>Ga0209542_10004730_pt1 | contig 27755 bp, 28 predicted proteins | sample RifCSPhighO2_01_FD_184028 | JGI IMG/M metagenome (GOLD analysis project Ga0209542, IMG submission 184028) | Soil microbial communities from Rifle, Colorado - Rifle CSP2_plank highO2_0.1 (SPAdes) (version 2) | ecosystem: Environmental > Terrestrial > Deep subsurface > Rock core/Sediment ...
TAATTTCTGCGCTCCTACTCTTTGAGGTGTATTCCTGGATCTCTCTGCGAAGTTTATTTGCTTCGGCAACAAGACTAAACCTTTGTTTGTATAGGTTGTTATATTGTTCTGAAGCTACATAAGCAAGTTTTGCAGAATCGAGAAGTTCTCTAATCGCCCTATCAGCTATACTCTTATCTCTAAAGCGTAAAAGGCCAAGGCCTGAACGCGCGCTTTGGATGTTTTGTCTTGCGATTTCTCCGTGATTTTGAAGATCAACCCCGTAAATAGCCCTACGAAGATCACGATCTTCTACGCCTTGCGCTAGTTGTTCTCTAAGTCTGTGAAATGAATTGCTTTTTTGTTCTGAAATAGCACGAATACTTGTTGGACCTCCGTCTGCATATTCTTTAAATAGCGCTACTCCTTTATCATGTAGCACTTTAATTCTTTTTATTTTTTCAAGTTGTTGTTCAAATTCATCTCGCTCCTTTTGTTCTTTTTGCGCCTCATCATGAATAGCGTCAATCATACCACTTCGTCCGCTTGTTGCGTCCACAGAACCTTTTATTCCAGAAAATGATTTGCCCATATCGTCTCTGGCGCTCTTCAGTTCCTCAACAATTTTTTGACCTTCTTCGCTTTTGATGCCACCGGATGCTTGGTCTTTTTCAAGTCCAGCAACTTTTTTATCAGCTTCTTTTAGATGCTTCGCCGCTAGTCTCTCGTTCTGAATTGCCATTTCTCGTTCTTCAAGATTTCTCTTAAGCTCTTGCTGATGTAAGAATTCAGCGGCTTTTAATTTTTCCGCAAGATCACTGACTTGTTTAGCTCCTCGCTCAACGGAGACTTCTGGCGCAGAGCTACCTACCGAATCTTCTGGATCTGGCGATGGATATTTTTCGTTCATATCGTAAGAATATATTTATATTTATGCATAGCAATATCAATTATCAACACTATTTTAATTTTTCTCGCAACATCTGCTCCGCTATTTGTGGATTTGCTTTGCCTTTTGAAAGTGCCATAACTTTGCCGACAAGCGCTTTCATCGCCGCTTCTTTGCCATTTTTGAAATCTTGTGCAACTTTGGGCAATTGTGCAATCACATCCTCTACGATTACATTTAATGATGCGGAATCTGAAACTTGTCCCAAGTCTTTTTCGCGAATTATATCTTCCGGGTCTTCTCCTGTCTTTCCCATAATCTCCAACACTGTTTGCGCCGCCGCAGAAGTAATCTGTCCACCCGAAACACGCACCACAAAATCTGCAAATAATGCTGGTGTGATTTTTGTATTTTCAGGACGATGCGCGATTAGCCAATTGGCGGCGACTTTTGATAGCTTGCTGTAATCTTTCGGCTCGCCACTTTCTGGATTATTCTCGCGCTTTAATTCTGAAACAACTTCTTCATAAAAATCTCCAAGCTCACGCGAAACTACAAAAATTTCAACATCAGATACTGGAGGTCCATATTCTTCGTGAAATCTTTTTCTTCTTTGCTCTGGCAATTCTGGCACAGATACGCGAATTGATTCAAGTTCATCATCAGAAATAACAACGGGCGGTAAATCTGGTTCTGGGAAATAACGATAGTCCGCGCTTCCCTCTTTTATGCGCTGATGTGTTGTTTTTTGGTGCACATCGTCCCATCCGCGCGTTTCTTGTACAATTGTCTCGCCTGCTTCAAGTGCAATAGTTTGTCTTTCAATTTCATACATCGCCGCTCGCGAAGCCGCAGAAATAGAATTAATATTTTTCACTTCAACTTTTGTGCCAAGCTTTTCCTCACCTTCAGGCGCGAGTGAAATATTAACCTCAACTCGCATTTGCCCTTTTTCCATATCAGCATCAGAAGTATTCACATATCGCAAAATAAGTTGAAGTTCCTGCGCAAATAATCGCACATCTTCGGGACTATCAAGATCTGGTCGCGTAACAAGCTCCATAAGTGGCACTCCTGCCCGATTATAATCTGCTAGCGACCAATCAGGATCATAATCGTGTATGAGTTTCCCTGCATCTTCTTCAAGGTGTATTCGTTCTATCCGAATTTTTTTATGATGCGAACCGATTTCTAAATATCCGTTGCGACAAAATGGCGTTTGAAATTGCGAGATCTGATAACCCTTTGTAAGGTCAGGATAAAAATAATTCTTTCTTTCAAAATATGTTCGTGACTCAATTGTGCAATTTAGTGCCAAGCCGACACGAATTAATTTCACAATCGCCTCGCGATTTGCAACCGGAAGTGTTCCTGGATGCCCCATGCATATCGGACATATATTTTTATTTGCTTCTTTTTCTAGCGGGTCATTCGGACACGCACAAAACATTTTTGTTTTGGTATTTAGCTCTGCGTGGATCTCTAGGCCGATTGTGGGTTTATAAGATGCCATATTAATTAAATCTATCATGATTTCGTGCCATATTAAAGCATTTGACTCGCTACTTAAGCGTGTTAGCATGCTCTTGTCTAAAAATCAAAAAGGAGTGTCCTTTGACAACAATTTACAGGCCGTATCACGAAAGAAAGCCGGACAGCCAATACGCAGAACAGCTGCGATTGACCCTCATAAACGGAGTCTTCACGAAGAACGAGTTTCAAACAAGAGGGACTCACACGCTCGTAACTCTCCCCAAGATGGTCTTTCCGCTTTCAAACGGAATACCACTCATTACAGAGCGCAAAATCGGCTTCTGGAAAAAGCCGATTGCTGAGATTATCGCGTTCATTAATGGCGCGCGCACCCTGGACCAGTTACACCAATTCGGTGACAAGAAGACATGGGCAAGTTGGTGGGCAAAATGGGCCACCAGAGAGAAGTGCGCCATGTTCGGACTAGAACCTGGTGACCTTGGCCCTGGATCATACGGCGCCGCATTCCATGACTTCCCTATGTCCAATGGAGGAACCTTCAATCAGTGGGAACACCTTATCAGGCAGATCAAGGAGCGCCCCTGGTTACGAACACATAAGATAACTGCCTGGATTCCGTACTATGCGCTTCAGCATAGTGGACTGCAAAGAAAAGTTGTCGTTGCACCGTGTCACGGTGATGTCCAGGTGAGCATCCTTGATGGTATGTTGTATCTCCAGATGGACCAACGATCCTGCGATCTTGTCATCGGGTTACCAAGTAACTTGATTCAGTATGCAACACTCACGCTCATGCTGGGACAAGTGACTGGATTCACACCGCACACCTACGTCCACAATGTCAGAGATGGACAAATCTACGAAGATCAGGTCAATTCTACTCTTGAGATTCTTGGCAGACAACCGCGACCGTTCCCGACGCTAAGAATCATCAACGGTGAGATTCGTGATTTGTTCGCATTCCGTCCCGATGACTTCGAGCTCACCGACTACAATCCACATCCCGCTATGAACAACATCCCAGTCACGGAGTAGAACATGATTAATATTATCGTAGCGGTCTCAACTGGTGGATTCATCGGGAAAGACAGTAAAATTCCTTGGCGCCTCAAGAGCGACATCGATCGCTTTCGAGACACGACTACGGGCCACACCGTTGTTATGGGAAGAAAGACGTGGGAATCTCTCGACACACGGTTCAGACCACTCCCTAAGCGAAGGAATATCGTTCTCTCGCGCCAACCAGGATTCCTGGCATACGGCGCCGAAGTCGTTCGTTCGATCGAAGATGCGCTAGCCCTCGCGAAAGAAGATGATGAGGTATTCTTCATCGGCGGAGAAGCAGTATATCGTGCGGTGCTCCCTTTCGCAGAACGACTTCTAATCACTAGAGTTCACAAACATGTCGGTGATGGTGATGCACGATTCCCCGATCTCGACCCAACATCCTGGAATCTTGTCTTGAAAACACACAACACAGCCGGTGGTGACAACGAGTGCTAGTTTGACCTTGAAGAGTACTTCCCCAACATTCCGTTCATCGAACTGGCTAACGTCCACACCAAAGAACAACTTGAAGTGATGCGAAAAATCAGGATCGCGGGACACTGTCCGTTTTGTCCCGAGAATCTTGCGACATATCACACGAAGCCGATTCTCTGGAGCGGGAACTACTGGGTCGTCACGGAAAATGCATGGCCATACACAGAAGCAAGTCTGCACCTCCTTATAATTCTAAAAACACACGAGGAGGATGCGGGCACGATCGGAGTTGCTGCAGAACATGAGTTCTTTGAGGCCATTCGCTGGTGTTGCTCTGCAAAGAAGTTAGGTGGCGGAGGCATCTGTATGCGATCTGGTGACCCGATTCTATCAGGAGCAACAATCAAACACCTTCATGCGCAGATTATTTCTCCCGTTCGCGGTGGAGAATCCGTCAGATTCTTCATTGGGAGAAGCAGGCACTGACCGACGAGCTGTCTTGCACCATGCGTGGTATGAGATAGCTCGTTTTTATTTTTCTTCAACGCGAATCATGCGGATACCGGCAATTTTAAGATTTTCCTCAGCATGAAGATTTGAATATCCATCAGAAAAATATACAGACCGTATTCCTGCGCGAATGATCATGAGCGCACAGTTCGGACAAGGAAATGTCGTTGAATACAACAATGTGTCACGAAGAGATGTTCCTTCTTCTGCTGCATGTGCAATAAGTTCGGCTTCGGCGTGTAATGATGTATAAATTCCTGGCTGTTCTCCTGCATTAAAATTCGCGCGTGGGTCGCCATGGATGTATGGAGCATTTTCGGATGGATAGTGCCGATTAAATCCTTCAACGAGTACTCTCCCCTCTTTTACTATAAGCGCACCTATCTGACGCCACCAATCAGAACTCTTTTTGGCATTCTGTCTTGCTATTTTTATATACTTCCAATCTATTTCGCTCTTGGAAATTATAATTTCAGAAGATAACGGTTGAGATGTTATTGCGGCCATTTTGTCCCATCGGAGAAAAACTCGTTCATAGGAAACCCGAATACTAGAAAGATATTCTGTAGCGAATGTATGCATCACATCATCGTCAGCAAGTACAACGGTGTCTGTTGGACGAATTTCTGATAAATTCTTTTTTTCAAAAACACTAACCTTAGGCGCAAGATCAAGTGCTCGCGCTATAGATGCAATAATCTCGGGCTCAAGTGCACGAATATCTCTCTCAAGAATCGCGTATTCACCTAGAAAACTTTTTCCGAGAATATACAGAATGTCCGGCTTTGTGTTTTGACAAAACACGTAATGACCTCGGTGTACGACTGGAATGTATGCTATTGCTATTTTCATTGGTTTTCCCTCCAATAAATTCGTCAATTATATTATTTATTCTTTGTCCAAGCTGTTCTACGCCATCAATCATCAGACGACGAAGTTTTGCGGTTGTGGATGTTCCGGCTTTAGCCGGCAGCACCTTTATACTGCCACAATATTTTAACAAATTCTTCTTATCTTGTGATGTAAAATCTTCTGTCGTCTGCGACATAACTAGTACATCTGGTTTTACTAATCGGATAAGTTTATAGAAATGATCTCCGGCATTACGGATAGTCACAATATCAACTGTCTTTAAGCCGATAAGTATCTCTATACGGTCGGCGAGCGCATCAAATGGTCTCTTGGGTCCTTTTCGTATCCTTGTAAGCTCATCGGTATCAACACCAACAATTAAAATATCACCATATCGTTTTGCTTCCTCAAGATATCGCTTATGACCAACATGAAACAGATCGTATACGCCCTGCGTCAAAACAATTCGGTATCCAGAGTGTTTGAGCGTCCTAACAACGCCGGAAAGGTCTACATAATTTGGGATAAAGCGATGCTCTAGTCCGCCGTTACCGCTCACAATTTTTTTTACGAGACCAGATGATGGCATTGGGATCACATTGGAATATCACAATACAAAAACCAGTGCAACTACTTCACCTCTAGCCCCATTGAACGCGCGGTGCCTTCAATGATTTTCATTGCAGCTTCAACATCGTTGGCGTTTAAATCAACCATTTTTTGCTCTGCGATTTGTTTTAGTTGCGCTTTTGTTACAGAGCCAGATTTCTTCTTGTTTGGTTCTCCGGATCCCTTCTCTATGCCAGCCGCAACACGAAGTAAATATGCCGCCGGTGGAGTTTTTAATTTAAATGAGAACGAGCGATCTTCAAAAATCGTTATTTCAACGGGAGTAACCTGTCCCTTTTTGTCTTTGGTTGCTTCGTTGAATTGTAAGCAAAACTGCTGGAGGTTTATTCCCTTTGGACCAAGAGCAATACCTACCGGTGGAGCTGGCGTTGCCGCCCCTCCGACAATTTGTATTTTTACTATTTCTTTTACTTTTTGAGCCATGTGAAGAAATTTGGTTACGGAACGAAGTGGAGTATAAATTTCTTACACCCCGCCCTCTATCCTATTTCGAAGTCCTCTCCATGCACTACCATAAAACTTTAATCTAGTTTCGCGCTTCCTGGCAAGTGACTCGATAGGATATGCTTCGTAATATACTAGATAACATTTATACCTTTTCTTGTGTTCTGTCAATCTTCGTCGTAGATCTCCTGTGTATCCGATATACCATTTACCGTCTCGTTTGAGCACATAAACATAGTGCATAGAGGGCGGGGTTTCGCTAAAGCTACAGCTTCTTCATCTGCAAGAAATCCAATTCAATCGGCGTCTCGCGGCCAAATATCGTAACGAGCACTTTTACACGACCGCGCGCAGAATCAACTTCGCTGATCGCACCATCAAAATCTTTAAATGGCCCGTCTGTAATTTTTACTCGTTCGCCAATCTTGATGTCTACATGATACTTCGGCTCTTCCACGCCCATGCGTGCAAGAAGATCGTCTATCTCGCCACGCGCTAATGGCGTTGGCGTAGTGCCTGCTCCGATAAATCCCGTCACGCTTGGCGTATTGCGTACCACATACCAAGAATCATCAGACACTATCATCTCAACCAACACATATCCCGGATAAATTTTTTCTTCTACTACCTCGCGTTTGCCACCTTTTACGCGAATCTTCTTTTCTTTTGGTACAAGGACCTGGAAAATTTTGTCTTCAAATCCAAGCGATTCAATGCGCTGACGAAGACTCCGTGCGACATTGTCCTCGTATCCCGAATAAGTATGTATGGCATACCACTCCCTATATCCGCTTGATGCTTGTTTTGCCATGATGCTATGGGGTTATAAATCGCGTAAGTAAATTGGTGAATAATGCGCCGAGTGCGCCAAGATAAATGGCGATAAAGAACGAAAGTCCCAAAACCACAAGAGTATATAAAACCAACTGGCGACGGCTTGGCCAGGAAACTTTTGTCATCTCAACGCGAACCTCGCGGAAGAATGATGTAATTGATGTCATTTTGATAATAATCCCTATAAAAAACAGCCCTGCGGCATCAAGGAGAATGTATCAAATTCCTCTTGCCGAGTCAAATCCACCAGTTTAAATGTCAAGATTCTGTACTGATCTGGCATGAGTCTGAATAAACTTTTTGCGAGGGGCAACCTCTGCGCCCATAAGCACATCAAACATACGATCTGTCTCTTGCGCGTCAGCAATACTTACTTTTAGCAACACGCGATTTTCAGGATTCATTGTTGTGTCCCAAAGTTGCGAAGCGTCCATTTCTCCAAGTCCCTTATATCGTTGGATCGTAACCCCACCAACTTTTATTGGCTCATCGGTCGCCTCTGCTCCATCGTCAATCGGCTCAACAATAAATCCTTTGGCTTCTTCTTTGTTTTTTGCTTTAGCAGACGCTTTCTCTGTCGCTACGCCAATATGCTTTGCAACAATTGCATCTTTTTCTTTGTCTGAATAAACATAGTCAACCTGACTTCCCTTTTGGATTCTATACAGTGGCGGCTGGGCAATATAAATATGCCCAGCTTGGATAAGTTGAGGGAAATATCTATAAAATAGCGTCAAAAGTAGCGTACGAATGTGCGAACCGTCAACATCTGCATCTGTCATAATTACAATTTTATGATAACGGAGTTTGGTAATATCAAACTCTTCTGCAATCGCAGTTCCCATCGCAATAATAAGCGCCCTGACCTCTTGTGAGGCAAGTATTTTATCTATTCGCGCGCGCTCCACATTGAGGATTTTTCCACGCAATGGGAGTATCGCCTGAAAATTCCTATTGCGCCCTTGCTTGGCGCTCCCGCCGGCAGATTCCCCTTCCACTATAAATAGTTCTGATTCTTCGGCAGAACGACTTGAACAATCAGAAAGCTTGCCAGGGAGTGAAAACCCGTCTAACGCGCCCTTGCGAAGCACGGTATCGCGCGCGGCTTTTGCGGCAACGCGCGCTTTTGCCGCCAAAAGCACTTTTTCCATAATGGCGCGTGCATCGGTCGGATTTTTGTCCAGCCAATCGGTAAACTCTATGCCCATGGCAGTTTCCACTGCTCCGCGCGCTTCTGGATTTCCAAGCTTTGCTTTAGTTTGGCCTTCAAATTGAAGTACGGCGGAAGCAATTTTTATTGAAACAATAGCTACAAGCCCTTCGCGTACATCGTCGCCAGTTAAATTGTCTTCCTTTTCTTTTAGATAACTATTTTTGCGAGCATAGTCATTCAAAATTCGCGTAAGAGATGTTTTAAAGCCGGTCAGATGCATACCACCCTCAACCGTATGGATGTTGTTTGCAAATGTGATTTCTTTTGTAGAAATGTCGTCCACATACTGCAAAGCAACTTCAATAAACATATTTTCTTCCTGTTTGCCTGCATAGAAAATGTTTTTGTGTTTCGCTTCTATGCCATGCGTAAGAAAAGCGATGTATGACACAATCCCGCCATCAAAATGAAATGTGTATGTGGCATTTTGTGGCTCCTTTGCCGACGGTGGCCCGCCTCGACTCGTCGTCATCGGCGAGGCAGGCTGAACTGGCTCTCGCGCATCAATAACTTCAATCGTAATCCCCCTTGTAAGATATGCCTGTTGGCGTAAATGCGTGAGTATTATATCAAGATGAAATTCGCGATCTTTGAAAATCTCTGGATCCGGCTGGAATGTAATAAATGTTCCAACTTCTTTTGAATCTCCAATTCTTTTTATTGGTTTTTTGGGTTTACCTCTCTCGTATTCCTGCATGTATGCGCCACCATCACGATGTACTTCAGCTTTTAGATATACTGATAGTGCGTTTACAACGCTCACGCCTACTCCGTGCAGACCACCGGCAACTTTGTACGCATCTCCACCAAATTTACCGCCAGCATGAAGCGTAGTCATGACGGTTTCCAGCGCAGATACTCCTGTCTGCTTGTGTTTTTCAACTGGAATACCTCGCCCATTGTCGCGCACCTCTACCATAAAATCTGGCATTAATTTTACAGTGATTTCGTTTGCGTGCCCAGCCATCGCTTCATCAAGCGAGTTGTCAAAAACCTCCCACACAAGATGGTGCAGACCATCATTTCCGGTTGAACCAATATACATTCCAGGCCGTTTGCGGACAGGCTCAAGCCCCTCTAACACATAAATGTCAGAGGCTGTATATGAAGATTTCTTTGGCTCTTTATCTGCCATAATAGCCTATAAATTGTACTCTTTTTATAATATAAATCAATGGATAAATATGCCTACGGCGCGATTTTGATATGCTCAAAAACCCTTATTTTACGCCACTTTTAATGGGCTTGCTTTTTATTTTGATTGGTGCTATACTTAGAGCTGTCTCTTTACAAGGAGGTGCGGATGGAGTCCTCGTCGGCACGCGCTGGACGAGGACTTTTCTATTATCTTATTTGTGCTCCGAGTTTTTAAACTTTCTTTTCGGCATACAACGAATCAAGCCAAGGGTAATTATTTTTTATTTCATCTATCACAAAAGATTTTTCTTGTAATGATAAGCTGAGTGAATCAATGCAATCACAAGCACCGTCTTGTGCATCTTTGACGGACATGCCGGCTTTATTCCACCAATACTCCATAAGACGAATGAATCGCAATAACACGCCTTCGCGAGTTGCGCATACCGCAAGAAGTCGTTCTGGAGATAATAAGTCAAGCTTTTCGGAATAGATTTCCCATTCGCCGTTATCATTTAATTCTTTTATCCCGAATAGATCAACAAACCAAAGCTTTCCTGATTCATCCAAAACTAGGTTGTCTAGCTTCAAATCAATCCCGTACGAAAGTCTGCCAAATTTCTTTCCACTAATTTCAAAATGTTGGATAGCGTGAAGCTGACTTTGCGCAACCGTTTCCATTGATTGCCTCATAAGATTCCACTTTCTAAAATTTGGCTCATCCGGATTTGCAACCATAAATCTTGCGTCTCCGTTGCCAACAAATTGCTCATACGAAAATATCTGATGTTCCCCGTCAACTGCGACGACTTTTGTATAAAATTGTGTCGGGATGTTCCATCCTGCCAGACTAAGTTTATGTGAATACGAAGAAAGTCGCGCATGCATATCTTTCGTCTCACTTTCTGCAAGACCCTTCCCAGCTCCCATTCGCTTCCACAAAACTTGGCACATACGATCTCCGACTTTATATTCTAAAACCGATACGCGTGACTGGCGACCCTCGCTTATCCCGACAACAGGAACGACTTCAAATTGCACATGTTGTTCATGAAGTTTCAATAATGCCTGTTCGGTAGTAGTTGGCTCAAAAAGTTGAGCATGTGTCTCTAATAATTCTTTTGTTTGCATGATGAATTATTATCTTGCCTGTGCTCCGAGTTTTTCTTGAAGTATTTTTTTAATCTCTGTCTCAACTTTATTTGCGTCTTCGTCAGTAAGCGTGCGATCATCGGCACGCATCAATACATGAAATGCCACGCTCTTTTTGCCATCTGATCCGTCAAAAATATCAAAGACATCAATGTCGCGCACAAGCTTTTCGGTGTCTGCAGATTGTGCGATCTTCATAATATCGCCTATTTTTGTATCAGCTGGCACCAGTACTGCAATATCTCTTATGACAGACGGATACTTAGGTAGCGGTTCAAATTCTCTTTCTTTTTGAGCCGATGAGATTAACATCCGCAAATCTAATTCCGCAATTACTGCATTTGATTTTAATTTCAACGCATCAACAACTCGCGGAGAAACAACTCCAATAAATCCGATTGCCTCGCCCGTTTCAATTCGTATCATTGCGAGCTTTTTCGGTGTTGTTGATTTAACAATACCTTCGTCCCATAAAAATGGGCCTGCGTCATCATAAAATGATCCTGCGATTCCAGCGCGTTCCAAAATTAAATCAATCACACCCTTTAATTCAGCAAATAAATCTGCTGGTTTGACCGTGCGAGATACAGAAACAAGCCCAATGCGCGATGGCTCTTTCCCTTTAGCTAATTCTGGAATAAAAACATGCCCAGTTTCAAATATTTTTACAGAATCATTAAATCTTAAATTATCTCGCGCATTTACCAGCATTCGTGGCACAAGAGATCTGCAAAGCCATTTGTATTCGGAAGATCGTGGCTGTGCAAGCTCGTATGAGTCTCCGGCAAATAAATCTTTTAGAAAATCGGATAAGAATGCATAGCTATATATTTCTGTATATCCAGCCCCAACAAGTAGTGAAGAAATTGAATTTCGCTCGCGAATAAATGAATATTCATCCCACGCACAATTTACAGAATCTTCGCGCAATTCTGATCGTTCATCATACGAAAATACGATTGGCGCTTTTGATGGGATTTTGTCATATCCGATTATTCGCCCTACTTCTTCTGCAAGATCTTCTGGGCCATTGATATCTAGCCTGCGAGTTGGAATATGAACCAAAAGTCCTCCATTTGGCCTTTCCTTAACTTCACAACCGAGGTTCGTTAAAATTTCTTCTACGCGCTCTTTCTGGACATTCATCCCCAAAAGTTCGCTTATCGCATTATCGGGCAACGCGATTACTTGTGACATCATCGGTGATTGATATTTATCAATAATTCCACCAGAAGCCTGCCCGTCCGCAATTCTTGCAAGCAAATCTGCCGCACATATAAGTGCTGGAGCGGTGAGATTTGGATCAGTGCCATATGAAAATCTCATTGATGCATCGGTTTTTAAGCCAAGCTTTTTGCTTGCCACGCGAATCGCTTCCGGCTTCCAACATGCCGCTTCCAAAAGCACATCTGTCGTATCGTCAGAAATACCGGAATCTGCTCCCCCCTTTATGCCAGCGATACTAAGTGGTTTGTTTGCATCAGCGACTACAAGAATAGATTCATCAAGCGTATATTCTGTGCGCGCCTCATCTAGCGCGCGCACAGTTTCGCCAGATCGTGCTCTTCGTACCACAAGATGCCCAACTTTTGCCAAATCAAATGCATGCATTGGCTGTCCAAGCTCAAGCATGACCAGATTTGTGGCGTCTACCACATTATTGATGCTTCTAAGTCCGAGCAATTCAAGTCGTCTCACAAGCCACTCCGGCGATGGTCTAACTTTTACACCCTTAATAATCAACGCGGAGAATCTTATGCATCCTTCTGGATCTTGCACGTCTATCTCAACGAATGAATGTTCTGAAATATTATATTCATACTCTGGCGCCACAAATTGTCTTTCCTCGAGCGCGCAAAGCTCGCGCGCAATTCCAATGTGAGATAAACAGTCTGGACGATTTGGAAGTATATCAATATCCAAAATATCATCACTTACTTCTTTTACCTCAAAAGATTTCGCGGTAAATAAATCTGCCGCCACTTGTGGCGTAAGAGTAGTATCTGACAATTCTTTTATCCATTCCCAAGAGAATTTCATGCGTAATAATTAAGAAAATTGTTTCAAAAATCGTAGGTCGCTTTCATTAAATAGACGGATGTCATCAATATGATGTTTTAGCATCACGAGTCGCTCAAGCGCCATACCAAAAGCAAACCCCTGCATCTCGCCCTTTGCATATCCAACCTTTTCAAACACTTTTTGGTGCACCATGCCGGCTCCTGCAACCTCCATCCATTTTCCGGCAAACTTACCTTTTGATCCGCAGATAAGCACCTCAACGCCGGGTTCAACAAAGGGAAAGTAGCTTGCATTAAATCGCACCGCAATATTGGGATCGGCAAAATATTGACGAAAGAAATATTCTAATACTCCTTTTAAATTTGCCAGGGTTGGTGCGCCAATTGCGCCTTTTCTGTCTACCACCAATCCTTCTGTCTGGCGAAATTGAAATTCGTGAGTTGCATCGGTCGCCTCGTTGCGATATACGCGCCCGGGGACAATAATTCTAAACGGTGGCTGATGCGCTTGCATAAATCTAATCTGCATCGGACTCGTGTGTGCACGAAGCAGTTCGCCGTTCTTTAGCCAAAATGTATCTTGTATGTCTCGCGCCGGATGATCTGCTGGAATATTGAGCGCATCAAAATTATTAAATTCTGTTTCTATTTCAGGACCCTCAATGATGCGAAATCCCATTGTGGAGAAAATGCCATTAATCATATTTTGAGCAATTGTGAGGGGATGAAGATGCCCTCTTTGTGGACGGCGCGATGGCATTGTTACATCAATCCAATCGCGCACAGAATGTGTAACATCAGAAAATTTTTCTCGCGCCTGTGTAAATTTTTCTTCTATCTCTTTTCGCAGATCATTTGCGACGGCACCAATTTTGCGACGATCATCTTCTGTCATATCTTTTAATGAACGCAAAAATTCGGATAGTTTTGATCCGCGTCCTAAGTGCTGTACGCGCGCTAATTCGTGAGCGGCCAAATCTCGAAGATTCTCAAGATCTTTAAGTGCCGCTTGTTTGATTTGTTCCAGTTGATCCATATAGACGACGAAACCGCAGTGCGGATATCGCTCCTAGTAGTGTAGCGAAAATGACTCCGCCCAGCAATCGCAGGTCGCTTTGTCCCGATCTTAACAGCACGATAATCGCCATGGCTCCGATTGTTATAAAAAGTGCAGAAATCATAACTCGCCCGCTTGAATTGCTTATTGCGCTTAATATCAACGCAATCCACGACCATACTGAAATACAAAGTCCGAGCCAAAATAACCTTATCATCCAAGCCGATGCGTCTTCAGGAGTATTTGCAAACACCACAACCGCCACTGCTCCACTTGAGAGCATGGCCGTGGTAAAAAAACTAAATCTGCTAGCGTTCATGTTTCTGTTGGGAGCCGAATGATTAACGAAGTACCAATAGCAACACCACGGCAAGCGTGAACGCGATTCCACCGTAATATTTTGTATTCATTATTGTTTTATATTCTGTACGAATACCAGAAATATTTTTTATTATACCCCAAATCGCAATATAAGCAGTTAATCCAATAGCTATCATCATGATAGACAATAATGGTTTGGAGCTAAACGATAAGGACAATAAGATGATGCCTAGAGGAAATATACTGTAGAATATTCTTTTAACCCCCGTGGCACCATATCGTACCGTAAAAGTAATATCTCCTCTTTTTTCATCGTCTGCGATTTGATATACCTGAGAAAATGGATACATACTCATAATAATTAGTGCCGATCCAATGGCACCAAGAATAAGCTGGGTCGTTATTGTGTTGCCACCAGCAGCAATATATCCCATAAATGTCATACACAGTGGGATGCCGATTCCTATCGTTATTAGACTTAAAATTGGTCTTCCTTTAAATCGAAACTTCATGCCACTATAAAGCCAGGAGAGAAAAATTGTCATAATGACAAGCACTGTATATATATACCCACTCCAGAGAGAAAGTGCGAGTCCAGCAATTTGAAAACACCAAGAAGCTACCAGCATCCACTTCTCCATTTTTGGTGGTTTTTCTAATCCACCAATTGGGCCTTCGTCTTTATCAAAATATGAGTTATATGCATTTACGCCACCAAATAAAAAGATGTACGCGACAACAAACAAATAAAGGAAGCTGTACACATTAATGATTTTAGATACATAAAACGCACCCAATAAAAAAGGTGCTGATAAAATCAGAAAGTTATAATTCAAGCGAAGGTGTAGAACAAAATTACCTATTTGCTTCAGCATAAAGACAAGCTAATTCTGCGCGGGCGACCCGCCTAAATTTTTGCGTTATGCAAAGTTCTGGCAAGTTTTGTAATAATGAAATTTCTTCCCCATCCAGTTTTTAAATACCTCTCCCGTTCTCTTGCCTCTTCTTCGTCTAGTCTTGTTTCATAATATATCAATTTCATTGGCAGTCGACCTTTTGTTGCCAGAACTTTGCCAGCATTATGTTTTTTAACCCTCGCGACAAGATCATTTGTGTATCCTGCATATAATTTGCCATCCTTCCTGCTTAATAGCAAATAAACATAATGCATACGCAAAAACTTAGCGCGGGCGAAGGGGCTCGAACCCTCGATCTCGATCGTGACAGGATCGCGCTTTAACCAGCTAAGCTACGCCCGCCCGACTTCGTCCCGTCGTGGCGGGACTTCGACGAGGCGATGCATCTGCCGACCGACAACGACGAGGAGTTACACGCCTGTCTCGTCAAAGCTCATAAGAGCGTAGGCGGACTGTCACCGGGCGAAAATGCATAAAGAGAATATCGCATTTTGACCAAAAGCACAATACTATTCTTGCGATGGCTCCTTTCGTATAGTTTCTTCTCCTTTTGGCCGTTTTGATTTCTCGTTATGAGTTTCTCCAACATTCATGCGTCGCGCATCCGCAGGATGAGCACCATAATATTTATCTCTCAAAATATCTGGGCGTACAGGACCACCAATGTTAGCTCCGCCCACTTTCTTCTTTCTAATTAGTCCCTCTAATGGCCGTATCAATGTCACTCCAGATGGTAAATCAGATTCTTTATCTTCGGCCTTAGGACTTTTCTGATGAATATTCTCTGGTTCTTCAAGAACCCCCTCTTCTTTTGCAATGAGTCGTTGTTCTGGATCTAAATCTCCGCTCGGGATTGCTTCGCTTAGTGGGGCGAAGTGTTCTGGACGGGTCGGCCTAATTTTCAGAGGTATAAGTTTTTCTTTTATCCTTTCTTTTGTCATGTGAAGTGGTGCTCTCCTGGCACGCCCGATGCTTCTGACATATTGCTCACCGCTTTATCGTTGCCGATATAAACTCCGGCATGTAAATGCCCAGAAGCGCTTGGCTCCCAAATAAGAATTGCACCTTCTTTTAGTTCGTTGATTTCTTCCCATCCACTTTCGAGCAAATCTTTTTCCAGCCCAACAACTCCAGAATGCATGTCTTTGATTAGTTTGTTTATATAAAGCACTCCGGACAAGAAAAAGGCGCATGAAAGATCGCCATTATTAACAATGTCTTTTTCTTTCTCGTCTACTAAGGCATATAGATTACGAAACATTGAATTTTCGCCTTTAGCTGCATTTTGGATCATCGCAATATAATTTTTCTTTTTTAGTAATGTTATTGATAACATGCGTGTATAGTCTCACAAATAGAAAAGGGTCGCAACGATCCGTTGTCGCGACCCTTCAAAACTACTGCGAACGAGGACGAAGCACACAAAGAATGATCTCCGTTCTCTGTGTTGATGATTTGTATATCCTTGGCACCGAGTCATCAATTGGCCTTGTATGCACTGGCCTATCAAAGAGATACCTGAAAACAAGCATCTCTCTATCCGAAAGATCAAGAATCGGATCGGGCGAATCCATGACTCCATCGCCATTTGAGGGATCGCCACGAAACCCCAAGAGATGGCCCGCTTCGTGCTTAATCGCTTTTTCTAGATGATCTCCAAAAAAACACTCTGTGCATTTGAAAACCATCTCTCCGTGTGTTGTTTCTCCGTCCACGATCGTTGCCATCGCAATCGCCCCAGCGTCTTGATCCAGGGCGAAGTACCAGTGGCTAGGGTCAAGCTCTACTGTAAAAACCGTCCGTGGCGACCGATCTTGCAGAAGAAGCTTTGGGCTTCTTGGAATATCTCCATACATTTTCACGGTTTTAAGAAGCGCGCCGTGAAAATCTGGATTCTTCCATAGGACATCATCTACGATTACGCCCACATCGTCAGCAAGAATTTTTTGGATTTCCTGATCAGGCAGTGGGTCAGATCGTCCATAGATCGCTTCAAGGGTGTATTCTTGAGGCTGTGCTTGATCGTTTGGCATCAGATGAACGGTAGTATCTGATGTTATTCCAACCTTGCGTTCCAGATAGCCATTGGCGCGGATGATTGTCGTGTTGTCTTCGGATTGATAAACGCGAGCATCCACGACTGGGCCTCCAGACCGAAGGCATACGACTCGAAGAGTTGAAGACCCTTCGCCATCCTTGTTTTTTACGGCAAAGGCGCTGTCCTGATTCGGACCTGTCGCATCGCATGCGCCACAAAGCACCGCAATGACCAGAAGACAAAAAGCCCTGTGCATGAGCTCACCTCCAAAATTATTATATCACTAAATTTCTAGAAAACAAGGATATTAAAAAGTGTCCCCGCTCCGCGAAACACGCGAAGCGGGGTAAATCCTATGCGCCCTTTTCTTCCAAGGCTTGTAACTGCTTTTTTGCCTCGTAAAAGAATTGCTCGTGACTACCATCCACGAGACCAAGCGCCTTGAATGTATTGAATTTCAGCCTGAAGTCTTCCGCTGCCGCCATGCCTGACGGTCTGAGTGGGTCAAGCTCTCTTTCGTCAATCTTGATATTTTGTACAGCGTGCGCGATCAAGATTCTTACGGCCGAATCCTGAAGACACCTCCAATTGATGGTGGAAATACGCTCATCGTTCAAGGTCGTGATGTTAAGGAATTCCGATGCCTTTTTGAGAAGCACACTTAGCTTGTCAGCACCACTCATGTTGAGCAACATGGAGTAGATACTGACAAGACAACACAGATATGTCGTAAACACTCCAAGCGCCAATGACGAGACAATAATCATCCAGCGTGGAGTTGTGTGCGATAAACCAGCCATAAAGAACACCATCCCGACAACAGCGCTAAGAAGAGAGGGCCAGAAGAAAGATAGGCGCGCTCCACTTGTCGCCCCGAGGCTCACTAGATGTGTCTTTCGCCAATGAGCAAGGAGCGGGTGATCAAACTCAAGTCCTCTAAACCTTTGATATTCCAGAACAAACATGACTTCCTCTTTCTCTTTGCCTTTGTGCAAGATTGGGGCTTCCGACCCCTATTTGAATCGCAAGGCCTGACGGTTCAGTGGATACTGTACAATATTAATGATTTAAAAGCAAGCTAATATTGCTAGAAATCTCCTCAATCGCAATGCGCTTTTGCTCGGTAGTATCGCGATCACGAATGGTAACGGTTTTGTCTTCTAGAGTTTGAAAGTCAACGGTAATACATGATGGTGTGCCAATTTCGTCTTGCGCGAGATATCGTTTGCCGATATTGCCACGATCGTCCCATGCAACCATAAAATCTTTTCGTAGTGAGTCATATATTTCTCGCGCTTTTGCGACAAGTTCGGGTTTATTTTTAAGAAGCGGAAATACTGCGGTTTTGTATGGTGCGAGTTTTGGATTTAGTTTTAACACCACTCTAGCTTGTCCTGAGCCTGTCGAAGGATCCTCGTGATATGCCTCCAATAAAGTCATCAAAACCAATCGCGTGAGCCCAAATGTTGGCTCAATCACATGCGGAATGAATTTTTCTTGAGTGTCAGGGTCAATATATTGCAAGTCCTGTCCGCTTTTTTCGCTATGATTTCGCAAATCATAATCGGTTCTGTATGCCAATCCGAACATTTCTTTCCATCCAAACGGTGTTTCGTATTCAATGTCCGCGGTACGCTTTGAATAATGCGAGAGCTCATCTGTGTCGTGCTCGCGAACACGAGTATGTGAAAGATTAAATCCAAGCTCTGTCAGCCAATTTTTTTGTTCTTCAAGCCAGTATTCAAAATATTTTTGCCAATCTTGTGCGCGAATGAAATATTCAAACTCCATCAAATCAAATTCCAATGTGCGGAAAATAAAATTGCCTGGCGTAATCTCATTTCGGAATGCTTTGCCAATTGACGCAATACCAAATGGCAATCTGATCCGCGAAGTATTGAGCACATTTTTGAAATTCACAAACATCGCCTGTGCAATTTCTCCGCGCAAATATGCTTTGCTTTTATCCCCTTCTACTGTTCCGATAGATGTTGAAAATAGCAGATTAAATTGTTTTGGCTCTGTGAATTCGTTACCACCGCATGTTGTGCATACGCCACCAAGCTGATCAGCCCGCCATCGCGCATGACATTTTTTGCATTCAACAAGCGGGTCAGAAAAGCCACCGACATGACCAGATGCTTCCCACACTTTTGGATTCATAATAATTGCCGCGTCCAAGCCAACCATATCATCGCGAGACTGAACAAATCTTTTCCACCACCAATCGCGAAGATTATTTTTTAATTCAACTCCTAATGGGCCGTAATCCCATGAATTCGCCAGTCCCCCGTAAATATCCGAACCTGGATATACAAATCCGCGCCTTTTGCAGAGCGATATTATTTTATCCATGAGATCTGTTGTTTGCATGAAGTTTTATTATTCCACAACTCTACCTTCGGCGCTATGACCTACAATGCTCCCCGTTGTAATTGCGGATGTACTCGTTGATATGCTTGCGTTTGTATACGAATCTGTGCCAGAAAGTGTTGCCGTTCCAACAAGCGGGACAAATTGTCCTACTTGGCTTATTGATGGCGTTACTATTACTTTAAAACTTGCCTCAAGTCGTGCGGTTCCAATGCCTGTACCAAACGATATTGTGCCAACTTGCCATACAACTCGTCGCGAAGCATTCTCATATGATAAAGACCATTGTCCGGCATACGATGCGTCATTCCATGTCGCTCCAGATGGAAGAACTGCCGATACGGTAGTCCCAGCAATGTTGTTGCCGGGATTTGTAACTTCCCAACGAATCGTCAATGTTGTCTCTTGTCCTACTTTCAAAGGGAGCTGACCAGATCCAAGTCCACCATCGTATAATGCGGATTGTGAAATAGTTGGTTGTGATCCAATTTTTGTAACAACAGCATCAACTACAGAGACTTCTGCCCCGTCAAATCCTTGTGGGACAGTTTGCGTAGAAAGTCGTGCAATGGCACGCACAGAGCCAGAGCCAGCACTTGTCTTTAATGGAATTGCGAATCTTATTGTCCCGGTCTGTCTTGGTGAAAGTGCGACGAGACTTGGAATATCAGAAGCAGTAAATGAAATTGTTTTTGTAGAATCATTAAGTGATCCGCCAGAAAGATTAATTTTCGCTGTATCGTAGGCATCGCCTTCTAGTTTCACCGAAAGAGAGAGGCCTGTGATTGTTGTCTTAGAAGTATTCCCAAATGAAACTGTGTATCGTAGTGTATCGCCAGCAAATGATGTATAGTCTCTTCCTTCATCAGGAATAATTGAGAGCGATAATAGCGGACTTCCTATAACTGTTGTTGCATCTGATTTTACGAAATCTATCAATGTATCATTCAGCGGTCGGCGCAATACCGCCGTAATTGTTTTTGTTTCTTGCTCTTGTCCGCTAAGTGAGCCGGATATTGTAACCCTCATGCTCGCACCACGAGCTAGAGAATTAATCTCCCATGTTGTGCCACTGTCTGGTTTTGGCTTTACCGTTGTGGCAACAAATCCATCTGGATATGTTATTACAAGCTTAAGATCAGAAATGTCTGCGTTGCTTGTGTTTCGCACATCAATCGTATACTGAATAGATTGCCCGCTCACAACCGTTGGTGGGGCACTCAATGATATCTGAACTGGCACATCCGTGATAACAGTAGTAGCTACTGCCTCTTTTTCAAACGATGACCTAAGCGATCCTGCATTAAAAATCATATTTACTTTCATTGTTCGCACAGAGCCCTTATCTCCCACCACAAACATCTTAAATTCTTTGGTTCCATCGTCTCCGGCTTTAAGAGAGTCAATTTCAAATCCATCACTTTCTGGATTACTCGTACTACCATCTTCGGCTATAATCGTTGAATCTTCTGGAAAGAAAATTCTAAATCGTAAATTTGTCAGGTCTGTATTTGTCGTGTTTTTATAATCTAACTTATATAACGCCTCGTCGCCAGAATTAATCTGTTCTGGGCCTTGGATTGTCAGCTTTACTCCTTGATCAGAAAAAGATCCGTTTCCCCACCAGATCATCCCGATCACAAGCAACACCATACCTGCCGCTAGAAGTACCAGCCATTTTAAAAATCTATGAGGTGATTTTCGTAAAGACATTGGCTGGCTTGGCGGTGTTATAACTTGTTCGCGCGTTTGCGCTTGTGTATTTGAACTAGGGATTGGGGTTACTTCAAAAGAAACGGGCATAGCGTTTATGTGATTATACCAGTTGGGCGAATAGATAACAGAGTCCGATTGCCGAAAGCTTTCTTTGGGCTATCGCCTCTGACAAATCATCAAGCTCGGTACGCACAGGACCAGCATTCGGGACAACATGAGATCCATGACCAAGCGCTTCTAGCATTTCTGCCTGTCCATGACGCAACACTGAAAGCGGAGATTGATTTTTTTCATCTAGCAAATGGAGTATTTTTGAATAAACACTCCAAAGTCGTTTATCTGGTTGTCGCTCAAAGACCATTGCGTCAAGCGTTTGAAGAAAAAACTGTCCGACCGCCCATGACGCTAGAGATGATTTCGCATTCATAAAGCATCTTATGGGTTGCGCGCTTGTGATAATCGGATAGTTTTTGCCACCAACAAGCTCGCATCGGATTAAATTACCGTCGTCTAAGGCTGACGCTTGTCTTGAGCGATGGCTAAGAGATCCTTTTGCGATTGCGACAAGCTTGCCTTCGTTTTGAGTGTAAAGCGTTACAAGCTGATCGTGTTCGCGCACAACAACTTTTTTAACCACTATCCCCTCAATGTGCATAGTTATGGGTTAAATCTGACTGGGATTTTGCGGAAATCATCTCGTTGTGGGTCGCCAGATGGATTATCTTTTTTTAAAATCAGCGTACCAGTGTTTCCGTTTGATGGCTTGATAAATGTGAACTCCGCAGTAAACGGAACAAAATTCTCTGTCATCCAATCGTCTTGCGCTTGTGCAATCCCACGGGCAATAATTTTGCCAGTGCCATCTGTGAGTTCAATCGGGAAACTTGCCTCAAAATACCAGGGCCCGCGAGCTTTGCCTGTAATTTTTAAAGGCGAAGAAATAATTGTATTTGGTTTGGGTTCATAAACAACAATGAGCGGGTCGGCTACGATTGAATTTGATGGAGTCGGCTCTGGCACAACTGTATTGCGCGTGCGCAACACAAAAAATAATGCAACAAGTACAAAGATAAATACTAGAATCTTGATTGTCGTTTTAGGTATATTCATAGAATTATTGTTATTTCCAAACGGCAAGAGTTACATTCTTGCCTGGTTCTATTCCCATTTCTTTTAGTGCGTCGTGTGTGCCAGATTGCGCTGATTCATCAAATTTAGAAAGAAGAGCGTCCCGACAAATATTGTCCGAATTATTTCGCAAAGCATTTGCAAGATCAGTATTATCCGTATGCCATCTACAGTGTATTTTATCAGATACTCTGTATCCTGCTTCTTTGCGAAGATCTTGTATCGCACGAAGTACTTCACGCGCCCACCATTCTGCACGAAGTGCGGGTGTAATGGTTGTATCAAGCGAAACTTCTGCGTCTAGTTTTACAACAACTTGTTTTACATTTAATTCTTCTTTAATTAACTCCTCAAAATCAGGTGCCAATTGACTCTTGGCGGGAATATTCACGCACAAAAGCGGCTGACGCACACGAATATTTTGCGCTTTGCGTATTGCAAGACCTGCAGTTACCCATTCTCTTATTTGATCCATTTTTTCATGAATGTCCTCGTGTATTTTATCTTTATCTCCAGAGATCCAATCTGCCAAATGAACCGATGCAAAGTCGTGCTGATTTCTGACTTTTTGCCATATCTCTTCTGCGATAAACGGAACAAACGGCGCAATCAAAATCGCAATTTTTTGCAAAAGTTCTCCAAGAATTGGCAAGGCTTCAGCGCGCTTGCGCGAACGCCGCAACCACCATTGTGAAAAATCATCTACAACAAACGATTCTATCGCGCGCGAAGCAGTAGTTGCATCATGAGTATCAAGACATTCTGTGACTTTTATCTGTAACGATTCAAGACGAGATTTTATCCATACATCAAGCGCATTGTCTTTTGTATTCGCAGATTCTAAAGGCGTCGCATCGCGCGAAAGCTCAAAAAATCTAAGGCAGTTTGTGAGTGTGCCGATAAATCCAGTTAATCGCTCGCGCACCTCTTTAATAGAGAAAAGCTTCGGATCTCCCGGATTATTTACTGCATAAAAATACCATCGCATCGCATCCACTCCTGTCTGCGCAATTGCTTCATCAGGACTTACAATATTACCCTTACTTTTGGACATTTTTTGCCCTTTTTCGTCCAGCACATGACTGTAGCAGAGAACCGATTTATACGGTGCCGGATTCCCCAGTAAAGTACTTACGGCAAGAAGCGTGTAAAACCATCCACGGGTTTGATCAATTCCCTCCCCAATAAAGTCGGCCGGAAATTGCGACTCAAATTGTTCCGATCCATCAAATGGCCAGTGCCATTGCGCGTAAGGCATTGAGCCAGAATCAAACCAGCAGTCTACAACATCTGGCACGCGATGCAAAATAGCGCGAGAGCCAACACGACGCAAAACAATATCGTCAATAAACGGCCTATGACAATCTACATCCCCATTCTCATCGCGCGGCAAATATCGCACAGATACATGCTCTGTTCCTGCATTGCAAAGAAACTTTTCCCCTCGTTTTTCTTTTTCAGCAATTGATTCCTCTCTCGTCCAGCCGTTTGCTACATCAGCAAACATCCAGCTGGTATATTCGTGACTCACGACAATAATTGTTTTGTTTTCGTATCTGCCTTCAAGTTCGCGAATTAATTCCCAAACTCGCGTGTGCAGATTTGCAAGCGATTCTCCGTCCGGTGGATTTTTTTCAAATTTATCCTGATATGTTGGATATAAAACATCGTAGTCATCATCTGGACGACCATCTAGTGTTGGCCCTAGGTGTATTTCTTTGAGACGATCATCAAATTCAATCTTTTTTATGCCTAGAGTTTTTGCGATAATTTCTGCGGTTTGTTTCGCGCGCAGAATTGGCGAAGAAATAATTATATCAGCCATCTGGCGACTTAGTTTTTTCTTAAGAGTATTCGCGGTAGCGAGTACTTGCTCTTCTCCAAGATTAGTAAGCGAAAACTTTCTTTTTGAATCGTCAAGAATTTTTGACACATTGTGTTCTGATTCTCCATGTCTTACAAGAATGTATCGGTTCGCTTTTCTCGGACGATATTTTTCAATGTCAGCCAATGATCCGATTACAAGCGGTTCGCCAACGATTGTGCCTTTGGAATCTTTTGATACCCAAACTGGAAGTGGTGTCCCCCAAAATCTTTCGCGGGAAAATGTCCAATCACGCGCTTCTTTTAGCCACTGCCCAAATCGCCCGTTTTTGAGATGGTCTGGTGTCCATTTGATGGTTTCATTACTCGCAAGCATTTGTTTATTTACTGCGCTTGTTTTCACAAACCATGAATCGCTTGCGTAGTACAAAAGTGGCGTATCACATCGCCAACAAAATGGATATTCATGTGAATATTGAGCCGTATCAAGCAAGTTATTATTTAATTGAAGATGATCTAATATTATTTTCTCAACTTTATTAGATTTTACCCACAAACCATCAAGCTCTGGCGATACTCCCTGGAATGTCCCCTGCTGACTGACAGTGTGGATCTTGGGAAGTTTCTGTTCATCTCCAAGACGATAGTCATCGTCGCCATACATTACAGCTGTATGAACCACACCGGTACCGTCTGTCGTTGTGACAAAATCAGCTGGATATACGCGATATGATCTCGGGCTTTTTAGCGCAGACACCGAAAATAGTGGTTCATATTGTATTCCCAAAAGATCTTTCCCAAAGTATGTTGCCTCTATCGCAAGTGGAGCGCCAAGCACTGCATTCGCTCGTTCTTCTGCGACGATATAATGCTCCCCCCTCTTTGATGCGAGTACATATTTTATGTCTGGCCCTACCGCGAGGGCAACATTGCCAGGAAGCGTCCACGGCGTTGTCGTCCATGCAAGAATAAATGTGCCTCCAGGTAATTTAAGTTTGCCTGGTGATTTTGTAATTTTAAACTTAAGAGTAACCGATGTTTCGGTGACTGTTTTGTATCCTTGAGCGACTTCGTGATTTGAAAGTGGCGTACCACATCGTGTACAAAACGGGACGACTCTGTGTGCCTGATATAGATATTTCTTTTTATTAAAGCGGGAAATAATCTGCCAAAGAGATTCAATATATGGCGTCTCATAAGTTACATACGACTGTGCAAGGTCAATCCAAAATCCAATTCGTTTGGTGAATTTTTCCCATTCTGCGCGATATTGCCACACAGATTCGCGACATTTTTTATTAAACTCTGCGATGCCATATTTCTCAATGTCTTTTTTTGATGTAAAGCCGAGAGACTTTTCAACCTGTAATTCCACTGGAAGGCCATGCGTATCCCATCCCCCACGGCGAAGTACATATCTTCCACGCATGGTTTGATAACGACAAATAAGATCTTTAAAAGATCTGCCGATAAAATGGTGTATTCCTGGGCTGCCGTTGGCGGTCGGTGGCCCCTCAAAAAACACAAATGGCTTTTTGCCAAGGCGTGCTTGAAGACTTTTCGCAAAAATTTTCTGCTCATCCCAAAACTTCAGGATGCGCTCTTCCGTCTCTTTAAAGTCATACATAACAGTTAACTGTACGGAAAATCATCCAATCCTTCAAGGGGTATGCGTCGGAAATTCGGTGAGCCAAAACCAGTACTGGTTTTTAAGATTATTCGTAATCGTGTATGTTTCTGCATGGGATAACACTCCGAGATATGATTGCAAAGATTTTTCAAGAGTTAGTTTTGATATGTCACCAGCACGATAAGATTGGATCCGCATTTGAATTTTTCTAAATATACGCTTTTTCGTTTTTGTGCGAAGAAGACGATATTTTGGCAACATCACATAACCTAGAAAATCGACACCTTGGGAAATTGGGCGTATGCCTACTTTTCCTGGATGTAATGCTAGACAAAGTTGCCGATCAAGAAAATTAGTGATATGAGGTATGAGCCTCTCTAAATAGTCTCGCTTATTGGCAATGATAATAAAATCATCGGTATATCTAGTATAGTGTTTTATTCTCAATTCGTGTTTAATAAACTGATCAAATTCATTCATGTAGATATTCGCGAACAACTGCGAAGTCAGATTGCCGATTGGCACGCCTTTCTCGTGGCTTGGCTTACTCTCTCTCTCTCTCTCGGAATAGAATAACTATCTATAACTTCATTCAACAACCAGAGTACATCGCTGTCCACTATGCGTTTTTTGATGATGGACATAAGAATTTGATGGTCTATAGAGTCAAAGAATTTTTTGATATCACACTTCAGAGCAAAACATGGCATAGAATAATTTCTGCTAACTTTGCGAATCATTTTTTCAAGAGCCAGCACTCCATTGTGCGTGCCCTTGCCAACTCGGCACGAAAAAGAATTATGAATAAATGTTGGATTAAAGATTGGATTGAGTATCTTAAATATCGCATGGTGCAGTATCCGATCACGAACCGTTGCCTTAAAGATGTGGCGGACTTTTGGATCGCAAATATAAAAATCACTGTATGGCCCATGTTTGTATTTCTTAGATTGCAAATCCCTATACAATTCAAAAATACGCTGTTCAAGATTTCGCTCAAATTCCAAAACATCTTTGCTTTTATTTTTACCTTTTTTGAATTCTGCCCATGCCATAAAGAGGTTTTCTGGAGAGATAATAAGTTCAAATATATTAGTGTAGATTTTCATAATTATTCAATACTATGAACGAGTTTGATATCCCAATATTCAAGAAATCCTACGAACTGTATAAGCTTCTGCACGATTTTAGGCGCCTCGTTCCTAAGCAAGATCGTTTTACCATATTTGAACGAGTAAACACCATCACTCTGGATATTATTGAAAATATTATGCGTGCGGGCGGTCAATCGAAATCAGCTAAAATTCCGTCACTAGAAGATGCCAGCGCGAAGCTTAATATGCTCCGCGTTTTCATTCGCCTCATGAAAGATACAAAAACCATTGATATGAAAAAGTATATTGCCATTGAAACCATAATTGATGAGATTGGCAGAATGCTTGGCGGATGGATAAAATCTTCTCGGATTGGATAAAACAAATGGCTCTATATAAATAGAGCCATTTGTTATTGCGGAGAGACTTCGGAACGAATCCCGATGTCGAGCCATAGTTCTCGTTGGCATTGCTCACCCAGTTGGTGTTGAACTTGACATTGTCGTCGTTGAAATTGAAGATCGGCGCGTTGTCGAAGTCACCATCGGCATTCGGATTATTACCTTCGCCCATCAATATAATCACCGAGAGTTGAGAACCATCTTTTCTCTCTGAATTTTATTTGGCGGCAATCTTGTAACAGACACCCGCGCAAGGCAAAGGCAAGCAGTATCTCTTCAATTTAGCACGCTCCCAGAAATCGTAATCTCTAGGACTCTGGCTTGATATCTCTTATATGAAGAGAGAGTTCGGCGACGGCAATTCGTAAACGACCGTGCACTAGCCTAGACTCAAAAAGAAATGTATCAAAACATACACACAAAAGTAAATGGGTGAAAAAGAAAAGAGGGTTACCCGCGCCTGCTCGCCGAAGCGAGACGGAATCGCGGGTAACCCCCAGAAAAATCGCCGAACTCAAGGATCATCTGACCTGCCTGCTGTCAGGCAGGCAACAGATCAAAAGACCCAAGCGTTCAAGCGACCAATGATCTACTGCGGAACGAATCCCGAGGCCGAGCC
>Ga0209542_10004731_pt1 | contig 27754 bp, 28 predicted proteins | sample RifCSPhighO2_01_FD_184028 | JGI IMG/M metagenome (GOLD analysis project Ga0209542, IMG submission 184028) | Soil microbial communities from Rifle, Colorado - Rifle CSP2_plank highO2_0.1 (SPAdes) (version 2) | ecosystem: Environmental > Terrestrial > Deep subsurface > Rock core/Sediment ...
GGCACAAAGATACCATAGAGTGCAATTCCAGATACAAAACCTACAACAATAGAGCGAAATAGTAATGATTTAGTCATATAATTTGCCTTTAATTGTATTCGGTTTCATAGACTTGTTCCCAAGTCTAATAAAAAACCCCCTTTCCGGAGGATACATAAATATTAGCATATTCAAGCAACCTTGTCAATAGTTATGCACTATTTATCCACAGGTGTCAAGTCTTCGCCCAAAGGCATGTTTTAGCTGCTAAGATAGTAAAATTTATCATAAAATTTAAGTTATTTTCTTGACCCATCCCTTCGGTTTGATTCCACTCGTCAATTGCAACTAAAAACCTTCCCAAAAGGAAGGTTTTTAGTTGCAATGAGTACATTTACAACGAGGATCGAACCCATTTTATGGAGAACGAGTGACGACGCCGCGCGTCCCGCGGGGCGCGCGGCACGACGAACGAACGGCGACCGAGCGGGGGGGCCGACGGCAAAAATTTTCTCCCCCAGCCCAGAAAATTTTTGCCTTCGGATCGTGTGCAGAAAACTTTTTGAAAAGCAAAATTTTTATTTCTTACCTTCCTTTGTTTCAGCAGTTCTTTTGCTGAAAAAATCGCTTTTTGTGCTAATATCGGAAACATACAAATCACTGATTACCGGAGAAACTCCATCGCCCATATAGGTATAAACAAAACCAATTGATACATTGTTGTCACTATAATATTCGGCTTCGGTTCCCAACTGCAAATAAACCTTATGACTGGAAACATCATAATAAGGGCCAGCCTCCTCATCTACCTTTACTTCTGCACTGGAAACAGATGTTTCAAGCAGCTTTGTTCCTTCAGAAAATAGCTTGGGAAACTTTTCGCGTAGTATCTTGTCTGCCTTTGCCTCAAAGTAATCTCCTATTTCCTTCTCATTGTGACTGGGACCATATGCAATCTCACCCCCTTTGAAAATATTCAAGTCGTTTTCCAGCACCTTTTTGACTGCTTCTGCCGTCAACGCAAGTTCTTTCTTTTCACTAGACTCAACTAAAGGAGTGGCTTCAACTTCAGCCATCGCTTTACGCAGCGCGATATCTTCCGCAGAGGGCATAGCATCATTTCAACTTTCTAATTTTTCTGGGTCTGCTGACATATTTTTAAAATCTTCAAGTAATTACTTTATTTTTTCTCAGCTGTTTTAATAAACGCGGTCTTTTTCCAGAAAGCTTCTTCTTTTGCATTGCTGAGGGTGTTTAATTTAAAATCTTCGGTACTAATTTTTACTGGTAACGCTGGAGCATTTTCTCCAGGAAAAATAGTTAAAACAACAGGCTTTTCAGTTTTTCTGTCTTTTTGGATAATAACGGTAATTTCACTAGTACCAGCGACTTTTTTAAATGTTTCAGCATCAACGGTGGCTATATTTACGTTCGGCTCAAATTTACCCTTTGGATTTTTCACATTACCCGCTTCGTCTTTTACAACCTCAAAGCGCCCTGTTTCCGGATTCTTATCGGTTTCAGGATACCAGGCCCCCTCAACGCCATCTTCTACTCCTGGTTCACCTCCAGGTATTCTTACTTCTTGTTTGATATCAGCCTCTGGATATAACGTTTTTATTTCTTCAATGCTCTTAACTCCGGTGTAGCCAATAGGCGAGCTATCTTTCTTGTTAATGGTAATCGTAATTTCTGCCCTATTAAACTGATCATAATTCATGATTGCCGGCAACGAACTTTCAATCAAAGCCTGTACTTCTTGTGGACTGGCAAAGACTTCCCCATTAAATTGGCTACCTGCAACCTCACCCTCATGATGGATTTTTAAATGATCAATAGCAGCCGTAAAATCAATATCTGCTTTTTGGAATTCAGCTCCCTTTTCCATTGTTTCTCCCCTGGTCGTTGTTTGTTCTAATTCGGCACTAAAATCTTTAAACTTTTCCTCATCAGATAGATTTTCAGCATCCGCTTCTTTTGGCGGTCTCTGAGCCTCAGCCGCGGCCATTGCCTCTCTTAGTTTTGCCGACTCCAACGCTTGTTCGGGAGTTTCTCCAGCCCCATCTTCTGGTCTTTTTAACTGTTCTGAATTTGTCATATTTTTAATTAAGTTAACAATTTAGCCAAATTCACCCTGTTAAATCTTTTTATTACCTTGAGATAAAACATTAAATTTCCGGTTGCTAATTATTTTTTTGGAAACCAGATAGAAAATAATCATACTGGCAATGATTACCCCGACTACCGCAAATGAACTCATAAGTGTATCCGGCCACCGATCCTCCCAGGGGAAAGCTATATTCATACCAAAAAATCCAACCAGCATACCAGCCACGGCCACTTGCTGCAATAGGCGTATTTCCCGTTGGGTATTTTCTTCAACCAAGGACTCAAATAGGGTCAGGGTACTATTAGCGTAATCAGTGGTCATTTGCCAAAGATCAAGAAAATAACTGGAAGATGACTTCAAGACAGCAAAACTTTCAAGGCCGAGATCGGCCAATTTTTTCCTTACATCTTCCAAGATAATCGAATCACGCGCTAAAAGAATCTCGGTCATTTGCTCAAGCCTAGTCCGTATAAACGAAATGGTCTTCAAAAAATTTAAAATCCTGTTTCTAATTTCGGGAAAATCCCGATAACGCAGATGCGGGGACTCTTTAATTAAAGATATATCGGCCCAAACCGAACGGTGGGCAGCAAGGTACCTTTTCAATAAATCCGAGTAAGACTGGGTGAACACCAGGTTGATAATCAATGAATCAAAATGTGCGGTAGCGTCCGAATTTTGCCTACTGATAACTTCTAATTCTTTCCCGTAAAAAATGATTGTATCGCCAGATGATGCTTGCGTTAATAGCTGGTCATTTTGCGATCTAAAAATTTCTTGGACTTCACTTTGCTGAATATTCTCGCCAATAAAAATGCGCGGGTAAACCTCTTCAACGTTCACCAGCGTTTGAGGAAGGGGAGCTCCCCGGCTGAACAGATACGCCAACGAAGGCCCGAGATGATTTACATAGAAAGACTCAATTTTTTTAGTACTTGCCTTAAGATTGTCCACAGCATTAGTCATGAGTAAAATCACACCATCTTCGGTGATGGTTACCGTAATGCCTGCAGAGGTAAATTGCACACTATTGAAATCCTGGTTATTGCTGAATACAAGCTCTTGTATGCCGAGTTGCTTATGCAAGTTCTTGGTTCTCTTCTTATCCAAATCAGCACCAAGTCCCGTGCTAAGAAAATGATAAATTTCCCCCAAATGGATATGGGTTCGTGGAAGCCACGTTCCAATATAAATACGATCAACGCTCATATGATTATTGTACCATTCCTAACTCTTGCGGGCAACAGTAAAAGAAGCATGAAACGCAAAAAAAAGTCCGCCGGGGCTGTTTTTTATAGAATTCCAAAAAGTTTTCTGCACACGATCCGAAGGCAAAACTTTTCTGGGCTGGGGGAGAAAATTTTTGCCGTCGGCCCCCCCCGCTCGGTCGCCGTTCGTTCGTCGTGCCGCGCGCCCCGCGGGACGCGCGGCGTCGTCACTCGTTCTCCATAAAATGGGTTCGAGCCTCGTTGTAAATGTACTCAATTTTTTAAGAAAAAATTGAGCGGGCGAGCGGAATCGAACCGCCATCTCGTCCTTGGCAAGGACGTATAATAGCCACTATACCACGCCCGCTTATTTACGCTTGTTTTGTTAATCCCTCTATCCAGCCCATTATTTTATGGTAAAGCTCTGTATTATTTACTCTAATCTGAATTGTCCCATATGGCAATGTGTAAAAACTCCCTGTATCTTGGTTGGACTTGTTGGTTTTGTAGTAAAATGTTTTTAATTTACTGGGAGCAATGCCGGTTGTCTTGCTCCAAAAATCCAGTAAATAATTTGCATTTTGATGTTCGTATATTCTTATATTAGCCGAAATTTTTTCTTCTGGCACTTTGCAGACTTCTCTTAAAAACCTTAGGAATATTTTAATTAAATATGGATCTGAATTTGTCATGCTTACCGGGTGGTGTGTTTTGACTTTCCCGTTTTTCATGATGGGCCGTTTATATCCTTCAGCCCAATAAAGAGATATCCCTAACAAGAAAATGTCTTTTTTTGATAGGGTTTTTATTTCTTTTATTGATTTTCCCCGAGTTGCGCGCGCTCTTTGCTGGGCAAGATGCGTTTGGAGTTTATTTCTTTTAATAATTCCCTGAATAGATTTTTCGTTAACCCTTTCTTGAATTCTTTTATTGGCTTTTTGGGATAATTCCAAGCTGGAAAACCAATCAGAGAGGGTTGCTTTTGGCACCCCTAATATTTGATGTATTTGGCCGTAGCTTTTTCCTTGCAGGCGCAGTTTTAATGCTTTGTTTTTATCTAACCTCATTACCTATAAGTATAGTGCAGAGGTTCACTTTTGTCATCCACAGATGTGTGGATATCTTTTTTGGTGCCGGGTGTGAGAATCGAACTCACGACCTTTTCTTCTTCAGAGAAACGCTGCTACCACTGAGCTAACCCGGCATTTTATATTGTGTGGACGATGCAGGACTCCGCTTCGCTAGAACCCCATCAAATTACCTCGACCCCCAGCTTTAAAAACCCTCGGTTTTTAATATTTTCCTACATGGGGTAATTTGGGTTCGACCCCTGCATTTGTGGACGATGCAGGACTCGAACCTGCAACCCCCTCGGTGTAAACGAGGTGCTCTGCCAATTGAGCTAATCGTCCTTATTTTACTATAACCTTGTGCGCGGGACAGGAGTCCGTCCCGCCTTTGGCGGGACTAGAACCAGTCGTCGCTTTGCTCCTCCTTCAAACCCCTCGGTTTGAATAATCCGCCACGGGGAAAATTCTTTTCCCCGACCCCTTTTGGGTTCGCCTCCTGTCTGTGCGCGGGACAGGAGTCGAACCTGCATGCCTTGCGGCGCTACCACCTCAAGGTAGTGCGTCTGCCGTTTCGCCACCCGCGCATTCCCTGCTTCTTTATTATAGTATATTTTTAAAAAAAATGGGGGCGGCGCAACTTTTGCATCACCCCACTTTTTTAAAAAATTTATTTAATTTCTTCTGGCTGGGTGGCGGGTTCTGCTGCTTCCGGGGCTTCTTGTATTACTGTATCTGATTCTGATTTTACTGGCAAGTCAGCGATGGCTTGGGCAAAATCTTTCTTTTTTAATTTGGCTTTTTTGCCCTTAGCGGTTCTTAAGTAATACAATTTTGACCTTCTGACTTTTCCTGATTTTACCACTTCTATTTTACTAAGTGAAGGCGAATGTACAGGAAAAACCCTTTCTACGCCTACGCCATCAACTACTTTTCTGACAGTAATGGTAGACGAAATGCCTTTGCCGTGCTTTCTGGCAATGACCACGCCTTCAAAAATCTGGATTCTTTCTTTGTCCCCTTCTTTTATTTTTTGGTGTACCTTAACAGTATCACCAGGCCTGATGTCTGGCATTTTTTTTAAACTAAGCGCGTTAAATTTTTCTGTTTGTGTTGTCATGGCGTGAATTTAAAATTTAAAATGAAAAATTTAAAAACAATGATAAATTTCAAATTTTTAAATTAGTGCTTTTAAATTGTTTTTGAATTTTGAATTTGGGTTTTTAAATTATTTATTATTAATTGCAACTCCTCTGGTAATTCCGATCTGAATTCCATAGTCTTACCACTTAATAACTGTATCTTGAGATATGATGCGTGCAGAAATTGTCTTGTTAGCCCTTCTGGTGTTGGCGAATCTTTAAATCCATACATTTTGTCTCCTGCAATGGGATGATGAATGTAGGCCACGTGGCAGCGGATTTGATGCTTTCTGCCTGTTTTTATTTGGACTTCCAGCAAAGTATAATTTTCAAACCTTTGTAAAACTTTGTATTCTGTAATTGCCTCTCTTCTGCCAATTCCTTCTTCTGTGTACGCTTTTTGCTTACGCGGATCTTGTGGCGAACGGCCAATGAATGTGTGAATAGTGCCACTATCCTCTTTAATTATACCCGTTGCTAATGCAATATACCTCTTTTCCACTTTTTTTTCAAGGGGTTCTCTATTTTTCCTGTCCGCCAAAGCCTTGGCGCCGGCGGAAAACTGTTTTTGCAGAAAAATCAAGCCCTCAGAGCTTTTTGCCACCAAAAGCAGGCCAGAAGTATCTTTGTCTAATCTATGGACAATTCCATGTCGCGGCGCTTCACCGGCGTTTTTTAAGTCAGGATATTTCTCTAAAAGCAGGTCAATAACCGTGTTTGTATCTTGTTTCTTGGTGTTTGTTTCTTGGAATACGATTATTCCGGCTGGTTTATCCACTACCAGCACATCTTCGTCTTCGTAGATTATTTTTAAGTCCATGGTATTTTTTGAATATCAGAAAAGTTGTTTAGGATGTGGTTTTTGTCTAAAACCGTAGAAAGTTTTTCGGCGCTTTGGTATCCCCACGCGCATCCGTAAATTTTATTTTTATCCATGACGTTGCCCAACTCCTTTACATCAGAAACCGTATCGGTAAAAAAATATGCATCTTCCACTAAAATGCTCCAATCTTTGCATATCTGCTCCACTTTTTCTTCTTTAGAATGATGGTCTTCAAAGGTAAGGACATGGGAAAATTCTAGTCCGCAGTTTTCTATTTTTGGCTTAATATAAATGGAAGACCCGCTTGAAACCACTGCCATTTTTTCATCTTGAATCTTTTTTATTTCTTTAATGAAACCATCAAATAAATCAAATCCTTTTTGCTGTAATAAATTTCCGAATGCGCTCACCCATTCTTGTTTGGCTTGCAGGTCCTCTTTGCTTAAATTTAAATCGCGAGTATGGGTTGACTTTGAAAAATACTGGTCAGTATGTTGGAGGATTTCTTCTTTTGACCGGTCGCCTCTTTCCAAAAGGACTTCCATTCTTGGATCATAGGTATTTGCCAGCACGCCATCAAAATCAAAAATTAAGTACTTCATGCTTCAAAATTCTCGCCTTCTTTTAGGGGAATAAACTGAATATTGTTTGGTTCAAGGATTTTGGGTGGCACAAAATAGGTCGGACCCGAGCGGCCATTGGCCAGCATGCCATCGTGGACTGGAAAAGCGATGGCGGGTTTGATTTCAAGAGCGTAGCGCATACTTGTTTTAAAATTGGTCCAGGGAGCCACAATGGGAAGCGCTAAAATTTCTACCGGTTTGCCGGGGTTGGTAAATGCGTCGCCTGGGTAAAAAAGTTTGTTGTCAATAAAATATCCGGTGTTTTGTACCATGCCAAATTGTTCGTAAATTTCTTCGTGATTGTTTCCAAATGCTTCAAGTAAAATTGTTTCATGCGTTGCCTGTTGGCCGTTTTCCAGAGTTTTATAGGCAATGTCTTTTTCAGAAAGGATTTTACCAACTGTCGTATTGGTGAATATGACTGCGTTTGGATTATTTTGAAAAACTGATTGGAGCGAATCAATATGGAGATGATCGGGGTGTTCGTGAGTAATTAGGATGATATCAATGTTTATGACTTCATTTTGCGCCGTGCTCCAAGCTCCCGGATCGGTCAGAATCCGTTTGTTTTTATGTTCAATTAAGAGGCAACAATGCCCCAATTTAGTTATTTTCATATTTTTTGTAGTATAGAAAATATTGTATAAGAGTAATCCCCCACATTAATAAACCAATTAAAAAAGCGATAAGGGGTAAATAAGCTTGAGTTAGTGAAAAAAAGATTATTTGTGAAATATAAAATCCGATGGCAATAAGAATAGTGAGTAAGGGTTGACCAGATTGTTTTTCTTTGTAATTTTTTATAATTTGCGCGGGGATTCCAACCAATGTTAGAGCCAAAGAAAAAACACTAACAAAAATACTTACAACAAAAATAGTATTCATAGTGGGCGGTATAGGATTCGAACCTATGGCCTCAAAAACGTCAATTTTGCGCTCTACCAACTGAGCTAACCGCCCCAATTTTAACGGCTCAACGGCGTTGAGCCGTTAAAATGATTAAAGTGGGCCTGGAAGGATTCGAACCTTCAACCTCGAATGTATAAGATTCTTGCTCCGCCATTGAGCTACAGGCCCATATTGGTACCACAAAACTTGCGGCCGCAAGTTTTGTGGTACCAATAGTTTTTCTACTTTTTAGATTTTATACCAATTAGTTTTTCGAATTCTTCTCTTTCAATCGTCTCTTTTTCAATCAGCGTTTTGGCAATTTTTTCCAGCAAGTCTTTTCTTTTTTTGACAATTTCAGTTGCTTTTTTCTCCGCGTTTTTTATAATTCCTTCAACTTCTTTGTCAATTTTTTCCGCTACTGATTCAGAGTAATTTTTTTGCCCGGAAATTTCTCCGCCCGCAAAAATCATTTCATCTTTGTCTCCAAAAGAAATCGGCCCAAGCGTAGAAGACATGCCGTATTCTTTGACAATTCGGCGCGCTAATTCAGATGCTTTTACCAAGTCATTTGAAGCGCCGGTGGTCATTTCGCCAAACTTTAACCGTTCGGCGGCAAACCCGCCAAACAGCGTGGCAATTTCCGCCATAAATTGCGTTTTGGTGCGCATTTTATTTTCTTCTGATGGTATGTGCAAAGTATATCCGGCAGCCATTCCCCGGGAAATAATGGAGATTTTTCTGACCGGTTCGGTTCCCGGAATGGAAGAAGCAACCAAAGCGTGGCCGGCTTCATGGTACGCCGCAATTTCTTTTTCTTTTTTGGACAAAATGTGGCTTTTTCTTTCCGGGCCAAGCAACACTTTTTCAATGGATTCCAAAAAGTCGTTTTGGAAAATGTGGGTTTTATTTTCTTTGGCGGCCAGCAAAGCGGCTTCATTGGCAACATTTGCCAAATCGGCTCCGGAAAATCCCGGCGTCCTTTCGGCAGTTTCTTTGAAATTTATTTTTGTGTCCAACGGCTTTCCCACAGAATGGATTTTTAAAATGGCTTCTCTATCATGCACATCCGGTGGGTCCAAAACAATCTTTCTGTCAAACCTGCCCGGCCTTAAAAGCGCTTGGTCTAAAATGTCGCCTCTGTTGGTTGCTCCCATTACAATGACTCCGGACTCGCGGTCAAAGCCGTCCATTTCAACTAAAATCATATTTAGTGTTTGTTCTCTTTCGTCATGGCCTCCGCCCATTCCAACTCCTCGGTGGCGTCCAATGGCGTCCAATTCGTCAATGAAAATAATTGAGGGAGAAGCTTTCTTGGCCATGGCAAATAAGTCGCGCACGCGGGCTGACCCGACTCCCACAAACATTTCCACGAATTCCGATCCGGAAATTGAAAAAAACGGAACGTTGGCTTCGCCGGCAACTGCGCGCGCCAAAAGTGTTTTACCAACTCCTGCCGGCCCCAAAAGCAAAACGCCTCGGGGAATTTTCGCTCCCATGGCCAAATATTTTTTAGGGAATTTTAAAAAGTCCACAATTTCTATTAATTCTTCTTTGGCTTCTTTTAACCCCGCCACATCTTTAAAAGTAATTTTTTGTTTGTCGTGTCCCTCGGCGCCAAAAATCCTGGCTTTGGCGCGGGTGAAGTCAAACACTTGCATTGCGCCGGATTTTGTCTGGCGCATCATTGACCATAAGAAAAATCCGATAATCACCAACGGTAAAATGCCATAAATTAAAATGGGTATTAACCAAGACCAAACGCTTTCTTTTTGAGTCTGGGCATTTAAATCAATTTTTTGCAATTTTGTTTTGTCGGCGCCAAGATTTACCAAAACATCCGGCAAAACAGAATTGGATTCTTTCATTGATTGGGCGGTTTTGTCATCAGTGTACACAATGTCAACGCTGTCTCCTGAAACTGTAATTTTTTTTACTTTGTCCTGATTAATGTCACTTACCAATTGCGAAAGTGAAACTTGATTTGGTTTTTCTTCGGGCAAATACATTAAACTGAAAACTCCCCCGACAATGAGGAGGATTAATACAACAAAGACAAAATTTTTAACTAAAGGATTAAGTTTCATTAAGTGATTTTTGATTTATGATATAAGATTTACGATTTACTATAAGAAATCTTAAATCTCAAATCTGAAATCTTAAATTGATATAGGGTGATAGTAGCATCCTTTCAAATATTTTTCAATTCACCCAGCTAAATAATTTTTACAAAAAAAGGGCGCTGGAGTTATTGTTCTTTCAAACAATAATTCTCCAGCGCCATGTTGTTATTTTATGCGGACTTATCTGCCGCTTCTTTCATCCGGCCAAAAGCCAGCTTAAGGGCAAGGCGTATGGCCGTGGGAAAAAATTTCCAATTTGGCTCATCTTTGAACCGTTCGTTGAACATGAAAATCCCATCTCGTTCTCCATAAACATGTAAGTTTGCTTTTTCGAGCATGCTTGCAAGTTCGCTGGAGTTAGTGCTTTCCAGTAAGATGAAGTTTTCGCCTTCCGCTTCTTCGCGCTGAATACGCAGAATCGCTTCCTTGTCCAGGGTAATCACTTCACCGGTAGGATTCCAATTCCTGTCCTCCACTTTGTAGTGGAATCCAGCTGAAAACACGAGATCGTACCCGCCAAGTCCGTGTTCGTAGAAGAACTCTTCATCCGTTAGGAGTTCGCCGGGAGACTTTACCGGCTGTTTTTTGTAAACGCCATTACGGTTGCCGCTGCCATTGTTATTGGCAGGGGCAGGTTGCTGCAAAAGGCGATGAGGCGGGAGGCAGTGACCCGCCCCCAATCGAATCCAAAGAGCCATTTCAAGGGCGAATTTTTCTTCAATGAAAGCTCCGTATTGAAAGCGTTGCTTGCCATTGATATTTTTGGTAGGGCACAGATGCTGGCGATCATTTTTAGCCAGGATATAATATAGAGGTATAGATGGACCGTCCTTTCTTAAATCCTCTGGCATTGCCTGTTTTATCCTTTTAAAGGATTCAGAGATTGCATCACCGACGACGTCGTCGATATACAAATCGTTGCCCCACCGGGTCAGTTTAATCACATTGTCATGGCCTTGGTGTTGCCAGGCCATAACAGAGCTTTTACCTTTATGGAAACGATTCGGATTGCCGAAGAACAGTTCGTCCAACGGCACATCTTGGTTAGCCGGAGCCACTAAGGCAGGGGTTTTTTCCTTATTCTCCTCCCTGGTTTCCTTTTTGAGTCTGATAACCTGGTTGGAGATTTCCGTCTTGAGCTGATTTTCCAAATCAGCTTTGATGGTGCTGTCTAGGTTATCAAAACGCTCGGCCAAAAAGTATTTCACCTTGCCAAGCCCTTCAATTGATCCCTGAAGGTTTTCTTGGATCACGTTCTTTGTGACCAACCCTCTAATTTTTCCTTCGAGTTCTTCGCTGGAAAAATGTTTGGCGGACAGCCAAAAAGTTTCTTCGGCTACCGTCAAACAAAGTTCAATTGTCAGGTCGTCGCCTTTTTTGGCATCCCGAATTTCCTTTTCATATGCCTTTTTTTGTTCTCCGACAGTTATGCCGTGGGAACCAGGAATTTCGCTTTTGAGGAATTTCTCCCTCCGCTGGGGGTCTAACAAAGACAGCTTACTTTCAACATCCTGGATGAATTTTAATGGACATTCTTTCATCCATGCCACGAATTCACAGATGGATTCCATCTGCTCTTTCTTGGCCTGCTGTTCAGCCAGCCGCTGATCTTCCTGCGCCTTTTGTTCGGCGGCCTGTTCTGTCTCTAACTGTTCAAAGATCAGGTCAAGCGCTGCTTTCCCATCGGCGCTGGTGAACTGCACTTCGGGTAAGGACAGCTTTTTTACAGCCAACTTTTTGATAACAGGCGCTTTTGGGGATTCGCCGGTTTTCAGTTTGTCTGTTTTTGGTTCAATAACAGGCTGGGCATTATGCTTGCCTGCTAATTTGCCCAAAAGCTCCACGCCGCCGATCATTTCTTGCTTTCCCACGGGACACCTTCCTTTTAAAAAACATTCATTGCTATAATGGCAACAAGCCATGTATAGCGTTTTCAAAGATCCAACTTTATTATATACTTTTAAAATATATTGTCAATAAAACAATGGTCGGGCGTATTATTTTGTTTAAAAAAAAGCAGCTAACCTGGTTGCTGCTGCTCAAATTTTTTGTTGGTGGGAGAAAAAAGGTGTAACATTTTTTCTCCTGCTTTGGGATGGTTTTTAGGGTATTCATCTGCCATTTCCCTGATTTGGCGAGACAAAGACCTTTCACTGCCATATACCACGGCTACTTTTATGCCCTTTTGCTTAGCTGCTTCTAAAATAGGCATAAAGTGCCCATCTCCACTGCCTATGCAAAGGTATTGCATATTGTAGTTTTCTATCAGGTCTAAAACATCCTGCATCAATTTCGCGTCAGTTGTATCAGTTGATGTGGAAGCTATAATCGGGCACAATACAATTGTAAAACCCCGATCTCTTAGAAATTCAAAGTGACCGTAAACATCGTGAAGGGGCGTATACATATAACGCCGTGTTACTTTTCCAATTCCAAAAAGGAATTCATCAAGCCCATCAAATCCAGCTTCCTTATTGTACTCGCCAACTTTGTAAAAATTATCTCGTTGCCCCCTATCAAGATTTGACCAATCTACCACAAATACAATGTTATTTGACACGCTTATTGCCCCCCAAATTATAAAAGAACGTTTTATTACTTATATTATATTAAACATTAATTGTCAATTTTTTTATAAAAAAATAAGGCGCCGGATAATTACGAGCGCCTTTGGCAATAATGCCCTGTGTTTTGGACTTACCAGTAGATTTCACTTTTTACAATTTCCCGAATTTGTTCCAGGGCTAAGTTTGTTGGCAATCTATCCGGGCAGCTCAAGCTTCCATTCAAGAGCATTTGACCTTCTTGGTGGTAAAACCATTCTTCAGCACCCGCTACGGTGCCCTCGGCTTGCAGGGCTATCGGATCCTGGGTAACAATTCGGCCCTTTGCTTCTTGCTCACGGAACCGGATTTCTTCGGCAATTTTGTTGATTTTCAGCCGCTTTTTGTTATCGGTGAAAATCAAAACATGCCGATCGGAACTTTGCTGGATCACGATTGCCGCGTTCGTGCTTCTTGCGGCTTTGCTAATGCTTTCGTTATCTGACTGGATAGTCACTAAATTCAGCATTCTACCTCGAGGGCCAGGAATCTCTTCCTTGATGGCGTTTTCTTCAATTTCGGACAGGGCGTATAAAAATTCTTGTTGGACGTAGTACTCGGCCTCAATGAGCATTGTGGCCCAATTTATGACCTTTGTCCGATGATTTGGGTATGCTTGGTGCATTTTTTTAACACCTTGCGCCCAGTCAAAAGGACTACCTACGGCTTTTAAGTCGCTTTTTACAGCAAACCTAAGGATTTGAGATAGGGCAGGATCTTTGTCGATTCCCAGGAACTTTGCCACCAAACTAGAAGCGCATTCACCTTCTTTTTTGGCGGTTTGGATTCCCGGATGCTCATCAAATCTGCCTCTGCCTATGCCCACGCAGACCACGCCTTTTTTTTCTAGCTTTTCAGCCGAAAAACCGCGCAAGTCTTCACCACCCGCTCCTTCAAAAGAGATTTTTGCCTCTTTGATGCCTGGGAAATATGCTTCCCCGAACTTTTTTAGCATCCAGATGGCGAAAATCTCATCAAAGTGCGGCCTCATGTGCGTCACAATCACATAGACTATGTCGCATAGCTTTTTGATGGTTAATACCATGTCTTTTTTCTCCTGGGTCCTAAGCTAAACAAAATTGTCAAAGATAGACGAAAATACACTTTTCGTCACTATTTATTATATATCACACTAAAATAAATATGTCAAACTAAAACAGGCCCGCGGGCCTGTTTTAGTTTGACATATTTATTTCTTAATGGCTAGCTTCAAACTCATCCGGTGTTCTTTGGGTTCAATCAGCAAAATTTCAAAGTCGTATGACTCTCCTGCTTTCAAAGATTCTTCCATCTCTTTTTGGCTGGCAAATTCGGAAATGTGGCAGAGACCCCGGATTTTAGGCAGAACTTCCACAAAAGCGCCAAATGGGGAAAAAGAAATGACTTTGCCTTTAATCACATCTCCCTTTTTATGTTTTTTTTCTACTTCTTCCCAGGGGTTTTCTTTCATTGCTTTTAAAGAAAGAAAAATTTGGTTGTTTTTTATATCAATAATTTGGGCTTTGACAATTTCTCCCACCTTTACCACTTCAGCCGGATTTTGGACCAGTTGCCAGTCCAATTCTGAAATGTGGATAAGCCCTTCGATGGAATTTTTTTCCGCTTCGGAATTTTCAGCAATCGGGAATTTTATGAAGACTCCAAAGTCAGCAATGCCGGTAATTTTTCCTTCAATGACATCGCCTTTTTTATACTTGTCTAATATTTCTTTTATAGCGCTTTCTGTTTTTGCTTTTTCCGACAAAATCAATTTATTTTCTTCGGCCAGCAAGTCCAGCACTTTTACTTCCAGTGTTTTGCCGATGAATTTTTGCAATTCTTTTAATATTTTGGCTTTGTCGGCATCTTCAACTCTTGGATAATTTTCGGCTGACAATTGCGAAACCGGCAAAAAAGCGGGAATATTGTTGATATTAGTCAAAAGTCCGCCTTTGTTGACCCCTGTAATTTTGACCTTGATAATTTCTGCTTTTTCTTTCATTTCGCGCAATTGTTGCCAGCCCATATCTTTGGTGGCGTCTTGCATTGAAAGCTCGCGGTAGCCATCGTCATTTTCCAGCTCAACAATTTTGGCATGCACTGTGTCGCCAATATTTAAAGCCTTAATGGTGTCTTTGGCCAAATAAAACTCTTTGCCGAAAATAATTCCGGTTCCTTGCGGACCCAAGTCCAAAAAAAGCGAAGAGCGGTCTTTGGCAACCACTTTACCTTCTACAATTGATCCCACCGAAGGCGAAGGAGATATCACTTCTTGATTTGAGATTTTTTTATCTGTAGTTTTAAGCATGAAAATTTAATGTTTGAAATTTTCACCGAGCACAAAATTTTGAAAAAATTTCTGTGCTTGGTTATTCATTTTATTGGTTTTTTTGCCTCCCATTTTCAGGGATTCTGCTGCCATGAGTCCAGGATTAAAACTACAATCAGTTTAGCAGAGATAATTTTAATCATAGTCAAGGCGAGCGGAGGGAAACGATGCTTGGGCATCGTTCCCGACAAGCAACGATGAATATGATTAAAATTATCCTGCCCAAAGGGAATCTAAAAAATGAATAATTTCTGTGTTGCTCCTCGTCATAGTAGCCTACGGCTACTCTTTCTCGTCGCGCCTTGAAATTCCTTAATTTTTTAGATTCTAAATTTGATTGTAGTTTTAATCCTGGGCTCTTCAGCAGTATTGGTTAGTAATAACGTTGAATATACATTAATTTATCAACTTATGCAAGTATTGAAACCATTAATTGTTTATGTTAAAATGATAAATAATTTAATAAATCTATGGCAAAGTTAACTTGGGCTGGACAGTCCTGTTTTCAAATTTCAGTTTCCAATGGAAAAGATCACTCTGCTAATGTGGTTATTGATCCATTTGGCGACATCGGCTTAAAAATGCCTAATTTTGAGGCAGATATTTTATTGGTCAGCCACGGGCATGATGATCATAATAATATCAAAGCTATAAAAGGCGAAGCTTTTTTGGTTGATGGGCCGGGCGAATATGAAATAAAAGGAGTTTTTGTGCAGGGGATTTCTTCTTTTCATGATAATAAAGAAGGCAAGGAACGGGGAGTAAATACCATTTACACTATTGAAGCAGAAGATATGAGGTTTTGTCATCTTGGCGACTTGGGACAAAAAGAATTGACCGACGAACAGCTGGAAAGTATTGGACACGTGGATATTTTAATGATTCCGGTGGGCGGAGAATATACTATTTCTGCTTCGGAAGCCGCAAAAGTAATCGGCCAAATAGAGCCCAAAATTGTTATCCCAATGCATTATGAATTGCCGAAATTAAAAGTTGCATTAGATGGCGTGGATAAGTTTTTGAAAGTAATGGGCAAAAATGCTGTGGTGGCGCAAGATAAGCTGACTATTAAAGCCAGTGCATTGCCAAAAGAAAGCGAAATGGAAATTGTAGTTTTACAGCCTTAAAAATGAACATTCAAGAGTATATTAAGAAGTTACAAGCTCTTCCTGAACCTAAAAAAAAGATTGTTTTTTTCAGTGTTATGGCGTTGGCGGTATTGATAATTAGTATTTTTGGTTTTTTTGTCACAAAAAATAATATTGGAAAAATTGGAGAGTCTGTAAAAAATATCAATTTGCCGAAGTTTGATATGCCTCAGGATTCGGGAATCAGCTTGCCTGATATAGATTTAAGTAATGTCAGTGAGGGCGGTGCAGGGATTGTGCAAGACCAAACCGCGGATTGGAAAACATATACCAATAAAAAATATGGGTTCGAAATAAAGTATCCAGAAGGATGGATTTTAGACAAAAGCCGTATAACTGATCTTGATTTGCATTTGTCAAAAAAAGTTGAAAAAGAAGAGACAATCATTGACGTTGAAGTAGTAAGCCAAACGCGGGGCATCAAATCCGCTGAAAAAGCATTTGACAGCGTAGTGGCGAAAATGCAGAATGTGACTAGTCCCAAAGAGCAAGTAGTGGTGGGAAAAGATATGGGCTACGAAGCCATTGGTACGCTGTGTACAGCGGTGTGCATTGGTTCCTCTGAAGATAGGTACTCCTTGTTTTCCATCATTTACTTTTCTCATGGCAACGAAGTGTTTTACGTAGATTATGTGGAAGGAGTAGAGGGTGAGGGCTTTAAAAACAACATCAAAAATTGGAAGAATTATAGTGAATTTAAAGATATTTTAGCGACATTTCATTTTAATGAAGCTGCCCCATAAAAGTTATGCCCAAAGAAAAAGAAGAACAAAAGTTAAATTCAATAGGAAAAGTCAACAAACGGGAAATTGTTGATGAATTGAAAGAATCATACATTGACTATGCAATGTCGGTGATTGTTTCCCGCGCGCTCCCTGATGTCCGGGACGGCTTAAAGCCTGTCCACAGGAAAATTTTGTATGCTATGAACGAGCTGGGTCTTGGCGCGTCTGCTAAATTCCGCAAATGCGCGGCCGTGGTTGGAGAAGTGATGGCTAAATACCACCCACACGGAGACATGGCTATTTATGACACGCTTGTGCGCATGGCTCAAGATTTTAATTTGCGCTACCCACTTATTGCTCCGCAGGGAAATTTTGGCAGTATTGACGGCGATGGAGCGGCCGCTTCAAGGTACACTGAGTCTAAATTATCAAAAATAGGGGAAGCGATGTTGGCGGACATTGAAAAAGATACAGTCAATTTTGTTGACAACTATGATGGGACACGAAAAGAACCCAGTGTCCTACCCTCCCCCCTGCCTCAATTATTACTCAATGGGTCATTGGGAATTGCCGTGGGTATGGCTACTAACATTCCTCCTCATAATTTAACTGAATTAATAGATTCAATAGCTTTTTTGTTGGACAACCCAAAAGCTGAAACACCAGATTTATTCCAATTTATACAAGGGCCGGACTTCCCAACCGGAGGCATTATTTACGACCAAAAAGAAATTATTACCGCTTATTCTCAAGGCAAGGGATCCATCATTATGCGAGGCAAAGCAGAAGTGGTGGAGAAAAAGGACGGTGCGGATCAGATTGTCATTACAGAAATCCCTTATCAGGTGTTAAAGTCCGGTTTGGTTGAAGAAATGGCCAATTTGGTTTCAGAAAAGAAGATTGAAGGCATAAAAGACATCCGTGACTTGTCTGACCGCGAAGGCATGACTATTATTGTTGATATTAAAAAAGGATTTGAACCACAAAGGGTATTAAATAAGCTGTACAAATTTACTAATCTTCAAAAAACTTTCCATTTGAATTTATTGGCGCTGGTTGACGGCATTCAGCCGGAAATTTTGTCTATTTCTGATGTATTAAAGTATTTTATTGCCCATAGGACAGAGGTTGTCACCCGTAGGACAAAGTTTGATTTGGAAAAAGCTAAAGAGCGCGCCCACATTTTAGAGGGCCTGATGATTGCTTTAAAAAATATTGACGCGGTTATTGCTGTCATTAAAAAGTCAGAAGACCGGGAAGACGCAAAAGTTAACTTAATTAAAAAGTTTAAACTGACCGAACGCCAAGCCGTGGCCATTTTGGAAATGAAGCTTCAGACTTTGGCCGGCCTTGAACGCAAAAAAATTGAAGACGAATTAAAGGCAATTTTAGAAACTATTAAAGAATTAACCGCTATTTTAAAAAGCCCGGAAAAGTTAAAAACCATTATCAAAAAAGAGCTGCAGGAAATGAAAGAAAAGTTTGGCGATAAAAGAAGGACAAAAGTAATTAAGCAAAAATTAGGAGAAATAACTGAAATTGACTTGGTTCCTTTGGAAGACACAATGGTGACTTTGACTACTGGCGGATACATTAAAAGGATCAATCCGGCCACTTATAAAATCCAAAAGCGTGGAGGCAAAGGCATTATGGGAATGAAAACGATGCAAGATGATATTGTGGAACATTTCCTTTTTGCTTCAACTCATGATAATTTGATGTTTTTCACCGATTCCGGGAAGGTTTTCCAGACCCAGGTTTATGAAATTCCAGAAGGCACCAGGGTCGCCCGCGGCCGCGGACTAATGAACTTTTTGGAAACTTCTACAGATGAAAAAGTTTTGTCGTTGGTTCCGGTATCAAAAGATAAAAATGCAGAAATAAGCCAGGAAAAGTATTTGGTAATGGTGACCAAAAACGGCAGAATAAAGAAAACCGCTTTGGAGGAATTTGATAATGTACGCAAGAGCGGAATTATTGCCATAAAACTTGAAAAGGGAGATTTGGTTAAAAAAGTTGTAAAAACCAGCGGCCAAGATGACATTATTTTAACCACCAAAGGCGGTATTGCCATTAGGTTTAAAGAAAAAGACATACGGCCAATGGGAAGAGCTGCGGCCGGAGTTAAGGGAATACGGCTGAAAAAGGGAGACGAAGTAATTGGCATGGATGTGATTTCTGAGAATGCGAAACAACAAGACGGTAAAGCATCAAAGCAGTTTTTATTGGTGGTTATGGAAAACGGATATGGTAAAAGAACTGATATTGCTCAATACAAAGTGCAAGGAAGGGGCGGTTCTGGAATGAAAACTGCTAAAATTACCAGTAAAACAGGTAATATGATTATTTCTTTTATGTTGGACGACTCAAAAGACGACGAAGACTTGATTGTTATTTCCCAAAAAGGACAAGTTATAAGAACGGCCACAAAATCAATATCTTTGCTTGGCAGGGCGACGCAGGGAATCAGGATCATGCGCCTGGAAGATGGGGATAAAGTGGCTTCGGGATCTTGTTTAAAAGAATAGGAGGCCTATTTTAATCTTTTATTCATTTTTGATACAATAGAATAATCTATGGCTGATTTTTTAAAAATAGATGAAGTGTTAAATCATTTGGATTTACGGGAGGATATGATGGCTGCCGAATTTGGTTGTGGTTCGGCGGTTTTTGCTCTTCATCTTGCCAAAAAGTTAAGCAAGGGCAGGGTTTATGCTTTAGATATTCAGGAAGAAAAACTATCGGCTTTAAGAGGCAAAGCGGCAGTGGAAAAATTAAATAATATTTTCACGACGCACTGTGATTTGGAAGCGCCGAAAGGATCAAAGCTGCAAGTTAGTTCGCTGGATATTGTATTAATCCCCAACGTCTTGTTTCAATCAGAAAATAGACGTGCTATAATTGAAGAAGCAAAAAGAGTTTTAAAAACCGGCGGACAATTATTGGTCATAGATTGGCTGGCGCAAGGCCCGGGCGGCCCGAAACATGGATTGGCTAAGCCAGATGAAGTGAAAAAGATAGCTGGTTCTTTGGGGCTGTCAATGAAAAAAGAATTTGCCGTAGGGAATTTACACTACGCAATTATTTTTATAAAATGAATAAAAAGTTAATACTTTTATTACTCCCGGTTATTTTTTTCAGCTTGACAAATTTTGCTTTGGCTGATACTATTACTTTGCCAAATCCCTTATGTACAGGATTGCCAGGCAGCGCGGGCTGTATTCAAAGTATTCAAGATCTTATATCAAGCATTACAACATTTGTATCAAATGTAATAGGTATTTTAGCCATTTTAATGTTTGTTATAGCTGGTATTATGTTTGTAATTTCTGCAGGGAATCCTGGGAAAATTGAAACCGCTAAAAAAATGGCAATTTATGCTGCGTGGGGTGTGGGAATTGCATTGGCGGGCAATGCGTTGGTTATGGTTATAAAAGCAGTTATTGGCGCGCCTGCAACGCCGTAATATTTTAAATAAAAGATAAAGATTAATGAAAAATTAAAAGGTCGATTAAATAAAAAGCGACTCCAATTTACGAATGACACCCGAATTTACACTTGGCCCGTAGGACATCCCGAAGGCTGATTTGTAAATTAGCGTGCGATTAGTAATTAGTGTCGCTTATGAAAATGAACAAAAAATTAATCGCAACATCAGTTTTAATTCTATTATCTTCGCCAATGGTTATATTGGCTGTTTTCAATCCAGGACCACCGCCAAATACAGTTAACACTTTAAGTGTTGAGGCTCTTATTCAGGTTATATTTAATATTATCTGGCCAGTAGCAGTTGCTTTCTTTATCATTATGTTTATAATCGCAGCGTTCTCGTTTGCTACTTCCAGGGGAGATGCAACGAAAGTTGGAGAAGCAAGGAATTTCGTTATTTATGGAGTAGTTGGAGTAGTGGTAGCTTTAATAGCATTCTCACTGCCATTCGTAGTCAGGAATCTTCTTAACTCTAGTGGCGTTGGTGTTTAGTGGGTATTATTTTCAGAACAAATCTGCTCCGTTGAAAAAAGTGTTTCAACGGAGCAGATTTAAAGGGTTCAGTGTTAAATTAAACTTTTCAATTATTCAGATGAATAAGAAATTAATTACATCATCAATTTTAGCTTTACTTTTGCCAGTTTCAGTTTTGGCCGATATCAACTTTAATCCGCCATCGGGCAATGCAACTATTTCTCCAGCAGGAGTGGTTGTTGCTATACTTAACTTTATATGGCCTATAATTGTTGCGGCTGTGATTATAGCATTTATTACCGCAGGCCTTTTGTTTGTAACATCCCAGGGCGAACCTGGAAAAATAAACCAGGCAAGAAATGCTGTTATTTGGGGCATTGCCGGAATTGTAGTAATTTTGTTAGCATTTTCTATAATGAGTATAGTTCAAGTTGGAATTGGTATTTTCTAAACAAGAATAGTTTAAATCTTAAGGTTAAAAAAATGAACAAAAAATTAATTGCATCGTCAGTTTTAGTTTTATTGTTATTGCCTGTTATCATTTTGGCTTTTAATCCTCCTCCTCAGCCGATAGAACAAGAGCTCTTAGTTGGAGATGTCGTGGATAATGTATTAAGATGGATTGTTTGGCCTTTTGTTACAGGGATTGTTATTATATTATTTATTGCAGCTGGTCTTTTATTTCTAACATCTCATGGAGAGCCAGGTAAAATAGCCGCAGCAAGAAGCGCAGTTATCTGGGGTGTTGTGGGGGTAGCAGTAATTGTAATATCTTTTTCAATAGTTAAAACAGTAACATTTTTACTTAACTTATTACCGTAAATAAATTTTAAATATTAAGTATTATGGCAGATCCAATAGATCCAGCTACTTGGTTTAACGGCGTAATAACTAGGTTATTAGATTTTGTGGTGTGGCCCCTTTTTACAGGGTTGGTTATTATAATGTTTATTTGGGCAGGATTTTTATTTTTGTCAGCCAAGGGCGAGCCGGGGAAAATTGACACAGCAAAAAAGGCAATGACATGGGCTGTTATTGGTGTAGTTATTGCTATTTTAGGGTTTTCTGCTGTTAAAACTATAAAATTTCTTCTTAATATAACATAGTTATTATAAATATTATTACTGGTTTGTTTTTTATATCCCGTAAAACGGGACTTTTTGTTTTTTATGTGGTATATTAATTGATGTTAAATTGCTCCCGTGGCGGAATTGGTATACGCGCATGTCTTAGGAACATGTCTCGCAAGAGGTAGAGGTTCGAGTCCTCTCGGGAGCACTAGAAAAGCAACGCGGCACAAAGGTGCCGCGTTGCTTTTGCTATAACTACCGAGAGATTGAGAACCTCTACTTCCCGCATGTCCTTTCCGCCCACAGGCGGAAACCCCGCTTGCTTTCGAGAACTGCCGGTTCGAGTCCTCTCGGGAGCACAAATAAAAGAACGCCAGTTTTGGCGTTCTTTTATTTGTGCTCCTGGACTCGAACCCAAATCACCCCGTGTAGGAAAATAGTCCCGCGAAACTTGTTTCGCGGAGACGTAAGAAACCGTGGATTTCTTAAGCCGGGGGGTCGGTTAAGTCGCGAGATTTATCCGCTTTAGCGGAAAATCCCGACTCGGTGATTTGGTGAGGTTTTAGCGAAGCGGAGTCCTCTCGAGGGCACATAAGCAAAAAGTGCAACGTTTGACGTTGCACTTTTTGTTTGATAACTATTTTTACGACGTAATTTTTGGTATTTTTATTACCAGCATTCCTTTATCCATTTGGGCTTCGGCTTCTTCAGTTTTTATATTTTCAGGCAAAACGACTTTTCTTGAAAACGGGCCCCAATAGCATTCCTGGTAAAAGTATTTCTTTTCGTGGTCGTTGTGCGGGTCTTGTCGCTGCCCTTTTATAACCATCATGTCTTTTTCAACTGATATATCCAGGTCTTTTATGTTAACGCCGGCAATTGCGGTTAAAACTACAAAATGGTCATTAGTTTCAAACACATCTACCACTAATTCGCCTTCTGAATTAAAAATAGCGGTTTCTTCTATTTTTTCTTCTGGTTTTTGTTCTGGGATAATTTCTTTTTTTTCTTCAGTTTTAACAGAAACTTTTTCGGTTTTTGATTTTGTTTTTCTTGGCATAAGTCTAGAATCTAGAAAATAGAAAGTAGAATCTAGAATACGAAACGTTACGAATTCTATTTTCTATATTTCTAACTTCTATTTTCTCATTTTATATTTTACAGATGCTTTTTATTTTTTTAATTTCGTCAAAGTCATACACCATAAATAAAGCCAAAGCAAGAACAATAATTATGGGGAGTATAAAATTCATAGGAGCATCTAATGTCATTATAGAAAAATCATAGAGTCCATGCAATAGCACTGCTAACAAAATGCCAATAACAGTCAATGGCAGGCGTTGGCGGGTTTTGAAAAAAGACAACGCCAAAAAGTACCCAAGCAGTGCCGAGCATAAGGTGTGCAGGAATGTTGCCCCAATAAACCGTATAAAGCTTATTACAACAGTGGTGGTAATAATTGTGCTAAAAGACATGTTGTATGCCGGCGTAAATAAATAAAGTATGTTTTCCAAAGCTGAAAAACCAAGCGCCGCTACGACCATATAAAGCATAATGTCTAATGGTTCGTCTAACTCTTTATTTTTTAAAATAGTCCACTTTACCACGAAATATTTTAGCAGTTCTTCGGTCAGCGCGATAACAATAAACCATTTTACTGCCTCAATCGCAATGGGGAATGTTTTAAAAAAATCATTATATTGAATCTGCGTTAATAATTTAGCAAGAGCAATTTGTATAAGCAGTGCCGGGATGGTAATCAATGCCCCGTATAAAAAAACTTTCAAAATCATTTTTTTGGGTTCTGGGTGCAAGTCTTTTTTTAAATAATAAAAAAGCCAGGCCAAGCTGGGCAAAGTCCCAAAAATAATGTATAAAATTAATCGGTAATATTCCATTGACGAGAATTTTGAATTTAGTATTTAGTAGTTTGAATTGAACTTTGAATTCTGAATTCATGATTCTTTATTCTATTCCAAATTCAAGATACAAGGTTCTATATTCTATTTAGGCCATAATTCAATCATTATAGTTTGTTTTTTATTTTTTATTGGCAGTTGCTGGTAAACTTCTTCGGTGATAAAAGGCATGAAAGGGTGCAGCAGTTTTATGGATTGCAAAAGTATTTCTGAAAGCATTTTTTGAGTGGAGGTCCTATTTTTGCCATTTAACTCTGCTTTGCTTTCTTCTATTATTTTATCGCAAAACGTGTGCCAAAAGTAGTGGTAAATTTTTTCTCCTGCATAATAAAATTTAAATTCATCCATGAGTTTTGTGCATTCTTTTTCTATTTTTTTCAAATCTTTTAAGTATTTTTTGTGTTTTGCGTTCAAGATTATTTTTTTGCCATTATAATCCTTGGTATTAGCCATCACAAATTTTGAGGCATTCCAAATTTTATTGGCAAAGTTGCGGTATCCCTTGATTTTATTTTCATCCAGCGCCAACGACTGTCCGGGCGTGTTCCCCATGATTAAGCCGATCCGCAAAGCGTCCGTGCCATATTTTTCCGTAATTTCCAGCGGATTAATTACATTACCTTTGCTTTTTGACATTTTTTGGCCCTTGGCGTCCAAAACTAAACCATGCAAATAGACGGTTTTAAAAGGGATTTTTTTGGCTGCGTATAGCCCGAGCATTATCATTCTTGCCACCCAAAAGAAAATAATTTCTCCAGCGGTTTCCATCACATCCGTAGGGTAAAAAGTTTTAAAGTCATCCGATAATTTTGCATTTTGATTTTTGATTTTTAAATTTGAGCCACCTGACGCAAGGAGGGTGGCAAACGGCCACTGTCCGGAAGAAAACCAGGTATCAAACGTGTCGGTTTCTTTTTTCATTTGCCCGCCGCATTTTTCACATGTAGAAATTTTATCGGCGACATCAACAATGGCAAAGTCGCATTTTTCACAGATTTTGGCGGGAATTGGAATTCCCCAAACAATTTGGCGGGAAAGCGGCCAGTCCAGAATATTTTTTAACCAATGCAAAATTATTTTTTTATAATGCGTCGGGATGAATTTTATCTGGTTTTTTTCAATGGCCTTGATGGCGGTAGCTGCCAGCGGCTCCATTTTTAAAAACCACTGGTCTTGGATTTGGGGCTCAATAACAGAATTGCATTTATAGCATGTTTTGACATTGTGTTTGTAGTTTTCTTCAATTTTTTCAACCAACCCTTTTGTTTTTAATTTTTCTACAATTTTTTCACGCGCTTGGGCAATTTTCATTCCGGAAAATTCACCGGCAACAGGTAGTAGTTTTCCCTGCAAATCTATAATTTGCATTTTTTCCAAATTATGTTTTTGGGCAATTTCAAAATCAACAACATCGTGCCAAGGGGTTATAGTCATGGCTCCAGTGCCAAAGTCCATGTCTATGGCATCGTCTTTGACCACCGTTGCCTCTATGGGGCCGTTTATCCACTCCAATGCTATTTTCTGCCCTTCTTTATAATCTTTGTACCTTGGGTCATTTGGATGCATTACAACGTATTTGTCGCCGAATTTTGTTTCGGGCCTGGCGGTGGCAATGGTAAACGGACCGTATTTTAAGTAATAAAGCTTGTCGGTTTTTTCGGTGTTTTCGGTTTCAAGGTCTGAAAGTGATGTCTGGTGTTTAACACACCAATTGATTATTTTTTTACCGCGATAAACTAAGCCGTCTTTATAAAGTTTTTCAAAAGTTTCATAAATAATTTTTACAATATCACCGTCCAGGGTGAATTTTTCCCGTGACCAGTCGCACGAAGCACCTAATTTTTTTATCTGGCTCTCAATATTTTTTTTGTTTTCCAAAGTAAATTTTAAAATTTCATCATAAAGTTCTTGGCGTGGAAGACCAAATCTGCTTCTGCCTTCTTTTTCCAATTTTTTTTCATATACCACTTGAGTTTCAAATCCGGCGTGGTCCAGGCCCGGCAGCCAAAGCGCTTTAAATCCTTTCATTCTTTTGTATCGGGTCATAATGTCTTCAATGGTCAAAACCAAAGCGTGGCCGGCATGCAAATTTCCATTGGCATTGGCCGGTGGCATCATAATGGTAAAAGGATTGCCCTTTAATTTATCCGGATTAAAAAAACCACTGTCTTCCCACAGCTTATAAATTTTATCCTCAACTTTTTTTGGGTCGTACGGCCCTTCAATTTCCATAAGTTTATTCTATCAAAGTCGCCCTTCGTGGTAAATCATTGACATACAGTTTTTAATGTGATTAAATGAAAATTAAAGTTTCAGCCCTTTCGTGTTTTTATAAGGAGAGTTTGCAATGGGAATGTGTTGCAGTAGTCCGAAAACGCGCCGTACCAAAGGGACCAAAAACCTGCTTGCCAATGCTGTTAACAAGCAGGAGACCGGCGATTTTTACGGCGGCTTGTTTGAAGAGACCTCTTTCCCCTTATGTAAATATACTCTTCCTAGCGGAAGGGTATACCGCGAAGAAGTGCAGGCCTATTCCTGCCATGAGGGTGTAGTATTTTTCTTGGCTCTCAAGGACGAGCGTGGGAGCTGGGTGCCTGAATCCGTTTGGGAGGTCATTGTTAACGATCCCTTGTCAGAAGAAGACATGGAGCAAGTGGAATATGAAGTCGCAGCGCGCGGGGTGTAGCGCCGATTTTTGTACATAGTCCAAGGCGCATAACTACGCCCTTGGACTTTTTTATTTGCTGAGGCGCAAATTTGCTTTGGCTTTTACGTTTTTCCAGCTTTTGGTTTTTTTATTTTTGTGGAAGTATCCGGTGACGGCAATCATTAAAGCATTATCTGTGGATAATGCAGTATCAGGTATTAAGTATTTGGTATTAGGTATGTGTTTTTGTATGTTTTCAGCCAGCTGTTTTCTTAATTGTTGATTGGCCGAAACTCCCCCGCCCAAAATAATGGTTTTTACTTTGTAATCTTTGGCGGCTTTGATGGTTTTTTTAATTAGCACGTCAACAATGGCTTGTTCAATTTCAACGGCCACGGATTCTATAAATTTTTCATCTTTTAGTTCTTGCGAGCCCCTGTCTTTTATTGCATATAAAATAGCGGTTTTTAAGCCGGAAAAACTAAAATCATAATCTTTGCTGTCAAGCATCGGCCGTGGCAATATTATTGGCCTTGAAGGATTATTGGCCTTTGAAGTGATTTCAGAAATAATTGGGCCGCCCGGATACCCAAGCCCCAGAATTCTTGCCGCTTTGTCAAAACATTCGCCGGCGGCATCGTCTCTTGTTTCGCCGATTATTTTATACTTGCCGATGTTTTTTACTAAAATTAATTGAGTATGCCCACCTGAAACAATCAGACTCATAGCCGGAAATTCAATTTGCGGATTATTCAAAAAATTAACCAAAATATGGCCTTCTATATGATTTACGGGGATGATTGGTTTATTCCAAAAAGCGCAAAGGGCTTTGGCAAAATTTACCCCAACCCACAAACATGGTTCAAGGCCTGGACCATTGGTAACGGCAATTGCATCAATGTCCGGCTTTTCATATTTTTCAAGCAATTCTTTTATTGATTCAAAAAGCGTAGATTCTTTTTCAAGAATTTTTTGCATCGTTTTGAATTTAGAATTTTGAGTTTGTTTAGGATTTAGAGTTTTGGGTTTAGGATTTAACAACTTGGCCTGTTTTAGCGCACTCGCTAAAACAGGAACCAAGTTTTTTTGGTGCTCGCGCTTGGCCATTGCTGGAAAAACTCCGCCATATTTTTCATGGATTTTTGTTTGAGAAGAAACTACATTGGAAAGAACTTTAAAATCGGGCGTTTTACCGACCGTGATTTCCAAAATAGCAATTCCCGTGTCGTCGCAAGATGTTTCAATAGCAAGGATTATCATGGAGTAATAATATGCTAAATCTTGAATTTTTTCAATTTTTAAGGCATAATGTTGATTATATAGATATATATGGTCCCATCGTCTAGTCTGGTCTAGGACACAAGATTTTCACTCTTGTAACTCGGGTTCAAATCCCGATGGGACCGCA
>Ga0209542_10004732_pt1 | contig 27749 bp, 34 predicted proteins | sample RifCSPhighO2_01_FD_184028 | JGI IMG/M metagenome (GOLD analysis project Ga0209542, IMG submission 184028) | Soil microbial communities from Rifle, Colorado - Rifle CSP2_plank highO2_0.1 (SPAdes) (version 2) | ecosystem: Environmental > Terrestrial > Deep subsurface > Rock core/Sediment ...
TCTAGATCCATCTACTAAAAAACCCAATAATCCTGCTGCTAGCGGATTAAACATTTTATTTTTAATAAATAAAGGATAAGTCCATGGATCATCTCTATGTCTTCTTAAAGCAAATGCAAGTCCATTGGGATTTAACGGCTTTGAGATTACAGCAACTCTTGCTCTTGCATTCTTCAATAATAATTCTGTATCCAAAACAGGATTTGCTTCGTCTAATGGTCTTCCAGAACTTAACCTGAATTTAGATGCCCAGGATTCTCCATCTTCTAAGCTTGGAATAATATTAGTTGTACATTCGTCATAATCCTGGTGAACAATAAAGATTGGGCTTTGTCCTATCGGCCCATTAATTGTTATATCTTGTATTTTTTGATCCTGCAATAATGTTTCAATTAATCCAAAACCAATAGTGTATCTGACTAAAATAGCAGATAATTCCTCGACTTCCTTAAAACTTAATTCTAATCCACGATACTCTGCTAATTCCTGGAGTAAATCTCTTGAAATATTGAAAAAAGTCTGTCTCATCTTTTCAGTATCTGTAAATTCTTCTTTTGTTGGCTTATGCTCGATTAATGCCTGTCTTGCTAATTCAAGGATTTCATATTTATCCTCAGAAATTTTAAATTCAGGAGGGCTTACATGATATAAATATTTAATATCTCCTGGAAGCTTTAATATATTAACCTCTGTGTTCTCATCAAGCTTATAAATTTCAATTTCTTCAGCATTTATAGGGAGCTCGGCCATTAGCCTTGTATACATAAAGTCAGGGGTGATCTCTGGATTAAACACCTGCCTGTATAAACTTCTGTCATTTCCTATGCTGTATCCTGGAATATTTTGTTTCACCAAAGAAATTAATTTTGTATTTTCAAATAAGCTTCTTAAATAACTTAATAATCCAATATAAGAATTCCTTAATTTAATCTCATTTGCATCATTTGTTTTGTCCAGATAAATTTTCTCCTCTCTTATTTCCCTTATTAACTGCACATATGCCCCAATAGGATCCTGCTTTAATAAATTTAAAATAATCTTTTGCACTACATTATTCCAGTGCGAGTATTTGCTTTCTTGGGTTATTCCTGCAATATTCAATAATCTTTTTTGCTTTACTAAATGATTATAGAGGTTTGCTACTTCAATTAATAACTGTGTTTGATCATAATTATAGATATAATTTCTTCTCTGATTAAAAATTATCCTAGTTACGTTAGGAACTTGAATTAACAAATCAACAACATAAGACATAACTAATGGATTATTCTCAATGCTTGGAAGATAGCTCCATGAATTTGCATCTATTCTTATCGCATTATCCTGGGCTTCTTTTATAATTTCATAACCTTTACTCTTTTTTTCAAAGGGCATAGCAGAATTAGATTTAATTAATATAAAAACTTATTCTTTCACAAAATAAGAAAGGCTTTTATACTTTGTAAATGTAATTTATACAATAATCAAGAGGTGAAAATGCCTGAATTTCAGCCGGTTACAGCAGACGAAAGAGTAAGAATTCTTGAATCAAGATATTCTTTGATGAGAGACAGGTTATTTTTAATAAACCAGAATATGCTGGCAGAATATAGGAAATTAAATAAAGAAATAAAATTTATAGATGATGGATTAAAGGGGTTAAAGCTGGAAATAAATGATATTAAAAATTTATTGAGAAAATTAGTTGCAGAAATCGATAGTTTTGCAAGAAAAGATGATTTAAAAGTAGTGCAAAAGTATTTAGAGATAATAAATCCAATAAATTTTATGACAGAAGATGAAGTCAAAAAAATAATTAGAGGTGAGCACCATAGGAAAGGAACTTCCAGCAGAGAAAGTTAGGGAATTAAAGGATGAAGGGTTGTCTGATGAAGATATTATAAAAGCACTGCAACCAAGTTATTCTAATCAGGACATTCATGATACAATGAATCAAGCAGGCCAAGACATTCCTGAAGATAATATTTTAGAAGAGCTGGATAAAACAACTCCAGACTTTCCAGAAGCGCATGATGCAAATGAGGGTTTATCAGAAGAAGCTCCTGCTCCCGAGGATAATAACGATGAACTTCTAGAATCTTCACAGCAAAATTATCCTAATTATTCTGTGCAATCAAGCATGTCAAGCGATCAAATTCAAGAAGTAGTTGAAGCAATAATCGATGAAAAATGGGATGATCTTACATCAAAAGTGGGGGATTTAAATTTGTGGAAAGAAAGCATGAATAATGATATAGAAGCTGTCAAGCAGGAATTATTAAGGACGCAGGAAAGGCTGCATAATTTGCAAAATGTTATAATTGGGAAAGTTACAGACTACAGCAAAAATATTAATGATATAAGTATAGAAATGAAAGCATTAGAGCAGGTATTCCAGAGAATATTGCAGCCATTAACTTCAAACATAAAAGAATTGAATAAGGTGACAGAAGAGTTAAAACAGCACAAAAGACATAAGCCTGAAATAATTAAAGAACATAAAAAAAAGAAAGGCAAAAAATAATTTTTTATCCTTTTTCTACGTGCGAAGAAATGAATTTAGCTGCGAATGCTGCAACTACCATTAAGAATAATGCTCCAAGGGTCCTGGGGTGTGTTACTGCCTTTAATCCTTCTGTCGGAGGATCTCCGCTTTGTTCATCTGGAGCTAATCCTGAAAATACTTCCCCAATGGCAATTATTAACAAGATAATTATTATTACGATTACAGTCCAATAAACAACAGGATCCTTAATTGTTTTTTCAACATCTCCTTCTTTTAACCCCATGAACATAAACAAGCTTAATATGAATAAAGCAACAACAACTAAAACAACAAACCATGGGGTAATAAACTGCACAAATTTCAAGGTATCTTGGGAGAATAAAAATAATAATGCCACAGAAAATGCTGCAATTAATTTAAGCCATTTGCTTTCTCCCATTAATTTAAACTTATCAAGAACAGCGTAGACTAAAACAAAAATAAATAAGAAAGTAAATACTGGCAAAAAGAACTCCAAAAACCCCAAATCTTCTAAGATTGTTGCCATTTTAGTTGCTTATTTTCTTCCAACATTTTTGTTAAATCCCTCGGAAAATACTTCCCAGAATGATTTGCCTTTTCCAGCACCTTTATCACTCTTGCCAACAACAGCCCATATTATTATTCCAACAATAATTAATAAAATTAACCAGCTGGTATTATCCTGTATCCAGAATCCTAAGTCTCCTCCGCCACTGCTAAAATCTAAAACTGACGAATCTGGAACTAAAGACCAATAAATTATAAATATAGACGCTATTGCAAATAAAAATAATGCTATCCCTGAGAAACCATTTTCAACGTTAGCGCCGAATAATCCAACTAAAATTAAGAACATTACAGCAACAATTATGAATAATGAAACCTTGGGCAAAAATAAATTCAGTCTATCAACAATTTCAAACTGATTTACAACTATTAATCCAACAACAATTCCAATAATCAAATTAATATTTTTTTTACCTCCTCCAAATAATTTCGTCTTTTCAAGTATAGCAAAAACAATCGTAAATACCAGTAAGAACGGCAATGCAAATTCATAAAATCCTGAAGATTGTAATTGATAAAATATATCTGCGACAGTAGCCATGTTAAGATCCCTCCTTTGTTTTATCTTTTTTATCGTGAGTTATATACCAAATAGCAAGCAGCATTGCCCCTAAAAATAATAATGATGTTATTATTGCAGTATCCCAATTCTCTAATATAAAAAATCCTGCAACTTCTAAATAAGAGTTCCCGTCTGCATCATAAATCGAATTAAGGAAGATTGCAACAACAGCAATAAACATTATTATAACAAACGCAGTATACCATCCTTTATGCTGTGATTTAAAGTTTAATTCTTCTGATTTTAGGAATACACCTATCATTAATAAAAAACTTACTCCCGCAACAACTAAAATTATTATGTTTGGAATGCTTTCATTAATTGTTCTAACAACATTTGCTGTCGCAACAACCAATAATCCAACAACAAATGCAGTCATTGCATTAAGATTTTTATTTGGGATATCTCCTTCTTTTGTTTTTAATGTTCCAAGAATTCTTGTCTTTTCAAGTATAGCAAAAACTAAAGTGAAAACAAGCAAGAAAGGTAGAACTACATCAAATAGTCCAAAATCTCTAAAAAATTCTATAGCCTTTCCCAGTGGAGTTACCATTATCCTCTTTTTTTAGTTTTTATTCCATCATAAGCTCTTCTTTTTGCTGAGTTTCTGCATTCTCGTCATAACTTGGAATTGCATTTTTGCTTATGATAAAAACATCGCCAACAGCCTTTACTAAATTATGAGGCACAATTACTCCCTTGGCTCCGCCTAAAACCTTTGTTAGATAAGAGTTCTTTGTTGCTCTAACCCTCCATCCTGAAACACGATTAGATGCTATTACTGCTTCTTCTACATTGCCAAAGTATAAGCCATCATCAGTAAAGACCTCCATGTCATAAGATTTTGTTACGTTTCTTGTCTTTAATACCATTTTAGTTCCTCCTTTATTATGAAAATAAAACCTTTTAAATATTTAAACCTTTCTTTTCAATCATGCTTGAATATAATAACTTAACTATTATTGGAACTTCGCATATTTCAATAGAAAGTGTAAAGGAGGTTAATAATTTTATTAAAAAGAATAAACCAGAAATAATTGCCTTAGAGTTAGATAACAAAAGATATACTGCTTTAATTGAAAAAAGAAAAAATAATCTAAAGGATATGCTAAAAGTAGGCTTAAAGGGTTATTTAATTAATTTAATAGGTACTTATATTGAAAAAAAACTTGGCAAATTAGTAGGGGTAAGGCCGGGAAGTGAGATGATTACAGCTATAAAATTAGCAAAAAAACATAAATTGCATATTGCTTTAATAGATCAGGACATTCAGATTACGTTAAAAAAATTAAGCAAAATAAGCTTTAAAGAAAAAATAAGAATAATCAAGGATATATTAAAAGGAGCGTTATTTAAAAAAGAGATTATTAAGATAGATTTGAGAGAAGTTCCAAATCAAGAGTTTATAGAAAAAATAATTAACATAGTAAAGCAAAGATATCCTGAAATTTATAATATCCTGATAAAAGAGAGAAATGAGATAATGGCAAAAGCTTTATATAAAATAATAAACTTGGATAAAGATAAGAAAATCTTGGCTGTAATTGGTGCGGGTCATGAAAAAGAGGTTATTAGAATTATCAGAAGCTATAGCAATAATTAAAATAATATTGTTATTAACAATTATTTTTGGTTTTAATGATGGAAGAGAAAGATTTGTCTTTAACTCTTGGTTTACAAATCTGTTTTTAGTATTTTTAATTGTAAGCCTGGTTGTCTTGTTTAATGTTCTTGGATTGAAATTATCTGCAAAATATTATGGAACAGAAATAAAAATGAAAACATGGAATTCGCAGAAATTTAAAGATGCAAATTCTTTGACAAAAAAATTATCTTTAATTTATAGTACGCCGATATTAAATATCATTGTAACACTTTTTAGCAACGGAAGAATTTATTTGGCAAATGTCTTAAGCTTTAACTACAAAAAAGAGGTTTTAGGAAGAAAATTTCAGTACTTAACTTATTTTAACATCGCTGTAATTGTATTCTTTGGCTTATTATTTAATTTAATCTTGATGTGGATATTTAAAATATTTAGTTTTGATTTAGGACTAAAAATAAGCTTCTGGTTTATATTGTTTAACTTAGTTCCAATATCAGAATTATACGGAGCTAAAATAATGTCTGGAAGCGTAACCTTTTACATCTTCTGCTTAATTTTCTTTTTATTGAATATAATTTTGCTGCAATTTGTTAATTCTTTTAGTGCATTATTTGTTTCTTTATTATTCAGCGTTGTTTTATCAACACTGTATTTCTTTGTTTTTCAATATAAAAAAGCCTAAACATCAGTTTCAGTTAGTATTTATATGATTTCTTCTTACGCAAAACAGCCTAAGTTTTTGCGATTAGCATTGTGTCACATAAAAATTTTATTTATTATTTTAGTTCATAAGATTTTAAAAGAGCTAAAATAAATAAAAGGATAACTATTAATAAAATCCTAAGTCCCCCCCGCCATTTCATTTTAAAATCATTTATTGTAAGTTTTTTAATTTTAATCTGTTTTTTAAACTTGTATAATATAATAAGACCAATTAAACCTGCTACTAAAGGAAAATACCCAATATTTTTATTATATATAATCAACTGATAAATTCCAAGAACAACCGAAACGATAGATGCTATTAAACCAAAATTAACAAAAAAATCCCAATAACCTATTTCCCCTAAAAGTTCTACATTTTTCCTCATTTCCTCTTTTTTAGGAAAAGTTTTCAACCCAAATTTATGTTTTAGATACACCCTTTCCAATATTATCAGTATTACTAAGGCTGCAATCGTCGAATATCTAATGTAAGGTATTGAAAATTTATAAAATAAATAAGCTAATATCAAATAGAGTATCGTTTTAATCCAAAGGTATTTGGTCATAATCATAAACCCAAAAAATATTTTCTTAAATATAAGCTTTTCTAATTAAATTTTAAAGAGACCTAGAACAAAAGTATTTAAACTTAAATATATTATTTTACATTATGTTTGAAATAAAAAATGTAGAACCAAGAGAATTTCAGTTGTCTATTTTAGAAACTTGCAAGAATAATAATACTTTGGTTGTCTTGCCTACAGGAATAGGAAAAACATTAATATCATTGTTATTGGCTATAGAAAGGTTAAATAAATTTCCAGAAAGTAAAATATTAATTTTATCTCCAACTAAACCTTTGTCACAGCAGCATATCAACACATTTAAGCATAATACAAACATTGATCATGATAAAATTTTATTATTAACGGGATTGATTGAAGCTAATAAGAGAAAAGACCTATGGCAGAATTCTAAAGTTATTGTAGCTACACCTCAAACAATTCAAAAAGATCTAGAAAATTTAAGAATAGATTTAAAGAATTTTTCAATGTTGTGTATAGATGAATGTATAACTAAAGGTACTTTAATTAAAATTGGAGATGAATCTTATAAAAAAATAGAAGAAATATATAATGATTTTATAAAGAAAAAAGAAAAAACCTACGTGCAAAGTTTAAACTTAAAGAACGGAGAAATTGAACCCACGCTCATTAAAAAAGTACATAAAATTAATAATAAAAATAACATAATAAAAATAACATTAAAGAATGGACAGGAAATAAAAGTAACTGAAGATCATTTAATTTTAATTAATGATAAAAACAGGTTAAAATGGCTAAAGGCTTCGGATATTAAATTAGATAAAAAAATCGTCTATTCTCCTTATATTAAGAATAATTTTTTAGATGGAATTATAATAAAGGATGAAGATGTACTCGATACTTATGGAAAAAGGAAGAAAATCTTATTAAACAGTTCTAAAAATCCGGTACCATTAAGATTGGTAAAAATGTTAAAAGAAGAGGACTTACTGCCGATTAAATACTCAAATCCGAAATTAAAAATAATTGTTTCTTTAATCGGACATATTTACGGAGACGGGTGGTATACAAAAGAAAATGGCCAGCCAAGGGCAGTCGGTTTCTCAGGCAAGATTGAGGATTTAATTAGAATTCAAAAAGATTTAAAGTTACTTAATATAAAACACTCCAATATCTTTTCAAGAAAAACTCATTCTATAATAAACGATTTAAAAAATGGCAGTTTAATTGTGAATGGAACTAGCAATTCTTTTTATGTTTCGCATAATAAATTAACAAGACTTATCGAGGCATTAAATATTCCCAGTGGAGCAAAGACAGGTATTAAAGTAGAAATTCCAAGCTGGCTTATGCATTCTCCAAAGATAATAAAAAAAGAATTCTTGGCTGCTCTTATGGGAAGCGAAGGTTATAAGCCTAAAATAAAAAAATCAACAAGTCAGCCTTATGTTATAAGATTAAGTTTTAATAAAATAGAAGAAATGTATCATAATGGATTAAAATATGCCCATCAATTAAAAAAACTGTTTAAAGAGTTTGATTTACGGTGCAGTATAAAGATAAAAAACGGCAACTTAAGAAAAGACGGCAAAAAAACATTAAAATTTTTAATTACTCTATCAAATTCTGATGAGCAAATGATAAAATTTTTTAAAGAAATTGGATATAAATATAGTTTTGAAAAAAATAAGGAAGGTAAAAAAATATTAAACTACTTATTATATAAAAAATCACATTTAATAATGCGACAAGAACTTTATAATAAGGTTATAAGACTGAGAAAAAATGGGTTAAAATATAAAGAAATTTATACAAAATTCAAATTAAGTAAAAATATTATTAAACATTGGTTAAATAAAGAAAATCCTGTAAAAACCTCTATGAATATAATTAAATTTGATGACTGGATTAAAATTAACAAAAAATCTTATTTCAATTTAGATTATATTGGAATTAAACAAATAACTAAACTAAAAAATCAAGACTATGTTTATGATTTAACTTTAGATAAGAATCATAATTATATAGCCAACAATTTTTTTGTTCATAACTGTCATAGATCTAGGGAAAATTTTGCGAATACCCACGTTGCAAGATTTTATTTCGAACAAGCGTTAAATCCAAGAGTAATAGCTTTGACAGCTAGTCCTGGTGGAACTTTAGATAAAATAAAAGATGTAATGAAGAACTTAAATTTAGATGCTGTTGAGATAAGAAGCGATATTGACAAAGATGTTAAGCAATATGTTCAAAAAAGAGATATAGAATTAATTGAGGTTGAATTAACAAAAGAGATGAAAGATTTGCATTCTATAATCAAAAATGTTTATCTAAATAAAATTGGTGATCTTAAAAAATTAGGATTTACTAAACCAAGTCATTTAATAAATAAAAAAGATTTGTTAATGCTCCAGATGCAGTTAAGAAAAAATTTAAATTCCGGAGACAGAAGCGCATTTTATGGAATTTCTTTAACTGCTTTATTAATTAAATTAGATTATATGCTGGAATTATTGGAAATACAGGGATTAAGATCATTATCCAAATTTCTAGAAAAATTAAAACAAGATCAAAGCAAAGCCGCTAAAGTTATTTTACAGGATAAAAAAATTCAGGAAGCAATTAAAAACTGTAATGAACTAGTTGAAAAAAATATTGATCATCCTAAATTTGATAAATTAAAAGAATTTATTTTAAACGAAATAAAAAATAATAAAAATATTAAAATAATTTTATTTGCAAATTACAGAGATACAATAGATAATATAATAACTGAATTAAGAAAACTTGATGTAAAATGTGTAAAACTTATAGGACAAAATAAAGGATTAACACAAAAGCAGCAGATTAATACTGTAAAAACATTTGAAGAAAGTGATGATAATATTTTGATATGTTCGAGTATAGGCGAAGAGGGTTTGGATATTAAAGGAGTAAATGTTGTAATATTTTATGAAGCAATTCCTTCGGAGATAAGAAGAATACAAAGAATGGGAAGGGTAGCAAGACTAGAAGCAGGAAAAATTATGTTTTTAATAACAAAGAATACAAGGGATGAAGCTTATTTCTGGAGTTCATATCAAAAAGAAAAGAAAATGAAAAAAACTTTATACGGCTTAAAAGAAAAAAATATTCAGGAGTTTCTAAAAGAAGATGAAGACAAGGTGTAAATGGGTGAATGAAAATCCCTTGATGATTAAATATCATGATGAAGAATGGGGAAATCCGGTTCATGATGATTTAATTTTATTTGAATATATTATTCTTGATGCATTTCAAGCAGGGCTGAGCTGGAATACTGTTATAAATAAAAGGGAAAATTTTAGAAAAGCTTTTAGTAATTTTGATCCGATTAAAATTTCTAGATATACCAAAAAAGATTTTGATAGATTATTAAATGATAAAGGAATAATAAGAAATAAAGCAAAGATAAACTCTGCTATAGTAAATGCAGGAAAATTTCTCGAAATAAAAAAAGATTTTGAGTCTTTCGATAAATATATTTGGCAGTTTGTAAATCATAAGACAATAAATAACAATATAAAAGATATATCAAAAATTCCTTCAAAAGATAAAAATTCAGATAAGATGAGCGAAGATTTGAAGAAAAGAGGATTTAAATTTGTAGGGAGCACAATTTGCTATGCATTCATGCAAGCTGCCGGTTTAGTAAACGACCATACCATAGATTGTTTTAGATATAAGGAAGTAAAAAAATGGCTAAAATTATTGTTGATTATAGGGAAGATAAAAATATCGTTAAAGAATTATATAAGCATCAAGTAGATGTTGAAATTAAAAGCTTAATTTCAGCTGATTTTGTCATGCAAGTTAAGGACATTAATGATAATGTCAAAGATCTTGGAATTGAAAGAAAAAGAATACCAGATTTCTTAAACTCAATAATAGACAAAAGAATCTTAACTCAATTAATTGCATTAAAAGAAAATTTTCCATTGCAGTTGCTAATCCTTGAAGGTGAAGAAAATATTTACAAAATAAGAAATTTTCATCCAAACTCAATTAGAGGAATGTTATCAAGCATTGCTGTAGATTATCAAATTCCTGTAATTTATACTAAAAATCATAGAGATACGGCTGCTTATTTAGCTTTAATTTCAAAAAGACTTGAGAAACCAAAAAGGCATATTAGTTTATTAAGTAAAAGAAAGCCATTAACATTAAAAGAACAGCAAGAGTATATAATTGAAAGTCTTCCTGGTGTTGGTCCGAGTTTATCTAAAGCATTATTGAGTAAATTTAAAACTGTAAAAAATGTTATTAACGCAAAAGAACATAAATTAAAAAAAGTTGATAAAATTGGAGATAAAAAGAGTAAAGTTATAAGAGATGTTTTGGACGGTGAATATAGATAAATATATATATATAAATATTCTATTATTTTCATGAAAAAAGAGTTTAAAATTGTATTTATTATTTTAATATTATTTTTAGTTCTATTATTAATTAATAACTTTAAGCAAGATAATGTTAGTGGTAATTCTATTTTTGATGTTTTTAAAAATTTATTTAGTCAGCCTGTTGGAGCTGAAATTGGTAAAAATGATATTAATGAAGAATCATCTGCATTAAAACCAGCACCACAATATTCCTTTCCTTATCAAATTGGTTGGCCTATTATTGAAACGATTGATGTTAGGACTATTAGTCAGTCTATAAATGTAATGGATCTTGATGGTAATGATCGAAATGAATTAGTTTTAGCAATGTTTGGCAAAATTTGGGCTTGGGATTACAAAGGTAATAACTTACCTAGTTGGCCGATATCAACAAATATGAATGCTAGAGGGATTAGTATCGGAGAATTGGAAGGAAGTATGAAGATTGTATTTAACACAATAGAAGAAAGTTCTTTAAGTTCTCACATTCATATTTTTAATTACGATGGAACAGAAATTAGAAATGAGTGGCCAAAGCAAGTTGATGTTAACATACCCCGTAGCCCGGTTTTGGAAGATATTGATAATGATGGTGCATTGGAAATTATTGCGGGAGGCGATTCTAAAATTTTTGCTTGGAGGTTTGATGGCTCAAATATGCCAGGCTTCCCGATTGATTTAACAACTTTAGATATCGGACCTCTTGGTTATTTGGCAGTCGGAAATATCGAAGGCAGTGATAATCAAAAGGAAATCATTTTTTCTACTATGGTCCAGTCTGGAAATCGCAAGCGAATTGGTGCAGTTTCTAGCGACGGAAGATTGCTTAATAATTGGATTCCTCAAGGCGTTAATGAGGTAGGAAGTGAGAACTATCCTGTATTGGCGGACTTAGATCTCGATGGGGATTTAGAAATATTAATCAGCGGCATCAGTGAGGTTATTGCTTATGAGAATGATGGTAATGAAATTTTCAAAATTCAAACTCAATCTACCCCTGGCTCACCAGTGATCAGTGATATTAATGATGACGGTTACTTAGAAGTTATCGCTGCAGACAATTTTTATATTTATGTTTGGGACCGCTATGGAATTCCTTTGAAAAATTGGCCGATTTCTATTTTAAATGTCAGCTGGACTTGGAGCTCTGTAGAAATTTCTGGACCGGTGGTTGGTAACATTGATAATGATAAAGAACCAGAAATTATTCTTAATGGATATAAAGCAGATACAAAAGATTGGATGATTTATGCTTTTAATGCTGATACCTCTATAGTGGGTGGTTTTCCCATTAAGGAAGAAAATAGGTATGCCCCCTCCGATACTCCTGTCCTCTCTGATATAGATGGAGATGGAGATATTGAAATAATTTCTTATGCCGAAAAGCATATTGACCCCTTTTTCGGATATATGAAAGTAGTGGCTTACGACCTTCCTACACAGTTTGATAAACTCCTATTAACACCTTGGCCAATGCTTCAACAAAATCCGCGACGAACTGGCTGTTGTGCTCCATATTCTTCAGGACAATAGCTTATTTCTCTAGTTTGTAAAAGTAAAATCTGCTTCCATCTATAGGATAAATTTTATATCAGTCTAATTTAACTCTTTCTAAAATTTCGTATTTAGGACCATCTTTACTTAATTCACTTTTAACCAAGCAAAATTCATTAACTTCAAATTCCTTTTCTTCTATGTCAATTTTCAGATTTTTCTTAAATTCTTCTTTATCTTTATTATACGCAATCGGGGCAGAACTAAAAACTGTAAATTGCATCTAAAATCGAAACATTTATGTATCTGTTATTTCTTGATTATATTTATGAGTTTATTCAAAAAGACTATATTGGATTTGAGTCGTGCCTTTGACGCACGTGTTGAAGCGTATGATAGAATGAAAGAACAAAAACAACCTCTTTCAAAACAAGGTCCAGACGTAGATTTTGATACTAATTTAAAATTTAGAAAAACATGTTACGAACATATTGAAGCAATAGATAAAGAACTAAAAGATATCGAATCATTAGGGATTTTAATTAGAGATTATAAACGAGAACTTCTCACCGCAATCGAACATCAAGATTGGGATAGAAGAAATGAAACTAGAGCACATCTAGCTAAAGCTTTAAGCTTAATAAAAGATATAGAACCCCTAATCAGTAAAGTGAAAAAAGACTCTAAATTATTAGAATAATTTTTTGTTCTGCCCCGACTTTCTCGAATTATTTCATAATTCTCGAACTTTTCCCACTTCGTAAGAAAAGGCAACTAACATCATTAAGCTCAATTCAGAAGTCGGCTATTTTTTTGAAAGGGAAGGGCAACTTAGAAAAAACATTCAATAAATAAAAAGAAAAAATTAAAGGTTTAACCTTTTCTCTGCATTGTGAAGGTTCCTCTTGTAGCCATATCAGCAGGTTTGTAATTAAAATTCCATATTCCTTTATATGTCTGTCCTCCATCTTCAGATTGTCCTTGATACCTAATTGTAGATGGATTCAATAGAGGTCTTCCTTTATGTTGTGGTCCTAATACATCTCTTAAAGCAAGCATAACTTTTCTTGCTCCTTCTGGTACAGATGCAGATTCATATCTCTTATTAAATTCAACTGCTTCTGGACTAACAGTACCTTCTACAGATGCATATCTTCCAACATCATAAATTCTTCCTTCAAGAACTCCTTCAGCAAGTTTAGCAGCTTGTTCTTCGGTTTGCGCAACAGCAAAAGGAACAGGCATTTCTGAACTTCCTTTAACTTTAGTAGCTTGTCTGTATAAGCCAGTAAAAGTAACTTGGTAACTATCACCTTCTGCTTGTCTAACTGTTATATCCATAACTTGCTTTTCTTTTCTTTCCATTTCCTTTGAAAGTCCATCAAACAAGATTTGTTTTAAATTCATTTTAATTCCCCCAATTAATTTTGTTCTAAAATAAGGAATTATTACTACCTTTTAAACCTTTCGGTTCTATTATCACTATTAAGTCGCTATTATAGATTGAAAGTTGCCCTTCCCTTGGTATACCTGTTTAATTGCACTTCGTGCTTTAAGACGCCGACTTCTGAACTTCTTCGGAATTTTTTTCAAAAATTCCTCGACCACGTTGCACTCTCGCCTTCGGCTCTGGGAGTTTAACAGGAATTATACGATATATTACTCGCTCACTTCGTTCGCTCCGTCATACACTCAGGAGGGAAAAATTATATTTATTATTCCATTGAATTTTTTCACTCGAGCCACGCCCCAACTTTAACTACTCCTAATTTTTAGAATACTTTTCTAGTTCTTTAACTAGCTTATGGATTTCTATAATTGCCTCTTTTACTGTTTCAATATCAATGTCTTCACCATAATAATTGATCCCATTCCTTAATTTTCTGTATCTATCAAATTTTGCGGAGACAGATGGTTCTTTAAGAATATCTTTTAAGAAATAGCCAATCGATTCATGATCTAAAAATTTATATCCTTTTAAATAACCTATAGCTTCACAATATTCTCTTAAACCTTCATAAAGTTCTCTTAATATTGATTTTAAAGTATCAGGACTTAATTGTATAACTTTAGCAGTTTCAATTGCTTGGATTGAAGATTTAAATAAACTGGAAGTCCTTATCTTATTAGGCATGACTTTCTTCGCTTTTCCCTCAATTAAGCTATTCTCAAAATTCATAAAACCTCCAACTCACCAGATAAAACAATTCCATTGCAAATGTTGTTTATCAGATTAGGATTTGATTTTTTTGCCCTATCCCATAAATTTTTGCTGAATTTATGCATACTTATTTTTCTATTTAAGTTTTTTTCATATTTTTCAATTGAAAAATCTTTATTAACATTTGATATCAAACAAATATCTATATCGCTACGGGTATCATCTCTAGCAGAAGCGTAGCTTCCAAATAATACAATGACGGGCAAATCATAAATTTTCTCCAAATCTTCAACGATATTAGAATTTCTAATTTTTTCTAAATTGTAATAGAACTTTAAATTTAGACTTTTTTTTGATAAAATTAATTGATAAAATGAATATAATCCTTCTTTTCTTGATGACAAAAACCCCTCTTTAACTAGTTGATTAAGATATTGCCTAACTGTTGTATGATTAATTTTTAAAATTCTAGATAATTCTCTAATGCTAGATTTCTTATTTGGTTCTTCAAAAAATGGTTTTAAAATGGTTAATTTTCTTTCCATATGTAAATATATACTTCCACTTGTTTATAAATTTTTCCATTTAACGGGGTTGGTGTGAAATTTTGGAGGATCTCTGTATTCTATCAAACTATAAATCGCCTATCTTAAATAGTAATACTTTCTATAATAGAGAATATAAGTTTTTAATATAAGTTATTGCATATATTTCTTGAGGTGATTGTAATGAGCTTTAATTTATTAATAAAAGAATTTGAAAACAGGTATAAAAAGGAGAAAAATGTGCGAGCGAAAACACGCTTGCATATTTTACTTCTTCGTCGGAAAAATTATTCACAAGAAGAAATTTCAAGCATAATTGAGGTGACACAAGGAACCGTATCGAATGTTTGCCGGCGCTTCGTTAAAGAAGGATGGAAACAAACAAGAAATAATGTAACAGGAAACATAGCGTATAACAGCGCAGAACAACTAAAAAAGGCATTAAGAAAAGAATGGAACAGACAAAAATTCAAGCACAAAAGTATTACTTACTTATGTTTTTGATTATAATTTTTAAATATGAATAAAAAGATTAGTAAATTTGTATACTGGACGCCAAGAATATTAGCCATTTTATTTATTACATTCTTGGCATTAATGTCATTGGATGTTTTTTTATTTGAATTAAATTTCTGGCAGATAATGGGGGCATTTTTAATTCATAATATTCCAGTATTTATCTTATTGGCAGTTTTATTAATCTCTTGGAAATAGATTTTTCTTCTAATTATCGCATTAAATTTCAATTTCAATTAATTTTTTATTTGCCTTGCTTAAAATATCAATTTTATTTCCAATATAAATAGCATCTTCTATTCTTATTCCAATTTCTTTATTTTTTTCTTTGAAATAGATTCCTGGCTCAATTGTAATAAATTGCTTCTTCGAAACTTTATCTGCAGAAATAGCATTTATCCTTGGATTTTCATGAACCTTTTTTCCTAATCCGTGCCCTAAATTGTGCTTGAAATGCATCTTGTAATCTTTTAATAAAATTCTTGAATAAATTTCTAAATCACAGTAATTCATATTTAGCTTTAATTTTTTTATGCATTTTATTTCACAGTTTAAAATCAAATTATACAAATATCTTTCATGATTATTCGCTTTGCCAAGAAAAATTGTTCTTGTCATATCAGAACAATATCCATTTATTTTACAGGCAAAATCCAAAAGCAAAAATCCGTTAGTTAATTTTTTATTTCTTGGTTTTGGATGTATCTGCATATTATTATTTGCTGTAATGGGATCATAAGCTTTTTTTACTTTAAATTGTTTAAATCTTTTCAGAATGTAATTAGAGATTTCCTTTTCTGTTTTGAAATTAAAATTATTAATAATTTCCTTAAAAATAATGTCATTAATTTCGCACGCTTTTTTTATTGAGGAATATTTATCCATGAAAGATTATAAAATTATTGAATATATAAAATTATTTAAACGGGCAAGCGGGGATTTGAACCCCGATCACAGCCTTTCGGCTAAATAATTTAAATTTAATAATTTATAATAGAAAAGTTTATATATAGCCTATTATACTATATATCATGTCGGAACCCATATTTGAATACAAGCAAGATGATGACGGTTACTTGATCGAGATGAGGATAATAAAAGTAAAAAAAGATGCTTATTATCCAGAAGGTATAAAATATTCATTAGTCGCTATTGACAAAGAAACTAGAAAGAGGATATTGGGTTTAGACAATCATGAAAGGAAAGGACACCACATACATAGGTTTGGAAGAGAAATAAAATATGATTTTGTAGACGAGTGGAAATTAATAGAAGATTTTTATGAAGAATACCAAAAAATTAAGGAGAAAAAATCAAAATGAAAATTAAAAGAATAATAATAGAAATAAGGCCGTTAAAAGAGTCTTTAAAAGAATTTGCAGAAACCTTTGGAAAAGTAAAAAGAAAAGAAAAAATAACCCATAAATATGGGGTTGGTTTTAGTAATATTGCAAGTTTTAGAAAATTTTTCTCTAAAAGAAGGATTGAATTATTACATATAATAAAACATAGAAAACCAAAATCGATATACCGGTTAGCAAAATTAGCAGACCGCAGATATAAAAATGTATATGATGATGTTAAATTATTAGAAAACTTAGATTTAATTACAAGAAAAAATCATCATGTTGGTGTCGATTTTAATAAATTATCAGTTGAACTTAAAGTTTGAAGAATATTTAAACGGGCAAGCGGGGATTTGAACCCCGATCACAGCCTTCGCGGGGCTGTGTACTATCCGGTTATACTACTCACCCACAAAATTAATTATCTTTTACTGTTTTATTCATACCTCTGTTCCTATTTGCATTAAACCATTCAACTCTTTTCTTTCTGTAAAAATCCATAAAATTCCTTTAGTTCCAATTACAATTTTTCCGCTTAATTGCAGATAATCTAATATTTGAAGCAGTGTTTGATGCATTATCTGCTTAGGCAAACTTTTTTTTAATTGTGCTAAAGTCATCAGCTCACCTTTTTTTAATATATTCTCGACCATAATGATTGTATTTAAATTAGGAGAATGCAATAATTTTTTTCTTTGCTTATGTAAATTTCTTTGCAACATTTTTATATCTATTAGATATATTATTATACCTGATAGTGATAGGTATATAAATCTTTCTAATATGAATTTATCTAACTTATCTAACAATAGGATAATCTTTAGTTTTATGAAACATTTCTCTTATCCAATATAAAGGAACATTTAAATATCCTATTTTGTCGAATCTTCTCATTGAAGTTATGACATATGAATTTAAAAAATATCTTTTTCCATATCTTCTAGCCCTTTTAGAAAAATCCTGGTTTTCATGCTTTATTATTTCTTCATTAAATTTGACTTTTTCAAATAATTCTTTGCTCGAAAAAATTATTCCTGATGAATTATGTATTCCAGATCTTCCTATTAAATTTTTCATAAAGCAATAAAATAAAGCTAAAAACTTTTTATTATCCGGCCTTACTTTACACGTGCCAAAGAAATCTTTTTCTTTTAAATTTTTTATTTTGGTTATCAAATCATCGTTAATAAAGGTGTCTGCATCCAAAAAAATTATAATGTTTCCTGAAGATTTTGAAGCGCCATAATTTCTTGCCAAAGATACATTTTTCTGTTTTATTGAATAAACCTTTGCATATTTTCTTGATATCTCTCCAGTTTTGTCAGTGCAGCCGTTGCATACGACTATCTTTTCAATATTTTTCGGAATAATTTTTAATGTTTTTTCTATGTATCTTTCTTCATTCAAAGCAGGGATAATAATGCTTATCATAAAGTAATTTAATTCAAAATCTTTATAAAGCTTTATTAGAATAAATTTTTATGAGACAAAAATGCATATCGTGCAAAAAAGAAGCTGGAACAGGAAGCGTAAGCTTTAAGTGTCCTGGCTGCAATAATTATCAGATAACGAGATGCAGGCACTGCAGGGAATTAGCTACAAGATACGTCTGTCCTGAGTGCTCATTTAGCGGCCCTAATTAAAATGGCTAAAGTAATCATAACTATAAAAATAATGCCTGATTCTCCTGATGCTAATCTTGACAGAATTGAGCAGCAGGCTATTAAGGAAATCAAGGATTTCGTTGGAAGCACAGAAGTAAAAAGAGAATTAGAGCCAGTAGCTTTCGGATTAAATGCCTTAAAAATTATTTTTGTCATGGACGAAAATCTAGGGGGTACAGAAGAATTAGAAAATAATATAAGCAGGATAGATAATGTTAATTCTGTGGAAGTTGTCGATGTAAGGAGAGCTATTGGTTGATGGAAAATCCTTTGACAGAAGAATTAATAGAAGAATTAAATGAGATCATTCAATTACCAAGGGAAGAACAGTCTATAAAATTAAAGGAATTTTTTAAAAAACTTACGCCAGAACAAATAGAATTTTTAAAAAAAAATCAGTCTCGGCAGTGTATTTTCTGCGGGATTTCTCTTGGCCAGATTAGTAGCTATAAACTTTATGAGGATAATGATTCAGTTGCTGTCTTGGATATAAATCCAGCTTCTAATGGACATGTAATTATAATTCCAAAAATGCATTTAAAATATTCTTATGAACTTCCATTAAGGATATTTGAAATAACCAATTTAATTTCTAAAAAGATTAAAGATGTTCTCGGCTATGATACGACAATATTAATCTCAAACGGACTATCAGCAGGAGAAAAGTTCGAGCATTTTACAGTAAATATAATCCCAAGATACGAAAAAGACAATTTGAATTTTAATTGGAATTTTAAAAAAGCAGACGATAAAGATTTAATTGAACTAAGCAATAAATTAAAAATAGAAATTAAAAGGCAGGAAGAGCCGAAGAAATTTGTCTATAGAGAAGAACATAAAATAAAAAGAATCCCCTAGGTGATATTTTTGGAAAAGAAAAAAAGAATTTTTATTGTATTATTAATCTTAATAATAATGCTTATTGTATTTTATTTTATATCATTGCCCAAACTTCATGAAAAATATAATTTTACTATAGAAGATGAAAGATGCATTCCAAACACATGCAATTCTAATAATAACAGAGAATATTGCCTTGATGAAAAATGGGCTGAATGCTCATTTGAACAATCCTGTGTTGACGGAGTATGCGTAAAACAAAATGAAATCATCATTGAAAATACAGGCGGATCGGGAAATCTTGAAGGAAATAATGAAGATGTTCAGGGTTCTTTTAAGAATAGTATAATAATAAAAAAACAGGGAACAGGCTTTGGCAATATAATAATACAAGGGTATGATTTTAACTGCGGGATAGAATCGGAACAGTGTGTTTTTAATTACAATGAAAATTCCGAAATTACCTTAATAGCAGAACCAATTCTATTTAATTCTGAATTTAATGGATGGGAAGGATGCAAAATTGTTAATGGGAACAATTGCATAATATCCAAAGAAAACAGCGTTGCAATTGCATCATTCTCTTCTTTGCCTGAAGATCATTAGAAAGGCAATAAGCCGCCAAAAACTATTGCCGCAATAAAGGCAAGCAAAAATGCAGGTATGAAGGGAATTCCCTCTTTTATCACTAAATTTTTAATATTTAATCTTTTTATTATTGATATTTGCGCTTTGGTAACTCCAGGAGAATTTTTATTATACACTAGTTTTTTATTATGATAAATATTATTTATTATCCAGTCTCCTTCAGTTAATTTGCTTATTGAAATCCTTTTAAACATGCACTTTTTTTCAATTATTTTAGTATAAACCAAAGTTAATGGAGTAATTAAAATTATGATCCCCAAGCTTAAGAGCATTAGTCTAAAAAGAATATCTTTAATCAATATTGAAATTATTATGAATATTAAGGGAATGAATAAATAAATTTTATTAAACTTATAATCTTTTATTTCTTTTAAAAAATTAATCTTGTTCTTTATTAATAAATAAATGCTGTAAATTATGCTGTATAATGCTCCAAACATTATTAAATTTAAGATTAATATTAAAATAAAAGGCAGGCTTAAATTTGGGCTGAAATAATTTAATAATTCTGAAGGATAAACGGGAAATAATGTTACTAAAGCAATCAATAATTTAACATCTCCTCCCCCCCATTGCTTTGTGTAATACATTAAGGAAGAGACTAAAAAAAACAAGCTGAATGCAAATAAGCTGTAAAATAAAAATTCAATGTTGTTTAATGCCATGGATTTAAACAACGCATTTCCAAGCCCAATTATTACCAGGCTGTAACTCAGCCAATCCGGAACTTCATGGGTTTTAATGTCGGAAATTGAAGCAAATATAAGCCATATTAATGCAATTGCCAGCAAAAAAATTTCAATCATATGATCTTTAAATTTAACTTTATTTATTAATCTTATGATTGGTTTTCTAAAAAGCAATATTTGCTAATTTAAGCTTATTCTTGAAAGACTAAATTTTAGCTTCAATGATTAATCTATTTTCTTCTGGGTGAATATATGCTTCTTCGCCATTCTTTAGCTTTAAGTAATCGGCAACTTTTTTTGGAATTCTAACAGCTAATGAATTTCCAGTTTTAGTTATCTTTGTAACTGCGCTTAAATTCCAAATACCTTTCTTTTTTGCTGTCTCTTCTATTTTTTTAGTTGTATTGCTATCCGTAAAAGATTCTCCGCATTTATTGCACACATCTGCTTGGAATCTGCCTAAATAAATTCCAAACATATATTCTTTTATGCTGCTCTTTCTTAATTCTCCCTTTTCACATATCGGACATTTCATTTTTACCCTCTTGGCTTAACAGTTATAATAAAGTGATCTTCTCCCACTTTTCTAGCAACCACTGTAAAATATCTAAAGTGATATAGTATTTTATTTGGAAGCTGAAGTTCCTTTGCTCCAGCTTTAACTGCCTGCTCAACCTCATTTACAGAGACTCCCCTTAAAATCATTTGTTCTCTTGCATGTTTGCTATATCTTATCAAAAGGAATCACCGTAATTACAGTAATTACTTGTAAGTATATAAACCTTTCTATTAGTAAATGAAGAGAATGTAAAACCGAAATATAATCTCTACTTTATCTAAAACATAATTAATCATATGATTTTTAAATTTAACTTTATTTATTAATCTTATGATTGCGATAATAGGAGCAGGGCCGAGCGGAAGCTATCTTGCTAGCATGCTCGCTAAAAACGGAAAAGAAGTTTTATTGGTTGAGGAGCATCCTGAAGTTGGAAATCCTATTCAATGCACAGGGATACTTTCAAGCTCAAGCAATGCCTTAAATATAAAGATTCCAGAAAAGTTAATAGTAAACAAGATTAAAAGAGTTCAGATAATTTCTCCAAACAATAATATTATCTTTAATCTTAATGAACAAGATTTAATACTTGATAGAATGATGTTTGATAAATATCTTGCTGATACCGCTGTTAATGATGGGGCTAAATTATTATTAAGCCATAGGTTTTTAGATTACAAGAATAATATTATAAGTTTAAGACATAAAGGGAACATAGTAAATTATAATTCAGAAATTTTGGTTGGAGCAGATGGTCCTAACTCGCAGGTTGCTAAGTCTGCTGGCATTTATGGGAACAGAAAATTTTGGATCGCAAGACAATGCCGAGCAAAAATAAATTCTGAAAAAGATTTATTTAAAGTATATTTTGATAAAGATATTTCTCCTGATTTTTTTGGATGGGTTGTTCCTGAGAATGAAGACATTGCAAGAATTGGAATTGGTTCCGAGAAAAATTCTGAAGAGTATTTTAGAAGATATTTAAAAAAATTAGGAAATCCTGAAATAATTGATTACCAGGCTGGATTAATTCCAATTTATGATTCTAAATTGCAAAGGAAAAAAGATAATGTTTATTTAATTGGAGATGCTGCTCTGCAAGTTAAGGCATTATCTGGGGGCGGAATAATAAAAGGCATGATGGCTGCTGAAGAACTTGACAAAGCAATAACAAAAGATTTAGATTATGAAAAATTATGGAGAAAAAGAATAGGATTTGATTTATGGCTAAGCTTAAGAATGAGAAAATTATTGAATAATTTTTCAAATAATGATTATGATAAATTAATCAACTCATTTAATGAAAATGCCTTAACATATTTTAATAGAGAATTTCCGAAGAAAAGCTTGATTAAAGTGATTTTAAAAAGTCCAAAGTTAGATTTTTTTATGCTGTCTAAATTAATGAAGATATTTTAAAAATCTTAAAATGTTACGCTGAAACGTAACATCTGCATGCTAAACGTTACTCTCTAGTATAGTATGAAAATATGAAAATTAAATTAGTGTAATTTTGGTGTGGAGAGGCGAAATTGATCGAGGAGCCTAGTTACATTCGTTTTCTTAAAAAACGAAAAGTTTATATATTCGTTTTCTTTTAAAACGAATATGGAACTACATGAATTAAATCACTGGTGGGAATTAAAGCATGTAAAGGAAGAATTTTCGTTAGCTACATTTAGGGATTTATTTTATGATGTTAAAAAAGAATTAGACAGAAAACAAATCCAAATTATTGTTGGGCTGAGAAGGGCAGGTAAATCAACGATTTTATTCCAGATTACGGATTATTTGATTAAAAATAATGTTAATCCCTTAAACATAGTCTACTGCAGTTTTGATGAATTAGAATTGCAGGAAAAAACAATAGAAGGAATATTAAAGGAATATTCAAAAATAACAAATGTAGATTATAAAAAGGAAAAAATATATTTGCTTATCGATGAAGCACAAAAATCTAAAAATTGGGTTTCTGGCTTGAAATTAATTTATGATAACCTGCGCAATATCAAAATCCTGGTTTCCGGCTCAGCTTCTTTGAACATTTTAAGCGAGGCTAAAAAAAGTTTAGCTGGCAGGGTAATTTATTATGAACTTAAACCATTAAATTTTAAAGAATTCCTGCGTCTTAAAGGAATTAACATTGAAAAAAACAAATATTTGATTTATAAGGATAAAATAGAAAAAGAATTCAATCAATTTATTTTAAGATCTTTTCCAGAGTTAATCAATGAAAATGATAGTAACTTTATAAAAAATTATATTAGAAACTCTGTAATCGAACCAATTATATTAAAAGACATTCCAAAAGAATTTAAGGAAGTTGACATACTTTTATTAGAAAAGCTTGTTAATGTATTTTTATCGAATCCAGGACGATATTTAATTGTAGATAATTTTGCAAAAGAACTTAAAAGAGCAAAAACCACAATATACAAGGCTTTATTCTACTTGGAATTTTCATTTTTAATAAAAAAAATCTTGAATTTTAGGCCTTCCATAAATATAGCATCGAGGAAACTTTCAAGAATTTATGCATACCATCAATCTCTTTCTCTGCCCTTTAATATTTCTCAGGAAAAATATGCAGAAAACTTAGTGTTATCAGAACTTGATGCGAAATATTATTGGAGGGATAAAGAAAAAGAAATTGATTTTTTAAAAGATTTTATTCCTGTTGAAGTTAAGTTTAAATCTAAAATAGAAAAAGATGATATAAAATGGATTAATTACTTTACGCAAAAATACGGAAAAAAATATAATATTAAAAAAGCTTATGTCATAACAAAAGATTGCGAAGGAAACATCAATGGCATTAATTTAATGCCTTTATGGAAATTATGCTTTATGGGACTTTAATTTAGGACACTATATTTTGATATAAAAAGGGTATGAACTTAAAATTTCTATTATTATATTTAAAATTGATCTTTTTAAACAATCAAAAAATGCAAAAAAGCCATCTCTAAAAAGTTTTGGGAATTAAGAAGAATATGAGCTGCTAAAAAAAGAAGATTTATATAGTTGTGTTTATAACTAAAATCATGCAAAATAAGAGGGATGCTAATTGAACTTTTACGAAAAAATAAAAAAAGAACATTTGTTTATCTTTCTTTTTATATTAATAGCATTAATTTTATTCAGCTATTTTGATTTTGGCTATACTGGATTAGCTGTAAGAGATAATAAGCTAAGCTGCACTGAACAAGGTTATTCCTGCTGTTCTCTTGGAACTGGAAAAGGGACAAATTATTTCAGCTTAGATGATACATGCTCTCAGGAAAAAAGCTGCTGGTCTTATTGCGCTGTTTCTTACGATAATAAAAATTTAATTACTGGAAAAAGTATTTTCACAGATGTTTTTGATTCCGTAAGCAACTTTTTTAAAAAATTATTTAAGCCAAGCGTTGGATTGGATTTATGTCAACCAAATACTTGTAATTATATAAGAAGTACAGAAGGCAGAAGCCAAAAATGTGTTCTTGGAAATTGGCAAAATTGTCTTCAGTTTACTATGTGTGATCAATCTGATGGGGAATGTAGATATATTCAAGGGAGTGATCCTTCATGTACTGTGGGTCTTTATTCTACTTGTAACCCCAATAATGTTCAACAGTATTGCTTTAGATATGAAGCACCAACATCTAATGAATATCAACGTGTTTGGGTTAATTGTCCGCAAGGTTTAATTTGCGGTAATTATGGCCTTTGTCAATCTACTACTATTCTGGACCCCCCAACAGACTTGGTAGCAATTCAATCTTCATCAAATGCTGTTCGTTTAAATTGGGTATATGGAAATGTTGGATTTGCAACCGGGTTTAAAGTCTATAGGTCATCTAATGGTGTACTTTTCAATCAAATTGCAAGATTAGATGATATTGCACAAAGGAGTTATGAAGATAGAGATTTAACCATTACGTTTCAATATTATTATAAAGTAAGAGCTTTTAATTCTAATAATAATGCAGAGTCTCCAGATTCTAATATTTATGGTCCGGTGGTTATTGTTCCCGGATCATTATGTGGTAATGGACAAATAAATTCTGGAGAACAATGTGATGGAACTAATTTAAACGGACAAACTTGTCAAACAAGAGGTTTTAGTGGAGGAACATTAGGATGTAGTTCTACTTGTCAATTTGATACCAGTCAATGTACAGGAGTAACCCCATATTCATTAATTGTTACTATATCTCCAGAGGGTTCTGGAACAGTGACGAGTGAAAGTACCCCCCCCCAAGGAAACCAGATTAATTGTCCTGGTACTTGTTCAGTTAGTTTTAATGCTAATAGTCAAGTAACATTAATTCAAAGACCAAATACGAACTATGAATTTCTTACATGGACCGGAGATTGTAGTGGCACTACAAGTTGTACTGTAAATATGAATGGAGACAAAAATGTAAATGCTTATTTTAGACTAATTCCTCCATCCTCTACATTTGATTATTCATTATATGTTCCAAGTGTAACAATAACACAAGGAAGCACTGCTTCACAAACAGTTACTATAACAAGAACAGCAGGAACTGCACAAGCAGTAAATGTTGCAGTTAGCACATTAACATTGCCAAGTGGAGTAACATTAACATCATCTAATAATCGGGTTTGTACTCCAACTTCAGGAACTCTAGGATCATGTACGGTTACATTTACTTACTCTGCTACAACAACCGCAACATTAGGAGCATCAGATGTACGCTATACAGGAACGTCTTTAGGAGTAGAGCCAAAGTATGGAACATTTGCATTGACCGTTGCTCGAGAACAATCATATTATGTTTTAACATATGATAGATTAGGTTCTTCTGGTAGGGTTAGAATTACGCCCCCTAATTTAGAATACCCACAACATTTTGAAGGTACTTATCTCCCCTCAGAATCGGTCAGTTTAGTAGCAATTCCCGATGATGGAAATAGATTTGTGGGGTGGGGTGTTGATTGTTCGGGAACTGAAACTTGTACATTTACCCCTATAAATTCAAATAAACGAGTTACAGCAACATTTACTGGAACAACTGTAGGTAGTGGATTTTTAAGAATTGATTCAAATCCTAGGTTTGCTAATATTTATATTGATAATTCAGCTACTTCCAGTGGACAAACGCCAACAACTTTAACTTTATCTCAAGGTACTCATGCTCTTAAATTAACTAAGCAAGAATATCAAGATTATATAAATAATAATGTTCAAATTACGTCACAACAAACTAATAATTTAGGAGTAATTACATTAAATCCATCTAGTTCTTTATGCGGTAATGGACAAATAAATTCTGGAGAACAGTGTGATGGAAACAATAATCTAAACTGACAAACTTGTCAAACAAGAGGTTTTAGTGGGGGTACATTAAGATGTAGTTCTACTTGCCAATTTGATACTAGTTTATGCACTGAAACAACACTATATACATTAACTGTTACTCCATCAGGAACAGGATCTGGTTATGTAATTAGTGATGATGAAGAAATAAATTGTGGGGGTGATTGTACTGCATATTATCAACCAGGAACAGTAACTAGACTGACAGCATTAGCTAATCCAGGCTCTACATTTACTGGTTGGGGAAATGCATGCAGTGGAACAGAAGCATGTACTTTAACAATGAATTCTGATAAAATTGTTACAGCAACATTTACTGGAACAACAGGAGATACAACCGCTCCATTAGTCACTATAAATTCTCCTGCTCAAGGCTCTACTGTTAGTTCACCAGTTAATTTAAGTGTAACTACAAATAAAGCTTCTGATTGTAAATGGAGTTTAACAAATCAAAATTATGCCTCTATGACTAATTTATTAAGTTCAAGCAATAATTATTTATCACATACAACTCAAATTAGTTTAACAAATGGCTTAAAAACATTATATGTAAGTTGTTTGAATAGAAATCCTGGTGGAGAAGCTTCCTTACCTGTTTCAAAAAGCTTTACTGTTAGTGGCATAATAAATAGTTATGCTTTAACTGTTACTAAAACAGGACAGGGAACAATAACAAGCAATCCTGAAGGAATTAGCTGTCCAAGTGATTGCAGTGAGAATTATGCTGCAAATACAAAAGTTACATTAACAATAAAAGCTGCACAAGGTTATACTATTTCAGATGTCATTGGAATTGGATGTCGTGTTGCTCCTCCAATTGCAGGACAAGCAATAACAGGATTTGTTGTTTCAACACAAACTTGCACTTTAACAATGAGTTCTGCTAAAACTGTTTCGGTAACATTTTCGCAAGTAACTTCAACAGGAACTAGAGAAATTTGCGATAATAATATAGATGATGATAATGATAAGGCAATTGACGAATTAGATACAGATTGTTTATCAAGCGCTTATGTTAAATTAGAACAGCCAATTTCTCCAAAGTACTTTAAATCAAACTCTATAGCAAA
>Ga0209542_10004734_pt1 | contig 27741 bp, 37 predicted proteins | sample RifCSPhighO2_01_FD_184028 | JGI IMG/M metagenome (GOLD analysis project Ga0209542, IMG submission 184028) | Soil microbial communities from Rifle, Colorado - Rifle CSP2_plank highO2_0.1 (SPAdes) (version 2) | ecosystem: Environmental > Terrestrial > Deep subsurface > Rock core/Sediment ...
GGCGGTGGAGAGGCGGAGTTGCACCCGCTCCTCGGAGCGGGTGAGGATTGAAACGGCGTCACGCGCCCAGAGCCACAACAGTGGGGCGCGTTGCACCCGCTCCTCGGAGCGGGTGAGGATTGAAACCGTGCATTACAGCGCGATCGAGATCAAGGGCTACAAGGTTGCACCCGCTCCTCGGAGCGGGTGAGGATTGAAACGCTCTGTTCGGTGGCGATGCCGGCGAGGTCGATATGTTGCACCCGCTCCTCGGAGCGGGTGAGGATTGAAACGGTTTCGGCAGGCGTGTTATACATTGCATACATGGTTGCACCCGCTCCTCGGAGCGGGTGAGGATTGAAACGTAGATAGGCATCACGGCTACTGCGCTTGTAGCCAGGTTGCACCCGCTCCTCGGAGCGGGTGAGGATTGAAACATTCTCTGTGGCATACTAGGCAAGCTCCTTCACAAGGTTGCACCCGCTCCTCGGAGCGGGTGAGGATTGAAACTCACATCGGGCGGGAATGAGAGCCCGAGCTCGCCGGTTGCACCCGCTCCTCGGAGCGGGTGAGGATTGAAACACAATATATCCCTTACAGGGATAGTAATACGGCGGGTTGCACCCGCTCCTCGGAGCGGGTGAGGATTGAAACATTTTTCCGAGCTCTATCGGGAGTCGATCGAGCGTTGCACCCGCTCCTCGGAGCGGGTGAGGATTGAAACTGCCTTACTGAACGAGCTCCGGGCAACAGTGCCAATGTTGCACCCGCTCCTCGGAGCGGGTGAGGATTGAAACGTGCAACTGGTGCGGGCTCCAGGCCTACAGCCGGTTGCACCCGCTCCTCGGAGCGGGTGAGGATTGAAACATGTGACATGGAACCTGGCAACGGCGGATTTCGGGTTGCACCCGCTCCTCGGAGCGGGTGAGGATTGAAACATATTGAGCGCGGCGCGCACGCCGCGCGACCAGAAGTTGCACCCGCTCCTCGGAGCGGGTGAGGATTGAAACCGACATCGGCACGGCATGCTACGAAGAAGCTTCGCGTTGCACCCGCTCCTCGGAGCGGGTGAGGATTGAAACATCAAACGCGCGCTTGAAGCGCTGCTCGGCCCGGGTTGCACCCGCTCCTCGGAGCGGGTGAGGATTGAAACGAGTGCATGCTCGTGCCCAACTCCGCCGACCACGAGGTTGCACCCGCTCCTCGGAGCGGGTGAGGATTGAAACATTCATCGTCCAGTTCACCGGCTTGCGCTTCAACACGTTGCACCCGCTCCTCGGAGCGGGTGAGGATTGAAACAAAGCGCTTGCGGTATTGTGGCGCGGCACTGACGGTTGCACCCGCTCCTCGGAGCGGGTGAGGATTGAAACTGTCTGCCGCTTGCCATGCGGGCGAGACCTTATATGGTTGCACCCGCTCCTCGGAGCGGGTGAGAATTGAAACCTCGAACGCCTCCTCGATTTCACCATCCTCCTCATGTTGCACCCGCTCCTCGGAGCGGGTGAGGATTGAAACGTGCGCAAGCTCGGCGAGCTCACTGACCTGGTGCTGTTGCACCCGCTCCTCGGAGCGGGTGAGGATTGAAACGCCGATGATTCCGCGGAATGGTTCGCCATTCGAAGTTGCACCCGCTCCTCGGAGCGGGTGAGGATTGAAACGAGTGTGCCGAGTGCGGGGCGACGTCGCCGGTGCGTTGCACCCGCTCCTCGGAGCGGGTGAGGATTGAAACTTTTATTACCGTATCTAAACTTAGAAATGTAAAGTTGCACCCGCTCCTCGGAGCGGGTGAGGATTGAAACTGTTCATGATGTGGGCACCAGTGCGAGGAGATAAAGTTGCACCCGCTCCTCGGAGCGGGTGAGGATTGAAACATCCGCCTTGGCCTCGGCGAAACCGGCGGAGCGGGTGAGGATTGAAACATTTATAACAGCGGTTACAGAATCGCACCGATCCTTGTTGCACCCGCTCCTCGGAGCGGGTGAGGATTGAAACAGGTAGATTACAAACAGAATTGGCAGCATAATAAGTTGCACCCGCTCCTCGGAGCGGGTGAGGATTGAAACTCATTAGATGCCGGTTTTTATCATGTCACAACTGGTTGCACCCGCTCCTCGGAGCGGGTGAGGATTGAAACGATGCGTTTGGCGGTGTTGCGCAGCCACATTTTAAGTTGCACCCGCTCCTCGGAGCGGGTGAGGATTGAAACATCAAACGCGCGCTTGAAGCGCTGCTCGGCCCGGTTGCACCCGCTCCTCGGAGCGGGTGAGGATTGAAACTCAACACGGGATAGTCAGTCCCGGCGCGCTGTCGCGTTGCACCCGCTCCTCGGAGCGGGTGAGGATTGAAACGACACGTTGTACCTCCGAAGAAATCCCGCGCCGCCGGTTGCACCCGCTCCTCGGAGCGGGTGAGGATTGAAACGTCAATCCGAGCCCTCCGGGAGATGGAGTTATCCCGTTGCACCCGCTCCTCGGAGCGGGTGAGGATTGAAACCAGGTTGGCGAACGGCCACCAGGTTTCGCGGAGCGAGTTGCACCCGCTCCTCGGAGCGGGTGAGGATTGAAACATGAATAATGCGCCCGTTTCGTAAACGATCTGAAGTTGCACCCGCTCCTCGGAGCGGGTGAGGATTGAAACTTCCGGGTAGTGCTTACTCCGCTAAGGTTTTAAGGTTGCACCCGCTCCTCGGAGCGGGTGAGGATTGAAACAGCAATCGCGCCGGTGCTGCGCGCAACCCCATAATGTTGCACCCGCTCCTCGGAGCGGGTGAGGATTGAAACTACTCATTTGCGCCCCTTAAATATGCGTAAGAAAGTTGCACCCGCTCCTCGGAGCGGGTGAGGATTGAAACATGGTCAGGAATACTCTGGTATAATTTTCATCATCGTTGCACCCGCTCCTCGGAGCGGGTGAGGATTGAAACGTGCTATACGCGATGGCTGGCCGATTGAAAATAAAGTTGCACCCGCTCCTCGGAGCGGGTGAGGATTGAAACTCGTCACGGTGTGTGACGAACCAGATCGCGGCGGGGGTTGCACCCGCTCCTCGGAGCGGGTGAGGATTGAAACTTTTTCATTCCTAACTGAACCTGAATGAGGACATGTTGCACCCGCTCCTCGGAGCGGGTGAGGATTGAAACATCGACCGCGAGACGCTGAAGCTGAGCGATGAGGCGTTGCACCCGCTCCTCGGAGCGGGTGAGGATTGAAACGTTCTATTTGCCGGACGTGTTCGCCGTGATCGAGGTTGCACCCGCTCCTCGGAGCGGGTGAGGATTGAAACACAACGTCCTGAACCTGCGCGATTGGCGCTCGTCGTTGCACCCGCTCCTCGGAGCGGGTGAGGATTGAAACGCTGTGCACACAGCTCAGGCTGATTTCTTCCTGGTTGCACCCGCTCCTCGGAGCGGGTGAGGATTGAAACGCCACCCTACTCGAGCTCGCGCCCGGCTACGTCCTGTTGCACCCGCTCCTCGGAGCGGGTGAGGATTGAAACGTGATCGAGGGCACGCTGTACGCGGTGACGCCGCGTTGCACCCGCTCCTCGGAGCGGGTGAGGATTGAAACATTTGGGCCGGGTGGCTCGACGGTCACGCCGCCGGATGTTGCACCCGCTCCTCGGAGCGGGTGAGGATTGAAACCTATGACTATGCTCCGGTCAAGCGTGTGGGGCGGGGTTGCACCCGCTCCTCGGAGCGGGTGAGGATTGAAACAATGCTGCTCCCGGCGGTAGCGCGTGATTCGATTGTTGCACCCGCTCCTCGGAGCGGGTGAGGATTGAAACTTCCAGTGGGACCGCGAGTGTCAATAGAGCCTCCTGTTGCACCCGCTCCTCGGAGCGGGTGAGGATTGAAACTTTTTCTGGATCGGATTCCACACCAGCAGCCTGGCGTTGCACCCGCTCCTCGGAGCGGGTGAGGATTGAAACCTGCATCCCCGGCACGAGCGGCCGGCCGCGCGCAGGTTGCACCCGCTCCTCGGAGCGGGTGAGGATTGAAACATGCTCTCGAACTCGATGCGCCGCCAGCCGTGGCGTTGCACCCGCTCCTCGGAGCGGGTGAGGATTGAAACACCAGAATATCGACCGCCTTGGCGTCGGTGACGCGTTGCACCCGCTCCTCGGAGCGGGTGAGGATTGAAACCTCCGATTTCGACAGCAACGGCCAGGTACAGAGGTTGCACCCGCTCCTCGGAGCGGGTGAGGATTGAAACACGTTGCCCGAGAGCGCGTCGAAGCTGACCGGCTGGTTGCACCCGCTCCTCGGAGCGGGTGAGGATTGAAACGTTTCCCTTCAACCTTCGGAGCATCGCCATGAAAAGTTGCACCCGCTCCTCGGAGCGGGTGAGGATTGAAACGTTTCTGGCGCAGTAATTCGGCGTGATGCGCGTGGTTGCACCCGCTCCTCGGAGCGGGTGAGGATTGAAACGACTTCCGCATCGAGTTTGCCGACGTCGTCGGTCGGTTGCACCCGCTCCTCGGAGCGGGTGAGGATTGAAACAATTCATCGGCCGCCGACACGGCCGCACGCGTGCTGGTTGCACCCGCTCCTCGGAGCGGGTGAGGATTGAAACACGCTATCAGCCATCGGCAAAACCGTCACCACCCGTTGCACCCGCTCCTCGGAGCGGGTGAGGATTGAAACCTTCATCGAGGAGGACAATTCCGGCGTGACGGCTTGTTGCACCCGCTCCTCGGAGCGGGTGAGGATTGAAACATCGGAACGACAACCTATGAGGTTGAAATTCCGGTTGCACCCGCTCCTCGGAGCGGGTGAGGATTGAAACACCGCCCAGAAGCTGAAACAAATATACCTGGAGCGTTGCACCCGCTCCTCGGAGCGGGTGAGGATTGAAACGATAGTCATAGTGCTGCAACGGAGGCGATGACATGTTGCACCCGCTCCTCGGAGCGGGTGAGGATTGAAACATAAAAGGCGCGTCCGGAAATCACGGCACATACAAGTTGCACCCGCTCCTCGGAGCGGGTGAGGATTGAAACATTGATGCTGACCCGCACCATACGCGCGTCTGTCGTTGCACCCGCTCCTCGGAGCGGGTGAGGATTGAAACGAGTTTTTCCACAATGGCACGCGCGTCGGCACCGGTTGCACCCGCTCCTCGGAGCGGGTGAGGATTGAAACGTCGCGTTCGCGTTCATGCTCTCGTGGCTGAAAAGTTGCACCCGCTCCTCGGAGCGGGTGAGGATTGAAACGTGGCGGCGCTCGGCGGCGTCGATGGCCGGGAGGTAGTTGCACCCGCTCCTCGGAGCGGGTGAGGATTGAAACATACTCTCGAACTCGATGCGCCGCCAGCTGTGGCGTTGCACCCGCTCCTCGGAGCGGGTGAGGATTGAAACGTGCACTACCAACTCGCTTCGCTTAAGCGGCGTCTCGTTGCACCCGCTCCTCGGAGCGGGTGAGGATTGAAACCTCGACGAAGCCGAGCGAATCGCGCGCAAACTCAAAGTTGCACCCGCTCCTCGGAGCGGGTGAGGATTGAAACCCATCTGCACCGCTTCCACCGTATCGCCGGCATGTTGCACCCGCTCCTCGGAGCGGGTGAGGATTGAAACGGATTATTGCTGTAGGACAGATTCGCACCTATGTGTTGCACCCGCTCCTCGGAGCGGGTGAGGATTGAAACATCTTGGGGAATAACTCGGTAAACATGTGAATCATGGTTGCACCCGCTCCTCGGAGCGGGTGAGGATTGAAACACTGGTGATATCCGCCGGCATATCAGCCACGGCAGTTGCACCCGCTCCTCGGAGCGGGTGAGGATTGAAACCAGTTCAAGGCGCTCGATTTTGTACAGGGCTACGGCGTCGACTGATTTTTTGCTGCTAAGATTGGCGCATGCCGGTTACCGTCCGAATCACCCATCCCGTCGATCGCAAGCTCATCAAACTCCTCGGCGCCGCTGACTACAAAGAGCTGCGCCAGCACCTGGCGGACAATCCCTTCGCCGGCGACCTCATGCCGGGATCCGGCGGCGCGCGCAAGCTGCGCTGGGCCTTGCCGGGGCAGGGCAAACGCGGCGCTCTGCGGGTGCTGCACAAGCGGGTCGGGGGTGAAGTCTGGGTGTTCGGGGTGTATACTAAAATCGAGTGGGAAAACCCTCCGGACTGGCTTCTGAAGCAATGGCTAAAAAACATCGGAAATTGACCAAAGGCGAGCGCATCGGCTTCGAGGTGCTCGACGGTATCCGCGACCTCAAGCGCGGTCGCTGCAAGACCTACCAGATCGAGACCTCGGCCAAGCCCGCCAAGAAAGCCGCGCGCCGCGCGGCCTGATTACGCCACGCGCGACAACCGCGCTCCCGGCAGTTTCGCGTCCAGCACGTCCAGCATTTTTCGCAGTCCCCGCCATTCCTCATCGCTGAACCACACCGCGCCTGCCGTGCCAGCGCGCTCGGCCTCGTTCTGCAGGGCGCGTGTGCTGGACGCCCACATATTGCGTTCCCACCGCAGGAAACGCAGTTCGTGCGCGGTGTAGACTTCACCGTTATCGGTGGTCAGGGTGTCGCCGTCGATGGTTGCACCCGCTCCTCGGAGCGGGTGAGGATTGAAACAAGCATGCCCTTCAGCTCCGGCTGGCCGACCAGGAGTGTTCCCCACGCGCTTGGGGATGAACCGCGTTACCGGTCGGCGAAGGCACGGTTCGAATTTATAAATTCTCTGTACTCTCTCGCTCTCTGTGGTGAAAGACTCTTACTCCACCTTTCGGTCGCTGTGTCCCAGATCTTTCTCCGGCGCGATGCGGTCACGGATGAGTTGCTTGATTTCCTTGGGCTCGGGAAAGCGCCCGGCCTCTTTCTTGCTCCACAAGCGCTCGCCGTTCAGCCGCACCTCGAATATGCCGCCGGTGCCGGGTACCAGCGCCACTTCGCCGAGCTCGTCGGCAAAGGTCGTCAGCAACTCCTGGGCGAACCAAGACGCACGCAGGATGAAACGACATTGGCTGCAGTATTCGATTTCAACGCGGGGTTTGCGCGAATTCATTCTGATTCACCGGGAAAATGCACGTGGCAGTATAAGCCTGTCCAGGGAGACTGTCTCGCCGGTTCGGCAAACCCCGCGCGCAGGTGGCGTCAATCCACCTTGGTCGCCGGCCCCAAACTGCGATATAGTGGCGACCTCTTCTTACCAAATATTCATGAGGATTTCACAATGAAGGCTGCCCCCGGTACGGTTGTGTCCATGCATTACACCCTGACCGACGACAGTGGCGAAGTGCTCGACTCGAGCCGTGGCAGTGAACCGCTCAACTATCTGCACGGCCACAGCAACATCATTCCGGGTCTGGAAAAGGCGCTGGAAGGAGTTTCAGCCGGCCACAAATCCAAGGTCACCGTGGCGCCCGCGGAGGCCTACGGCGAGAAAAACCCAGAGGCCATCTTCGAGGCCCCGCGTGAGCATTTCCCGCCCGACATGCAGCTCGAAGTCGGCGCGCGTGTCTCGGCCGACGGGCCGAACGGACCCATCACCTTTACCGTCGTCAGCATGACGGAGACCGGGGCCGTTCTCGACGCCAACCATCCGCTGGCCGGGAAAACCCTTCACTTTGACGTGGAGATCACCCAGGTCCGCAGCGCCACCACGGAAGAACTCGAACACAGTCACGTGCACGGCGAAGGCGGCCATCACCACTGAATCACGGGGTTCCCGGTGCCGGTAGCAGGCACCGGGCGCGACATGCCTATCAGGGTCGGTCAGGCGACAGGGACAGGACGTTCATCCGACAGGCCCAGCACCCTGGCCGCCACGGTAAAAGCCTCCGCGCAGAAGGCGTCGAGCTCGCCCCACGCGTCTGAACAACTGATCTCTTCATCCAGCCCGTGCGTGATGACGCGCAGCCGATGGGAGCCTTCCTGTGCGCGGTGGCGCGGATTCTTCTCCGCCGTCACGTAAAACGCGGGCCGGCTTTTACCTTCGCGCACGAGCGCCAGGATGTACTGATACTTCACGTCATCGCCGCTTTCAATCTCGCCAAGCACCACTCCGGTGTACTCGCCGAATTGGTAACGGCGGTGCGGAATCGCAGTCTGGATTTTTGGCGCATTCATCGCTTTTCCCCGACATGATCAGGATCCGTTGCCCCGTGGGGCGGACCATATCTTATAGCAACGACATGTCGCTCAGCACTCCGCATCGTCAGTCGTCTTGAGCCGGAGGTCGGCAGAAGTAACCCTGCGCGAAGTCGCCGTCGGGCGATGTCGGGAGCCGCAGGGGTTTCCGGATTTTCAACGCCTCCGGCCATCACGTTCAGGCCCATGTTGTGCGCGAGGTCAAATATCCACGCCAGCCTTGCCGAATCAAGGCTTTTCCTTATCCCCGCCGAGGCCGGGCCGGCCCAGCGTCTATTTGGCGGGATAAAGGCAGGCCCGGATGTTTCAGGAACGGCCAATGTTTTTGTATGATGCCACCGATTCGTTACCGGCCGGGACCCTGTTTCATCTGCGGACAAACCCGACAGGTAAGCCGATCAGGAACAAAAAAACCATCGCTCAGGAGAGACCCATGAAGCTCATTACCGCCGTTATCAAACCTTCCAAGCTGGACGATGTGCGTCAGGCCCTGTCGAGTATTGGCATCCAGGGCATGACGGTCACCGAGGTCAAAGGCTTCGGACGCCAGAAGGGCCATACGGAACTCTATCGCGGGGCCGAATACGTGGTGGATTTTCTGCCCAAGACCAAAATCGAAGTGGCCGTTTCGAAGGACATGGCGGAACGCGTCATCGAAACCATTTCACAGTCGGCCAAGACCGGAAAAATCGGCGATGGGAAAATATTCGTCTACGATCTCGAACAGGTAGTACGGATACGTACCAGTGAAACCGGAATCAACGCCCTATAAACAAAAATTACCACAGGAGAAAATCACATGACTGTCAGCAAATCCACGAGACTGTTCATCGCCGCGCTGCTGCTTGTTGCCCCCTCGCTGGCGTTGGCAGCGGAAACGCCGGCTCTCAATCCGGCCAACACCGCCTGGCTATTGACGTCATCGGTCCTCGTGTTGTTCATGACCATCCCCGGGCTGGCGCTATTCTACGGCGGCCTGGTCCGGACGAAAAACGTGCTGTCCGTCCTGATGCAATGCTTCGCCATCACCTGCATGGTGTCCATCGTGTGGGTGCTGTTCGCCTACAGCCTCGCCTTCGGCGACGGCGGCGCCAACAATGCCTGGATCGGCGGCACGGCCAAGGCGCTCATGGCCGGCATCGGCGTGGACACGCTCAAGGGCGATATTCCGGAAACCGTGTTCGCCATGTTCCAGATGACGTTCGCTATCATCACGCCCGCGCTTGCGGTCGGCGCCTTTGCCGAGCGCATGAAGTTTTCCGCCATGATGATCTTCAGTCTGCTCTGGCTGGTGGTGGTTTACGTGCCGGTATGTCACTGGGTCTGGGGCGACGGCTGGCTGCAGAAACTGGGCGTCATGGATTTCGCCGGCGGCACCGTGGTGCATATCAATGCCGGCGTGGCGGCGCTCGTAGCGGCGCTGGTGCTGGGCCGGCGCAAGGGGTTTCCGGAAACGGCCATGCCGCCGCACAACCTCACCATGACCGTAGCCGGCGCCTGCATGCTGTGGGTCGGCTGGTTCGGCTTCAACGCCGGCAGCGCCTTGGCCGCCAACGGCACCGCCGGCATGACCATGCTGGTCACCCACATCGGCGCCGCTGCCGCTTCGCTGACGTGGATGTTCTGTGAGTGGATACGTTTCGGCAAACCGTCCGTGCTGGGCATCGTCACCGGCATGGTGGCCGGCCTGGGCACCATCACGCCGGCCTCCGGCTTTGTCGGCCCGCTGGGCGCACTCATGATCGGCGTCACCGCCGGGCTCGCGTGCTTCTTCGCCACCAACTTCATGAAACGCACGCTGCACGTGGATGATTCGCTCGATGTGTTCCCCGTGCACGGCGTGGGCGGCATGATCGGTACCTTGCTGACCGGCGTATTTGCCGCGACCACGCTCGGCGGGGTTGGTTTCGCCGAAGGCGTCACCATGGGCAAGCAGGTCACGACCCAGCTTACCGGAATTTTTGCCACGGTCGCCTGGTGCGGAATTGTCACCTTCATTCTGCTCAAGCTGATCGACGTCACGCAGGGTCTGCGCGTCACGATCGAGCAGGAAACCGAAGGTCTCGACACCGTGCTGCACAACGAGACCGGCTATAACCTGTAGGTGTCCACTTCAGTGACTAAAAGCGGGCGCGCCGGGCGCCCGCTTTTTTCACTGCTTGGAATAGCTAGGGATTGTTCCTGATGATGATCGCTACACCGGCGAACACCAGCAAGCCGCCGACGATCACGCTCGGGTTGACGTGGATCTCGCGGAACAGCAGCCAGGCAAACACAGCCACGAACACCGGGTAGGCTATTGACCCGGCACGATCGTTCTTTAACGAAGGCAGACATGATCGACGTTACTTGATATCCGTGATGGCACTAACGTGTCGGGTCAATAGCGAAAATCATTTAAGATTTCCGATTATTGCGGCGGCTTGACGGCTTTGATCCCGGATCAAGGGAATAACAACGCATCAGGGCATTTCAAGTGGGTTTATGCCGCCGCAATAATCCCGATCAGACTGGCCAGCGTGGCGTTCTTGCCGGCGATGGACAGGAACAATAATACCGACCCCAGCAGGCTGGTCAGCGCCAGGGCGAGCACCCTGACCCTCGGACCCGTGTCCAAGGTCTCCCAGACTGCATAATCCGCGACGAGGGTCCGGTGGAAAAATGGCGCCACCAGGACCACCGGCAGGGCGGTCAGCAGCAAAACCGAAACCAGCGATATCCTTTTCAACGCATGCTCCACCAACGGGTAGTGGACGCCCCAGACCAATGCAGCGCCGATTGCAGTGACATACCATGGGATTTGCACGTTCAGTCCTCCGTGTCAGAAAAATTTACACTTTTCACCAAGTGAAGCGTGCTTCCGGCAAGTTTCGTGCCGAATTTGACAAACCCACGCATGGCGTTTGGCTGTACACAAATAGCAAATTCGTTATACTGAATCCGCAGTGCTGCACTGCCGTTTGTTGTCATGCTGGCATTTACAGGCATCCGCGGTTGGTCCTGGCGAACTCCACCATTACAGCACGCGTAAATTTTTTCATAAGAAATTAATTTTTAGTGAGGTTATTTGTCATGCGTATGGGTACTGTAAAGTGGTTCAACGAAGCTAAAGGTTTTGGTTTTATTTCACCACAGGATGGGAGCGCGGATGTGTTTGTACATTACTCCGTGATTCAGGCCGAAGGCTACAAGAAACTGGCCGAGGGTCAGCAGGTGGAATTTGAAAGCCAGAAGGGACCGAAGGGGATGCAGGCCACGGTGGTAAAACCGGTCGCCTGATCCAGGCTGGCTTGCCGGATTACCGGCTTGCTCAGCTCACACAAATTCGCCGGGAGCGAGAAGCGGTACCGGAGAAGTGGTACAGGGAAGTACCGCTTATGGAGCCGAGGACGCCGTGTGCCGTTTACGGAGCTAAGGACGCACGCTGGTCCCAGCAGCGGCACATGGATGTGCCGATTGCGGAGCTAAGGATGCAAAAGGACAAGCCTCAGGAGTGAGGCGAATAAACAAAAACCCCGCCATGTCGGCGGGGTTTTTGTTTATGTCATGTAACGTGTCTTACCCGGCCGGTTTTTTCCGCTGGGCGCGAACCACTTTCCAGGCGCCGGCATCCTTTTCGAACTTAAACTGTTGTACCGTGGAAGAGCCCTGGCCAACGCGATACTCCACCTCGATAGACCCGGTCATATTCTTGCCCAAGGATGAGGGCTGGGCATAACGTCCATCACGGAACGATATTACTTCGAGTGATTTGTTCGGATCGTCTTTCAGGAGTTCACGCAGCGCCAGATACTGGAGTGTGTCCACCGAGTCGGCGGACAGATCGGGCTTGCCGTCCACGATGCGGAATCCCCGGATGTCCGCCTCAAAGGTGCCGGCCACATTACTCTTCGTCTCGTCCGGAAGGTTGAGCTGGATTTTTCCCGGAAGTTTTCTGTCCTTCTCCTGACCGAACTCGAGCACCATGGTGTACTTGTCGGTAAATTTCTGTTCCGAGGGCGTGTTCTGACCGTCCTCTTTCCACGCCAGCATCACCTGAGGAATACCAGCTCCGCCCGTTTCAGTTACCTTGTATTTTTTTCCGGCCGGCGTTTCCCACGATGTACCGGGCAGCATCACTTTCACTTCCAGGTCGGCGGTTGCGTCCTTGCCCAGCCGCAGGATGAGCACGCCACTCTCGATATAACCGTTCTCGACGACAAACGGTTTGCCACGAATCTGTCCCTTGGCAGGCGTGGCGGGAATCTCAGCGGCGCCGGGCTTGGCGGCGGAAGGCGCTGCCGGACCCGAGGGGGGTTTCTTGTCAGTGGCGGGCGCCCGGATGGTGGCCGGTTCACTCTCGAACAGACCGCTGATGAAATCCAGACCGCCGTCCTGCTGCATGAGATAGGCCCCGGCGCCTCCGGCGACGAGCACGATGAGGATGACGATTTGAATCAGGGATTTTTTATCGAGTTTCATTTTCAGATCCATGGACCACCTGCCTGTGATTTCCAATTATTGATCCGGCACGGATGTTATTGAAAGAAGGATAGCTGTGCCTGCAAATAACCCTCTTGGTATCCTAAGAGCCGGATCAATAATAAAACCTCTTAAGATTGTCGATTATTGCGGCGGTAAGGCTCTCCCGGCTAAAGACCATATCCCCGTTTGAGCCAAGGCAACGCTTCAGGTAGTTCATGCCGCCGCAATAATCCCTAAGGATAGTATGCCCGGCGGCGTCCGCCAATCGCTTTTATCACGCCAACCGGTCGTTCCGGCCGGGTTTCCTCAAAAGCCGAAATAAAGCCCCAGCCCCGTGTAACGCAGGGATTCGCGGTAGAACTGTCCGTTGGGTGAATGACCCCGGAAATGCTCGAGCATGAGGCGTACCCGCCGGGGGCTGCCGCGGCGGAACTCAAAGCCGGCCTGGTACGAACGGCTGCGACGCCAGTCGAGCTCCTCGGAGGCCTGCACATCCACCGCGGCGATGAAGCTCAAGCTCCCAGCCGCGCGCGTCCACACGTATTCGGCCCCGCCCTGAAGATGCTTGGGCGCCAGATCCGGTTCGCTGTTCAAAATATAACCGCCGCCACCGTAGAGACGCCACCGCTCCCATTCATAAGATGCAAGAAACTTCATGTCCTCATAGCTCAGATTGACCCGGTTGACTCCCGGACTGCCCAGAATGAATTCATCGCCCAGATGCGAGCTCTGATGATAGATGCGCAACAGATACGACCAGGGGCCCCTGCGGTAACTGAGCGGCAATCCGATCCAGTAATCCGAGTTGATCAAATCGCTCGACGGGGCGTCGAGATTGAACAACGCGAACACCCCGCCCTGAATCCCGATCTGCGAGCTGCCTGAGCTTCCGAAAAATCCCGAAGCCAGACCGAAATACTCGCCGAAGGCGACACTGGCGGCGGAAAATTCACTCGCGGGAGCGCGATAGTGCAGATAGCTTACCGAGAATCGGGGTTGGCGCGGATCGGCCAGCAGCGGCGCGAACAGCTCTTGTTCGGGCAAGGCATAAACATCAACCGGGGCCGGTGTTTCGCGCTCCCCTCCTGGCTTGTCCCGCTCAACCGCCGCGTCGGACCTGTCGCAATCCGTCGACAGATCCCATTGGATGTTTTTCACCCGACCGGTTTTGGTGAGCAGATAGACCACGTCCCGTTTCTGGGACGGGCCGAGACAGGTGCGGGACGTCAATGTCACCGTGCCATCCGTCGAGACAAGCTGCGAGCGCAGCCCCAGGCCGGGATAACGACTGTCGAGCAGGGAATCGACATAGCCGCGCAGATATTCCTCCGGTTCACCGGCTCCGGCCGGCACCCATACCGCTCCGGCAATCAGCGCGCCCAAAAATATCCGGCGGGAGGCTCCAAGAAAAAAAGAAATGATTTGTCGATACCGCCGGTATTTCATGCCGCCATTTTACACTTTATCCCACCTTCCATGTGCCGCCGCACGCGCACGTAAACCCGTGCCGGCAACGAAATCCTGCGCGGCATATCGCGTGGATATGCCAAGGAAAATCAATGCCTGAAAGTACAGGAGGCAGCGGGGCATTTGTAAAAGAACGCATGGGCAAGGTAGGATAAACATCGTCCTGAAGGAGCAACGGGCCCATGGAAAAGGATGCGCAAAAATCCAAGCTGACTTCGCTCGATATTCCGGCGCTGACGGGCGGAAGGTCCGGGATCGGCCTCTCCCCCGCGCCATCACGGGTGTCGGTGCTGGGCCGCTGGATGGCCCACAAGCTGCTCGACCTGCTCGGCGACCCGCCGCTGACCTTTGTGCTGTGGAACGGCGAAAAAATCCCCTCCGTGGATAAACCTTCCATCGCGCGGGTGCATTTCCGTGACAGCGAGGTATTGCAGAAGCTGCTGGTGAATCCCGCGCTGCACTTCGGCGACCTCTACAGCGCCGGCCGCATCGAGGTGGAAGGCAACCTCGTGGATTTCCTGGTCACCGTCTACCGTGCGGCCGCGGCATCACCGAAATTCCAGAAGCTCAAGCAGGCGCAGACGCGTCTGTTCAATCGCCCGCGTCCGAATGAACTCACGGACTCGCGCGACAACATTCATCACCACTATGACATCGGCAATGATTTCTACGAACTCTGGCTGGATCGCGAGGCCATGCAGTACACCTGCGCTTATTTCCCGACCCCGGACCTGTCTCTCGAAGAGGCGCAGCGCGCCAAGATGGATCATATCTGCCGCAAACTCCGGCTCAAACCGGGCGACCGGGTGGTGGAGGCCGGCTGCGGGTGGGGTGGATTCGCGCACCACATGGCGAAGCACTATGGCGTCGAGGTCAGGTCATACAACATCTCGCGCCAGCAGATTCTGTACGCCAGGGAACGCGCCGAGGCTGCCGGTCTGGAGGGAAAAGTGGATTACGTGGAGGACGACTACCGCAACATCACGGGGGAATTCGACGTATTCGTTTCCGTCGGCATGCTGGAACACGTGGGACGGGAGCATTACCAGGAACTCGGCGATATCATACATCGATGCCTGACTCCCACGGGACGCGGGCTCATTCATTCCATCGGCCGCAACAAGCCCGAACCGATGAATGCGTGGATCGAGAAACGTATCTTTCCCGGGTCCTATCCGCCCACGCTGCGCGAGATAATGGAAATCTTTGAGGCGCACGAATTTTCCGTGCTCGATGTCGAAAATCTGCGCCTGCACTACGCCAAAACGCTCGAACACTGGCTGGAACGCTTCAACCGGCACGCGGAAAAAATCGAAAAATCGTACGACCGCGCTTTCGTGCGCGCCTGGCGGCTTTATCTCGCCGGTTCAATCGCCGGATTCACTGCCGGCACGCTACAACTTTTCCAGGTTGTATTTACCCGTGGCGATAATAACGACCTTCCCTGGTCACGGGCGCATCTCTACCGTGAAACGTGAACCGTAAATCGTAGAGTGGGCCGTCTTTCACGACTCACGTCTCACGGTTTACGACTCACGGTCAGTAGTAGTGCTTATGGTCCTTGCGTCGCCGGCTGGCGCGCTGCACCACCACGCCACGCATCGAGTAATTCTCCACCAGCTCCACCACCGGATAGGCGCTGTTGAGCGCCTTGAGGAATTTCCTGCCGTTTTCGAGGATGAACTGGCGGAACGTGGTTTCGCCCTGATAGTCGATGATCACGTAGGCGCCATGCTGTGGCGGCATGGCCGGATCGACGATCAGAATATGGCCTTCCAGGAATTCCGGCGCCATGCTGTCGCCGATGACCCGCAGCGCGTAGGGCTCGGCCTCCGCGCAGCTCTTGATCTCGGCATGCTCCTGGTTGCCGGTGATGGTTTTGATGGGAATGCTTTTGAATGTATCGGCCATGGGCCGGACCTCGAGATTTAAATGAGCAGAAACTGTCCCAAAAACACTTCAGCTAAGAATTCGGAACCACAGATGAACACGGATTAACACGGATAAAACAACCCATCTTTTTTTCTCTATCTGCGTTCATCGGTGTTTATCTGTGGTTTCAAAAAAAATATTTTAAGATAGCTTCTATTAAGCCTCCGGCGCGGCAGGGGCTGGCGTGCCGGCCTTCGCGTGCGGCTCGGAAACTCCCGGGAAGCATCGCGTCAAACGCTCCGCCCGCCCCAGCATCCTGTCGAGAAACACCGAAGTGCGCGTGGCATTTTCCGACTCGTCGCGCATCCAGTAAAAGAACGTCGCGAGATATATCGCCGTAAGGCCCGTCTCCTCGAAGGCGCGCCACGGCAACACGGCGTCACGATGCGCCGCCTCGCGCAGCCACTGCACCGTGCGACTGACACGCAACAGGCCGGCGAACTGGTAATGCACATGGCCCGGCTCGAATTTTCCGTAAATCATCTGGCGCGTCACGCGCCGATGCGCCGCCAGCGCCACGAGCCACGCCATGATCAGCCGGTGCAGGCTCTCATGCGGGGTCAGCTCGGCGAGCCCGGGCTGGGTGCCGGCGTGCAGCATGGCCGCGTCCGCGCGATCAAACCAGGCATCCGTGATATCTTCCTTTTCGCGGAAATACGCACGCACATCGTTCAGGCTCAGTTGCAGCTCCGCCGCCACATCGTGCAAGCGCAGGCCTTCCCAGGATTGGCGCCCGGCGAGTTCGAGCGCGGCATCGATAATCTTGTCTCTGGCTGATTCGGCCGCCATGGCAGGCCCTCCTCGCATGGTCAGAAGTAGAATCACTGAATAATATACTTTAGGGAACCGCAGATAAACGCGGATGAACGCAGATTAAAACCAGCAAAATCCATCCGGTCTTTTTGAATATATATCTGCGTTAATCTGCGTCCATCAGCGGTTTCAAAAATATTTTCTATTCTATCTCACTCTGCAAGGGCGGGCATCAAACCTAAGTGGAACGGCGGATCACGGCCTCAACGAAGGCCACATTCAGCAGATCGTGGTAGATGATCTCCGGCAGGAAATGTCGAACCTTATAGAGCTTCTCCGCCTGACGGCAGGCAGCGCGCTCGAGGCGGTCGCGCGTGGGTCGCGTAAGTTTGCTGTGGGTCAGCAACCGGGGTGCCTGCCAGTCGTGATAATCGCTGACGAGGTTCTGTTCCTGTTCCACTTCCCATTTCTCGCGCAGCAGCAGCTCGGGAAAGGCGTCGCGTCCGAGTTTTCGTCCCACCTGTCCGGCATCGAGACGACAGCCGTGAAGACCGGTACCGCTGCCGTCGTCCTCGCGGCGGAACCATTGCGCCCGCTCCAGCGAACCGGCGGCCTTCTGCACACATCGGCTCAGCACCTCGCTGTGCGGGATGTGCGACGTCGAAGCAGCGCCGTTTCCCGGCGCAAGACTCGGCGCGATGAAGTTGTCATCGCCCGCCAGAGTCGCGTGCCAGACGGTATCCACGGACCGAGGTGGCGTAATCTTGCCGAGTGTGCTGGCCAGTATCGCCAGCGGTTTCTGTTCGCGGGCGTCGAGCAACCACAATTCGAGGTTGTCCTCCGGAGGGAAAGGCAAAGGCGGGTGATTCTGAAGCGCCTGAATTACTTTACTCGTGCGTCCGGTCTCAATCAGGTTACCGCTGCCGTCGGCGCGCCACACGGCATGACTGGAAAGCCGTGAACGTTGATTGAGAAATTGCACGCGCCACGTGACGCCATCGGTCGTCATCGCCCGGAAATCCGGCATTTCCGCAATCTGCACCGTGCCCTGATAGGGCGAGAGGCGGCGCATGCTGCAATAACGTGGCGCGCTCATGTCGTGGTTTTCTTGCGCGCCCGCGGGTGGGCCTTGTCGTAGACGCCCGCCAGATGCTGGAAATCGAGATGGGTATAGATCTGGGTGGTCGAGATGTTGGCATGGCCCAGCATTTCCTGCACCGCGCGCAGATCGCCGCTCGACTCCAGCACGTGGCTGGCGAACGAATGCCGCAGCATGTGCGGATGCACCGGCACTTCCATTCCCTGTTGCTTCGCCCTCCACCGCAGTCGCGCCTGCACCGCGCGCCCGCCCAGACGCCGGCCGTTGCGCGTAACAAATACGGCGGGTTCATCGGCGCCGGCAAACTGCGTGCGCACCGCGAACCAGGCACGCAAGGCTTCACGCGCCTTGGTGCCGACCGGCACGTCGCGCACCTTGCGGCCCTTGCCGGTGACGCGCACGCTGCCGGCGGAAAGATCAAGCTCGGGAATATTGAGATTCACCAGTTCGGACAAGCGCAGGCCGGAGGAATAAAGCAGCTCCAGCAGCGCCCGATCGCGCGCCGCGAGCGGATCGCGCGCCTCCAGTGCCACCAGCCGCGCGGCCTGATCGGCGGTCAGCGTGGCGGGCAAACGGCGCGTTGACTTGGGAGCGATCACCCCGCTCGCGGGATTGCGCGTGACGGTCTGCTCGCGCAGCAGATAACGGTAAAAAGTGCGCAATGCCGAAAGCGCGCGCTGGATGCTCTTGCTGGAAAGTCCCCGCTGGTGCAGCGCCGACACCCATCCGCGGACTTCGGCGGCAGTCAGACGCTCCCAGTCGGCGATGCCGACGCCATCACAATAGGTCATGCACCGGGAAAGATCGCGTCGGTAATGGGTCAGCGTGAGCGGCGACAAGCGCCGCTCATCACCGAGATGGCGGAAAAATCCGTCGAAATGTTGCCGGGCACGCTCGTGCATCCGTGGCGCGCGATGGAATTACCTGCGATGACGGGCGAGGCTGTGCGTCAGCATTTCGCCCAGCCGCGTGAGGTAGACCGTGCCCATGCCGGGATGGAAGCGGTAGGGATCCTGCGTTCCAAGGCCCAGCACGCCGTGGGGATTTTTTTCTCCCAGCGGAATCAGCGCCGATGATTTTATTTCGGAGGCGCGCCCACTGAAAAGATAACTCATCAGGCTGTCCTCGAACTTACCGCCGCAAATGGGTTTGCCGGAACTGAACTGCTGGAACAGCGTGTTGAGCCGCTTGTCATCCTCAGGCACCAGTTCCGCACGACCGCCTTGAGTGGGACGGCCCCGCAGCAGTATCACCACGGCATCGAGCTTGAATTCCTGGCGCAGCAAATCGTAGGTCGTATCCAGTACGTCATCGAGCGACGTGCAATCGACCATGGCGGCCGCGAAGCGGTGCAAACGGCCGCTCAGGACGTCGTTTTCGCGGGCATTGCTGATGAGCTCGCGCAACTGGCGCTGCAACGCCTGATTCTGTTCACGCAGCACCAGCACCTGCCGTTCGATGAGCGATACCGCCTTGCCGCCGGTTTCGTGCGACAGCAGGATGCGCGAGAGTGTCTCCGGGTAACGCTGGAAATAATCGGGATGGTCCTCGAGGTAGCGCGCCACCGCCTCCTCCCAGGAAAGTTCCGTCTGAAATTCTTCGCTAGGCAGTTTTTGTTTCATAGCTTTTCCAGGTCGATAGTTCCCTCAAAAACCGTGATCGCCGGTCCCGTCATCCACACCGGCTGCCCTTCTCCGGCCCAGGACACGCGCAAGGTGCCACCGGGCAACTTCACTTCTACCTTATCATCGAGCAGGCCTCTTTGGCGACCGGCCACCGCCGCCGCGCAGGCCCCGCTCCCGCAGGCCAGCGTCTCGCCGGCGCCGCGCTCGTAGACCCGCAGGCGGATGTGCCGCCGGTCCACGATCTGCATATAACCGGCATTCACGCGCCGGGGAAAGCGCGCATGCCGCTCGATTTGCGGTCCCTGCGTGTTCACCGGCGCCGCGTCCACGTCCGGCACCAGCTGCACCGCGTGCGGATTGCCCATGGACAGCACGCTCACGCTCACGGTGCGGCCATCCACTTCCAAATCATAGACGTTTTCACGCGCGCCCGCCTCGAACGGGACCTCAACGGGCTCGAAGCGCGGCACGCCCATGTTGACGCTGACGCCGCCGTCCGGCTCCAGGCGCGGGTATATCATGCCGGCCAGCGTTTCCACGGCGATCTCGTCCTTGGCCGTCAGCCGTTTGTCGCGGACGAAACGCACGAAACAACGCGCGCCGTTGCCGCACTGCTCGACCTCACCGCCGTCGGCGTTGAAAATCCGGTAGCGGAAGTCAGCGCCACTCGCCGTGGGCCGTTCCACCAGCAGCACCTGATCGCAGCCGATGCCGAAGTGCCGGTCCGCGAGACGGCGGATTTTCCGGGGTGTGATCTGAATCGGGCGGGAGACGCCATCGAACACCACGAAGTCGTTTCCGGCGCCGTGCATCTTGGTAAAGGGAACGGGCATGGCGCAAGCTTACCGGTTGCCGTGCGCCAAATAAACCGGCTTTATCGTCGCAAGCCGGTCCAGATCATCCATCAACTCAGGTTCGGGAATACGCTCCATTAAATAAAAAATTAAATGGACAGGATTAACAAGATTAACAGGATTTCAAAAACAGAAAACTTGGCCTCGATTTAATCCTGTAAATCCTGTTAATCCTGTCTATTAATTTATTTTGGCAGGATCATCTCCGGCGCAATAAGCTCCGCCACAGTTTCGCGCCGGCGTACGACATGGAACTTGCCACCGTCCACCATCACCTCGGGTGCACGCGGGCGGGTATTGTAGTTCGAACTCATCACAGCGCCGTAAGCACCAGCGGAAACCACCGCCAGCAGATCCCCGGCCTCGATACCGAGTTCGCGGTCATGCCCAAGAAAATCCCCGCTCTCGCACACCGGGCCGACGACATCATAGGTACGCAAGGTGCGCGGCGCGTCCACCGCCACCGGCGTGATATCGTGCCAGGCCTGGTACAACGCCGGGCGCAGCAGATCGTTCATGGCGGCATCCACCACGGCGAAATTCTTTTCCGATCCATGCTTGAGAAACAGCACGCGCGTGAGCAACAGGCCGGTATTGCCGACAATGGCGCGACCGGGTTCGAACACGAGGCGCAGTTTCTGGCTACGACCGCCCTTCGCCGCCAGCCGGTCCAGGATGGCGCGGATGTAATCACCCGGTAGCGGCGGTTGCTCGTCGTTATAACGGATGCCGAGCCCGCCACCGAGATCGAGATGCTGCAACGCAAACCCCTTGTCGAGCAGGGCGTTGGCAAGACCGAGGATGCGATCCAGCGCCTCGACAACCGGCGCCAGGTCCGTGAGCTGCGAACCGATGTGGCAGGCGATGCCCGTCACGCGCAGATGCGACAACGACCGTGCCTGCCGGTAGGCCGCCTCGGCCTGCGCGATATCAATGCCGAACTTGCTTTGCTTGAGGCCCGTGGCGATGTACGGGTGTGTGGCCGGATCCACGTCCGGGTTGACGCGCAGCGCCACCGGCGCCTGCTTGCCCAACTCTGCGGCCACGCCGTTCAACACTTCCAGCTCCGCTTCGGATTCCACGTTGAAGCAATAAATGCCGGCCGCGAGTGCGCGGCGCATTTCATCGCGTGTCTTGCCGACGCCGGAGAACACAATTTTGGCTGGATCGCCGCCCGCCGCCAGCACGCGCTCCAATTCGCCGCCGGAGACGATGTCAAAGCCCGAACCCAGACGCGCGAGCAGATTCAGCACCGCGAGATTGGAGTTCGCCTTGACGGCATAGCAGATGAGGCGCTCGCGACCCTTCAGCGCGTCATCGAAGGCGCGGAACTGCGTCTCGAGGCTCGCGCGCGAGTAAACGTAACAAGGCGTGCCGACCTTCTGCGCAATGTCGGCCAGTCTCACGTCTTCGGCATACAGTTGCCGCTCCCGATAGGTAAACGGATTCATGACAGAGGCGATGGAATTACTGTTTTCCGGGTTGCGTGGGCGATGGATTGACGGCCTGCCCGCCCGTCCTGGCCGGTGCGGCAGCGTCATCCGGCAAATACAAAGGCCCCTTCTTGCCGCAAGCAACAATCAACATAACGGCGAACGCCATGCCCAGCCGCATGATCCACGGCTTGCACCGTCCCGATGGAAAATGATTGCTGCGCAGATTCATGGCGTAAGCTTACCTTGCCTGTTCACATCGCATCCAGTGGCGGTGCTCAAACCCTGACCAGGACAATGTCATGGCTGACCATCTCGGCCTTGATCTCGTCCCAGGCGAGCAGTCCGACGCAGGGCACGGCCCCGCTATCCGCCACGCCGCGCTCGACCCATTTACGGATGAGCGCCAATGCCGGGCTGCACGAAATCATCAGACCATTGTTGTCGCGCGCGACCAGGGACGCCGTGTGCTGGATTTCCTCCCCGTTCTTGCGGCCGCGCACCAGTACCTGCATGCCGCCCGCCGCACTGCCGAAACCGCGAAAAAGATGACTCGCGACGATCAGGCCCGGCGCCCAACCCGTCAGATTTTTTATCCAGCCGAGCCGCCGCGCTCTTGCCAGCAAGAACAGCCCGCGATTGAACAGCTTCAGCCCCAGCCCGGCGCGAAAGATCACCGTTTGCGCGCCATAACGCGTCGGGAAGATGTCGAGGTCCGGCACATCGCACAGGTACACGCGCCGCTTCCCCACCGGCGCGGGGAAAACCACTTTTTCCGATTCGCTCCAGCCGTAGGCGTTACGCCAGCGTCCATTCTCCTTGATGCGAAACGAGCTTCCGGCATAACTCAGAATCGTGCGCAGGGTGGCTTCGCCGCATGGATTCTTGTTGCCCGACGAGAGGCAGACGTGGATGTCGCTGATGCGATCGAATTCGGGCGCGAGCATGTCCACCAGCGCCGCCGACACCGCGGGCACAGAACTCGCGCCGCTCACGATGAGGCAGTGCTTCTGCTGCGCGCGGCGGTTCAGGCGCGTGATGCCGTCCACGTGGGCGCGCGTCTCGGCAAGATCAACATAATGGACGCCCATGCCGGCGCAGGTTTCCGCCACGGTATAGTCATGCGCCTGAAACGGCCCCACGGCGTTGACCACGGCGAACACCCCGTCGAGTGCCAGCCGCAAGCTGGCGGGATCGTGAGCATTCACCGTCAGCGCGGTGATATTGTCCCCGTTATAACCACGGCCTTTCCGGGGGCGGCGACCACCGATAACGCACTCGACGGACGGCATCGCAGCGATCGCCCGGCTGATGCGCCGGCCAAAAATGCCATACCCTCCCAGGACAAGAATCCGCTTTCCCATACTTGCCGTGGATCATATCAGATCAGGCGGCCTGTTCAGCGGTCATCGCCTTCGCTAACATGCCATCGGGGTTACGGCACAAGACAAACGTTATGAATGAATCCGAATTCGACAAACGGGCAACCGATACCCTGCTCCGCATCGAGCAGGCTATCGAAGAGAGCGGCGCCGACATTGATTTCGAGGCCGCCGGAGGCATTCTCACGCTTGAATTCGCCAACGGCACGAAGATCATCGTCAACAAGCAGGGCGCGGCCAGACAACTATGGGTTGCCGCCAGATCCGGCGGCTTTCATTACGGCTTCGTTGACGGCCGGTGGATCAACGATCAGGGCGGCGGGGAGCTCATGAGCGAACTGTCGCGCCTCGTGCGCGAACAATCGGGCGAAAATGTAACGTTATATTGAAATAATTTCGAACGCAGATAAGCGCTGATTTATTATTAAAGATAAACGCAGATAAAACAAAAATTCGTGATTCATCCGCGTTTATCTATTTATCATCTGCGTTCATCTGCGGATGCTTTTCTCTCTTTTTTTATTCCCAGCTTCCTTCCTTCAGCGTGATCATCGCCGGCTCGCCGCACTTGGGACAGTTCACGCGCCGGGTGTCGTCCGGCAAAATGACAATGGCATCGTCATAGCAGTTGGCACAGCGCGGGATTTTTCCATCGTGTATCCAGGTGCTGCCGATGGTGAGGCAGTGGTTGCAACGATACAGCGTGAGAAACGGCACTTCGGCCTTGCCCCGCCCCACGCCGATGCTGGGTTCCTCGTACTGGCAGAACTTGCACTTGAAACCGACAAAACTTCCCACGGAAGTCCTAGCTCCACCTGGTTCTTCATGAAACTGGCCGGAAGACATGACGGGGATACCGTGCTGGTCACGGTAAATTCCGCCCCATCATGCCTGTTTCCAGAAGGGTCTGCCGTCAGCCCGGAACGCCTGCCGGCGAAACGAAAAGACTGCTAGCGCTTCTTCTTTTTCAGGGCGGCCAATTCTTTCTTGAGCTTGTCGCGCTCGGCCTTGATCTTCACGATATCGGCCGCTTGTGCGTCCACGGTGGCCTGCATCTGCTTGGCCTTGGCGCCCGCCTCGTCCGCCACCTTGCTCTTTTCAGCGAGGTCTTCCTTGGCAACCGCCAGGTCTTTCTGCAACTGGAGCACCTTGGCGTTCAGTTCCTCGATTTCCTTCTTTCCGCATCCCACCGGGCCGGCCACCAGAAATGCCGCCAGGATCGCCCACAGCACATAACGCTTCATACACGCTCCTGATAGATTGACTATTATTGATAGAGACTTGTCCGCCACGCGAAATTCCCCGACGCAGCGTGCAGATAATACGCGGCACGGGGGGCGAGTCAATGCGCGGCGGACGGCTTCCTTACCGGTCGGGCGCGGTGCTGACGGAATTGGCGACGCCCCCGGCGGTCAAAGTGACGACAGGAGGTAATGATGCGGCTGCCTTCGCTCTATCAATTCTTCCGGCATCAGGTGAGCCACGGCTTTCACCGCCACGGCATCGCCGAACCGGCCACGGTGGATTACGTCAGCGACATCCTGGCCCGCTTCGCGCAGTTGCGACATTTATACCCCCTGCAGGATGCGGAAGGGCGTCCGCTCGAATACATCGTGGACATGCTCGAAGCCTGGCAACAGGGCGAAGCGGCCAGTCCTTCCCGCGGGCGCTTCATCCTGCGCCATCTCGGCGAATACACCCTGTTCATGAGCGGGATTTTCCGCGAACGCCTGATGGCGCGCGGCGAGCTGGATTACTATCTGGCGCACGGGAGCAGCGCCTACTGGCGTTGCGCGGACCGTGAGCTGAATCCCCGGCAGCGGCAGGTGTACTGGCATCTGCATCAGGACTTCGGGCGCATCTCGAGCACGCTCGACAACATGCGCCGCGAGCAGTTCCCGCTCCCGCCATCCGCCGACAACATGCTGACCGCCTTCTGGCGGGTTTGAGGACCTACCGTCCGCGTGACAGGACGCCGAATTGACGGCGGTCCTTGCCATAGCGACGATCCCTCATCTGGGGGTCCCAGCGCAGCACACCGCGCCGGTCGAGATTCTGCTGGCGACGGTCAGCCTGGCGCCGATCGCCGTGCGCGAGGAAATCATAAGGTACATCGTTGTAATTCTGCACCGCCACCCACTCCATCCAATACGGGCAGTCCCAGTTGCCTCTTTGCCGCTACTGTAACATTCCGGGCGGCATGGTCCAAAGTAGCCTCTTTCCATGAACCTGCGGCCGAAGGCCGCAACGGCTCGCTTCCCTCTCCCCTCGCGGGAGAGGGAATGAGGGTGAGGGAAGAGACCGCCCGGTTCAGAGATAGCATTCGCGACAACCGCCCACAACCGGGCGGTCTCTCCCGTCAACCGAAGCAGATACCAAGCGTTGTTATAAGGATTGAAGGGCGGCGTCGTTTTGACGCTGGCAGGCCGGTGGGTCATGGCTGATGATACAGTTCCAACGCCGGACCGGCCGGTTGTCAGGGAAGGATGATGACGCGAATAGCGTGGCCGGCGGTAAACATATATCGAGGAATCACCGCTGGAGCCGACACAAGCCCTGGACCGTTTTCTCGCCGGCGTGGAGCGGCGTGCATTTGTGATGGCGCGGCTGGCGACCGGCAACGCCGACGATGCGCACGATATCGTGCAGGACGCCATGCTGACGCTGGTCAGCCGCTACGCCAGCCGCGGCGAGCAGGAATGGGGACCGTTGTTTCATACCATCCTGCAAAGCCGGATTATCGATTGGCACCGGCGCAGCAAGGTGCGCAACCGGCTGCGGGTCTGGTTCGGCAAGCGCGACGAAGATGACGAGGACGATCCGCTGCAGAACATCGTTGACGGCCGCAGCCCCGATCCGCCGGCGCAGCTCAAAGACAAGCAGGCGATGGCGGCGCTGGAGGCAGCGATACACAAACTGCCGCCGCGTCAGCAGCAGGCCTTCCTGCTGCGGGCGTGGGAAGGGCTGGACGTGGCGCAGACGGCGCATGCCATGAAATGCTCGGAAGGCAGCGTCAAAACACATTACTCGCGCGCGGTGCATACGCTGCGCGAACAGTTGGAGGACCATTTGTAGCCATGGAAACCGAAGAAAAATTTTTGAAGGACGCGAAACGCGCGCTCGATGCGGCCGAGAAGCATCTCGACGCCGGCACGGTCGCGCGCCTGCGCGCCGCGCGCCGCGAGGCCATCGAGCAAGGCCTGCACAAGCCTGCGCGTGCGCGTCCGGGCTGGCTGCTGCCGGTGGGCGGCTTCGCCACCGCCGGCATCGTGCTCGCCGTGGCCGGTCTGCTGTGGTTTTCGGCCCCGAATGGCAATCCCATGCAGGCCAGCCTGGGTGACATCGAGTTGCTCGCCGCTGACGAACATCCGGACTTCTTTACCGAGCTGGAATTCTACGAATGGCTCGAAGGCAGCGAGGATGCCGTTTAAACCGTTGATCGTCGGCGTCGCGCTGGTACTGCCTCTGGCCACGGCCGCTGCGGACAAGCCGGAAACCGCCGACATGGAGCTGATCGAATTTTTAGGAAGCCTTGAAACCCAAGGCGACTCGGGAAAGGAAGTCCTGACTGCCATCGATACCGGCCTGCTCCCGGATTTGCCGGAGGAACCGCCTTATGATGAATAGAGCCTGTTTCAAAAGCGATGTCTCTTTTCTCCCTCTCCCCTCGCGGGAGAGGGCTGGGGTGAGGGGGATTACACATCGGTTAATCCTTTGCCTGCTGTTGCTGTGGCCAGTTCTCGCGCTGTCTGCCGAGGGCGATGCGCCCCTCGCCTGGGACCAGCTCAGCCAGGAGGAACAGCAAACGCTGAAACCCTTTCAGGAGCGTTGGGACAGCCTGCCACCGGAACGGCGCGAGCGCCTGCAGCATGGCGCCAAGCGCTGGCAGACCATGACGCCCGCGCAGCGCGAACAGGCGCGCGATCGCTTTGCCCGCTGGCAGAAAATGACCCCGGAGCAGCGAGAGATGGCGCGCAAGCGTTACGAGCGCTTCCGCCAGTTACCGCCGGAACAGCAGGAGCGCCTGCGCCGCCGCGCCCAGTGGTTCAAGAATCTGCCGCCGGAGCGGCGCGCGGAATTGCGCGAGAAGTGGCAGAACATGACGCCGGAACAGCGTCAGGAATTCAAGGAAAAACGGCGGCGCAACGATTTTGGTGAAGGTCGCGACCATGACAGACCGTCACGCCCGGAAGGCATGGAACGCATGGAGCGGCCGGGACGGATGATGCAGCGGTAACGAAATCCCTATTGCAAAGCTAGGCGGCGCGACGCTGTTTTCCGCGCCCGCTTGAGCGCACCGTTTGCCGCGATACTTCTGGCAGCTCCTCCCGGATTACCCGTCGCAACACTGCCTCGGTAACCGGTACATTGGTTTTTGCCAGAAAGGCTTTCAATGCTTCATTCATCATTGTCTGATACCCGGTACCCACACGCTCGGCGCGAGTACGAAATTCGCTCAACACAGCATCATCGATATAAATGGTGATGCGCGTTTTTCCCTTCGATGAAAGCAGCGCGCGTCGTTTGCCCTTCGAGAAGTCGTACTCAGCCTTCATAGTCTTTCACCTCTTTGCGTGTGGCGCGTCGAACCGAAATAATCCGGATTTCGTTGCCGCGCAATGTATAGACAACGGTCAGAATTTTCCCCGCGCTTCCCATGCCCACGGCT
>Ga0209542_10004735_pt1 | contig 27737 bp, 21 predicted proteins | sample RifCSPhighO2_01_FD_184028 | JGI IMG/M metagenome (GOLD analysis project Ga0209542, IMG submission 184028) | Soil microbial communities from Rifle, Colorado - Rifle CSP2_plank highO2_0.1 (SPAdes) (version 2) | ecosystem: Environmental > Terrestrial > Deep subsurface > Rock core/Sediment ...
CCTGTCGGAATTTTTAAGGGAGGGTACGGCAATTGAAGATACTTTACATCCCGACAGGATTGTTATCGGATCATTTTCCAAAAAGGCCCAAAAAATTTTACTTTCCCTGCATGCACCTATTTCCGGCGAACGCATAATTTGCGACATCAGATCCGCCCAACTGATTAAATATGCCGCTAACTCGCTTCTTGCTACTAAAGTTTCCTTTGCTAATACCATCGCTGCACTTTGCGAAAAAATGGGAGCCGATGTTGAAAAGGTAATGGCAGGTGTTGGCGCGGACCGTCGTATCGGCCGCTCTTTTCTTTATCCCGGCATCGGTTACGGGGGCTCATGTCTTCCCAAAGATGTCTTGGCTTTTATTGCAATCGGCAGACATTTTGGATACGATCTTTCGCTCTTGAGGGCAGTTGATGATATTAATCAGTGGCAGATCGAGTTATTTGTGGGAAAAGTTCGAAAAGCCTTAGGGGTAGAAGAGGATAAGGGTAAGAATCCTCAGGATAAGAAAGTGGCGGTGTTGGGATTGGCTTTTAAGCCGAATACCGATGACATGAGGGATGCTCCTTCAATAAAAATTATCAATCATTTGCTGGATCTTGGTATCGAGGTTACCGCTTATGATCCGCAGGCTATGGACAATGCCAAGAAAATTTTGCCAAAAGTTAAGTTTGCCGAAGATGTTTACAGTGCCATCAAAAACCAAGACGCACTGCTTTTGGTTACCGAATGGCCCCAGTTTGCTCAAATCGATTTGGCTCGCGCCAAAAAGCTTTTAAAGCAGCCGATCATTGTTGACGGCCGCAATCTTTTTCCAAAAGATAAAGTTAAAGAGCTGGGTTTTACCTACATAGGGATTGGCCGATGAAGAAGGTTCTTAATCCCATCAGGAATCAAGGTTCTTCGAAGAAGGTTCTTATTACCGGTATTGCCGGCTTTGCCGGTTCTCATCTGGCAGAGTATTTATATTCCCAGAAATTTACAGTCTTTGGTTTTTTTCTTTCCAATCATTTACTTTTAAATTTAAGTCATCTAAAAGACAAAATTAATTTAATCGAGTGTGATCTTTTAGACTCAAAAAAAGTTGAGAAAAGTGTAAAATTAATAAATCCAGATTATGTTTTCCATTTAGCCGCTTTTTCATCGCCTAAAGACAGTTTTAAAAACCCCAAAGAAACTCTCAAAAATAATATTTTCGGTCAGATTAATCTACTTGAAGCATTAGCCAAAATAAAATCCAATGCGAAAATTCTAATCGTAGGCTCTGCTGATGAATACGGACAGGTTGACTCAAAATACTTGCCGATAAAAGAAAAAACGCCTCTTTCGCCAATTTCCCCCTATGCCGTTTCCAAAGTAGCTCAGGATATGTTGGGGTTGCAGTTTTTTCTTCATTATGGCCTTCAGATAGTTCGAGTCAGGCCATTTAATCACATAGGACCGCGCCAATCATTATCATTTGTTGTGCCGTCTTTTGCGGCTCAAATCGCCGAATTGGAGAAGAAAGGTGGTGGAATAATAAAAGTTGGCAATTTAGAAAATAGCCGGGATTTTACCGATGTTAGAGACATGGTGAGGGCTTATTGGCTGGCGCTTGAAAAGGGTAAATATGGGGAAGTTTATAATGTTGGCTTGGGCAAAGCGCTAAAAATTGCCGACATTTTAAAAATGATGATCGGTTTATCTAAAGTAAAAATAATTGTTAAGAAAGATACTAAACGAATACCCCCGCAGGATATCGAGACCATCTACTGTAATTATTCGAAGTTCAAAAAAACAACCGGTTGGCAGCCGCAAATTCCCATAATCCAAACACTTTCTGATACAATTGAGTACGAGAGAGCAAAATTAAAACAATGAAAATTCAATATAAATTGAAAATTAGAAACTGAAAATTACCAAGATGGCCCAAAAAAGAGCACTAATCACCGGAATAACCGGCCAAGATGGATCTTACTTGGCGGAGTTTTTGCTTTCCAAAAATTACAAGGTTTTTGGATTAACCCGCAGAACCTCGACTCCCAATTATGAAAGAATTAAGCATATTGAGGATCAAATTGAGCTTATCCCCGGTGATCTTTTGGATCAGCAATCTGTAACCAGCGCTGTTTCCTATTCAAAACCAGACGAAATTTACAATCTGGCAGCCCAAAGCTTTGTGGCAACTAGCTGGTCTCAGCCGGTATTAACCGGAGAGTTCACGGCGCTTGGCGTAACCAGAGTATTGGAGGCAGTAAGACAAGTCAAACCTGATGCCAGATTTTACCAGGCTTCCTCTTCGGAAATGTTTGGCAAAGTACGCCAAACTCCTCAGAATGAAAATACGCCTTTTCATCCTAGAAGCCCTTATGGTGTCGCCAAGGTTTACGGACACTGGATAACAATTAATTATCGGGAATCATATGGTCTTTACAACGTTTCCGGAATTCTTTTTAATCATGAATCTCCACGGCGAGGTTTAGAATTTGTAACCCGTAAGATTTCACATAGTGTTGCCAAGATTTATTTAAAACTTGCCGACCATTTAATTTTAGGCAACCTTAATGCTAAACGCGATTGGGGATTTGCCGGCGATTATGTTTGTGCCATGTGGATGATGCTGCAGCAAGCAAAAGCCGATGATTATGTGATTGCCACAGGCGTTAATCACTCAGTTGCCCAGTTTTGCGAGGAAGCTTTTAAAGTGATTGGAATCACCAATTGGAAAAAATATGTCAAAATTTCCAAAGATTTTTTTAGACCGGCCGAAGTTGATTTTTTGGTTGGTGACGCTGCCCGCGCCAGAAAAATCCTTGGCTGGAAGCCGACTGTTACCTTTGGCGAATTGGTTAAAATGATGGTTAAAGCGGATATTGAGCTTCTCAAGAAAAATTCCCGATGAGATTGGTTGTTATTATTCCCACTTATAATGAGGAAGAAAACGTTGAAGAAATTATTAATAAGGTCCTTGCCTGCGCCAAGAAAATGCCTGCCGTTGATCTTCATGTTTTAGTTTCCGACAGCCATTCGAGAGACAAAACCGGCCAAATCGTCAAGAGAATTAGCCAGAGTAATCCCAGAGTCCATTATCTTGATGTCAGAGAAAGGGGATTGGGAATTGGATTGGTTAAAGGACACCGTTTTGCCGTTGACAAACTTAAAGCTGACATTTTGGCCCAGATGGACGGCGATTTATCCCACGACCCGTCTACTTTACCGTTGATGGTTGACTACATTGGTAAAGGTTTTGATTTAGTTAACGGTTCAAGGTTAATGAAAGGCGGAAAAAATTTATTGGGCTGGCATCGAAGACTTTTTACCAGGGGTTCATCGCTTTATTGCAAACTAAGTTGGGGAACATTTAATCTCTCTGAATATACTAATTCATATAGGGTTTTTACTAAGGAGCTTTTTGAAAGAATTAATTTCTCTAAAGTTCCATGGAAATCCAAAACTTACATAATTCAGCCGGCATTTTTATATGCGGCGATTGAAGCACAAGCTAAGATAAAAGAAGTACCGATTACTTTTAAGGATCGCAAAAGAGGTTATTCCAAGACCCAAATTATTGCCTATATGTTTGATGTTTTAAAATTCGGTGTTAAAGTCAGACTTCAAAGATCGAAGACCTTTGCAAAATTTTTAACTGTCGGATTTTTCAGCTATCTTCTAAATGCCATTGTCTTAGGAGTTCTCAATAGAGGTCAAATTTACGCATTGACAGTGTTATCAAAACCTCTACTTTTTTTCATTCCTGCAATAGAAAATGCTCCTAAAATTTTATTTTTAGCAATTGATAGACTCTTTGTGGCTTCGGTAATTTCCATTGAACTTTCGATAATATTTAATTTTATCTTCCATGACAACTGGACTTTTAAATCACGGTCTCACACCGGATCCGTCCTCGTCAGATTTTTAAAATTTAATCTGACCTCTGCAGCCAGCCCTTTAATTCAACTTGTTAGTATTTTATTATTTGCCAGGCTACTGCATCTTCATGAACAAATAGGTTTGGCTGTCGGGGTGTTTGTGGGATTATTTTTTAATTATTTTGCGAATGTTCTTTGGGTTTGGAAAACCAATCCGTCATCAATAGTTGCCAAATAGGTTGCTTTTGCCAAAAATTATGTCCTTTATTAGCAAAAACAGAATTGAGGTTTTATTTCTTTTGGTAGTTCTTTTAACTGCCGTTTTCTTTCGCTTTTGGCAAATTAGGGATTATGTCGTTTTTCTTGGTGACGAAGGTAGGGATATGATTGTTATGCGTAAAATCTTTACCGAAGGGAAATTGCCATTTTTAGGCCCCACCGCCTCGGTTGGCGGTTTTTATCTGGGTCCAGCCTATTATTGGATGGCCGCTCCATTTCTTTACCTTGCCCGCTATGATCCGGTCGGGCCTGCGTTTTTTGTAGCGGCAATTGGGGTAGCAACCGTATTTTTACTTTATAAATTTTTAAAAGATACTGTAGGTTTCTGGCCGGCAATTCTGGCAAGTTCTCTTTACGCAACAGCACCTTTAATAGTCAGATATTCAAGATCTTCCTGGAATCCAAATCCTCTACCATTTTTCTCACTGCTTCTAGTCTATTTTCTCTATTTGGGAATAGTCCGAAAGAAAATTATCTACTTCGCCTTAGCTGGTGCTTCTTTTGGAATTGCCATCCAGCTCCATTATCTAGCCTCAATTCTTATTGCAATTGCAGCCCTAATAGTTTTGATTAACACAAACTTCAGGAGGTGGCCTTTGGTCTTTTTGACATCATTGGCAGGATTTATCGTCACCTTTTCTCCTTTTTTGACATTTGAAATCCGTCATCACTTTCCAAACTTTAAAACAATACTGGAGTTTGTGACCAGAGGAACAACCGTCGGTTATCAAACAAAAAACTATTCTTGGTTAATATCCAATATCGGAAATATCTTTTTAGAAGAGTTAACTAAATTGAAAGGAACGCCTGTTACCAAACTTGTTTTTTGGGTTTTAACAACAGGAGGGTTATTTGGTCTTTTCAAAAATTGGCAAACAGAAAAAAAAGTAATATTTTCGATTGGGATCATTTGGTTTCTTGGCGGTTTAGCCGGTCTGCGTTTTTACAGGGGTCAGGTTTTTGATTATTATTTTGATTTTATGTTCCCGGCTCCATTTTTACTTGTCGGTATTATCTTTTATCTTTCGTGGTCAAAGAATATTCTTAGAATTGCCAGCATTATTGTAACTTTAATAACCTTGGTCTGGTTTGCCGTAAACGGATTTTATCGCACACCACCAAACCGTCTTATAGATCAAACCAAAACCGTCGCTAATTTTGTCATTGAGAAATCAGGAGGTAAACTATTTAATTTTGCCTTAATTTCGGATCATAATAGTGATCATGCTTATAGATATTTTTTAGAAATCAAAGGATACCAGCCGACAGAACTTGAAACATTAGTAACAGATCAACTTCTTGTTGTTTGTGAATCGAAAAAATGTGCACCCCTTGGACATCCTATCTGGGAGATTGCCGGTTTTGGCAGGGGAGAAATTGCGGGAGAATGGGATCTTTCCAATATCGGCATCAAGGTTTTTAGACTAATCCATTGGCCCGGGGCGCCAAACCCTGCCGGCAAACCGGCAGTAAAGGATGGATAAAAAGGACACTTGAGAAATAGCTTGTTCTAATAAACCGTTTTAAGGTCCGACATTCAAGAAAAGAAAGCTCGAAGTATCAGAATAACTGATGTATAATCACAAAGAATGAAATTAAAACACATAATTTCCGCCCGTCAGTTTGATAGAAAAATCCTCGAGAAAATTTTTGCACTCACTAATCAAATTAAAGCCGGTAAATACAAAAACGATGCGCTTTATGGCAAAATAATGGCTACCTTATTTTATGAACCGTCGACCAGAACCAGATTTTCTTTTGAGTCCGCAATGCAACGACTTGGAGGTAGAGTTATTTCTACGGAAAACGCTGGGGAGTTTTCATCCGCTGCTAAGGGTGAAACACTTGAAGATACTATCCGTGTAGTTAATTCCTATTGCGATGTAATTGTTCTTCGACATCCCAAAACCGGCGCCTCCGAAATTGCATCCCAATATTCCCAAGTACCGATCATCAATGCAGGTGACGGAGAAGGCGAACACCCTACTCAAGCGATTTTAGATATTTATACAATTTTCTCAAAATTCAATAAAAAAACCTTTACTGTAGCCATGGTTGGAGATCTTAAATACGGAAGGACTGTCCATTCTTTGTCTTGTCTTTTAGCACTCTATCCAAATGTAAAAATTGTTTTTATTTCACCAAAAGCTTTATCACTCCCGAAATCAGTTCTAGATCATTTAAGGAAAAAGCATGTTGATTTTGTGGGAACTGAAGATTTTAGATCTTATCTTTCGGTAGTTGATATTCTCTATCAGACACGGATCCAAAAAGAACGTTTTGGTGATATTAGAGAATATCGGAAATATTATGGCAAATTTATCATCGATAAAAAAGTTTTATCTTTTTTGAAAAAGACTGCTGTAATAATGCATCCCCTGCCCCGTGTTAACGAGATAACACCCGAAGTTGACTTGGATCCGCGAGCCATCTATTTCGAGCAAGCCCAAAATGGTATTTTCAGCAGAATGGCTCTACTTCTTTTACTTTTTGACAAAGCAAAGTTATAAACCTCATAATTAGTTAATGCAAACTCGTCCTTATCTTTCCGTTATTATCCCCGCTTATAACGAGGAGCCGAATTTCAAAAAAGGAACGATTGACCAAGTCCCAAGGTATCTTGAAAAACAGAATTATTCATGCGAAATTTTAATTGTTGATGATGGATCAGATGATAATACAGCAAAACTTGCCGAAGATTTTGCCAAAAAATATCAAAATATTAAAGTTATTAATAATTCTCACCAAGGGAAAGCGGAAACTGTTAAGGTCGGTGTAATGGCGGCAAACGGGAAGTATATTCTTTTTACGGATTTTGACCAAGCAACTCCAATTTCGGAAATTGAAAAATTACTGCCATTTTTCCCAAAGTACGATATAGTTATTGGTTCAAGGCAACTTCCCGGAGCAACACGCGAGAAAGAACCCTTTTATCGTCATTTAATGGGACTCGGATTTAATTTAGTGGTGCAAACCATTGCTGTTCGGGGCATTTGGGATACGCAAGCTGGTTTTAAATGCTTTAAAGGTGATATTGCCAAAAAACTTTTTGAAAAACTTAAAGTTTATGGTAAGGGTAAAAAGGTTAAAGGAGCACTGGTGACCGCTTTTGATGTAGAGCTTTTGTTTATTGCCAAAAAGGCAGGTTACAAAATCAAAGAAGTACCAATTATTTGGCATCATGTAGCAACTAGTAGGGTTAATCCACTAAGAGATTCGTTGCGGATGTTTCGAGATGTTGTCAAAATTCGTCTAAATGACCTTCGTGGAATTTACCAGTAAATTCTTTCAAGATAAGAAACCGTTATTATTTATTCTTCTCACAGCGTTAATCTTAAGGATTTATAAAATTGATCAGGCTTTCCCTTTTGATTTCGATCAGCAAATTCCTGCCGAAGCTTCTTATGAATTTTTTGTGAATCATAAAATTACCTTAATAGGACAGGAACTTTCATTTAAAGGTTTTTTTCTTGGACCTCTTCATAATTGGATACAATTTGTTCCTTACGGTATTTGTAGTTTAAAACCAGACTGTGTTCCCTTTTTTTATATCTTAATTGGTATCCTAACCATAATCGTTCTCTATCTAGTTGTTAAAAAAATTTCTGATATCAAAACCGCAACGATTGCTTCAGCAATTTATGCAATATCTTTTTCAGCGATTTCATTCGAAAGAGGAGTAAATAGCAACTATTTTCTATTTCTTTCTTCGATCGGTCTTTTATTTTGTCTTTATAAATATTTTCAGGGGAATGATAAATATCTCATCTTTGGTGCGTTTATTGCCGGTATTGCTACCGTAAATTTTAATCCGGTTTTTATTTTTTCAACTGCAGCATTTTTGATTGCGGCTTTTCTTAGGACAAAAAGAAGACCCCTTATTTTTTGTATAGCCGCAGTCGCATTTTTGGCAAACTATACACCACTTATTTTATTTAATTTTCGCCATGAAAATATTCTTTGGAATAATTTGTTAAATTTTATAAGTCAGAATACGGCTACGACGGATTACTTTAGCAAATTTATATTTCTCTTCAAGAACGTATCAATACCATTTTATTCTTACTATTTATTCCAGTCGGGAAGTTTATTTTTCTTTTTTATTAGCTTAATAATAATTGCGTTTGGAATTTACTTAGTTGTACGAAGTAGAAATATTTTATATCTATTTCTAATCATCTGGATTATTGTAGTATTTTTGGGATTCATATTTTACAAAGGATGGATTCCTAATTATTATTTTCAACAGACATTACTCCCCATAATTATTCTTGCCTCTCTCATTTTGAGAAAAAATTTTGTGATTTTTTTGCTATTTACATTTGTTTTTTTATTTATGAATATTCAAAGTGCTATAAATTATAATACAGTGATTAACTACAAAATTAAAAAGGATGCTGTAAATTTTATCATCAATGATTCAAAGGGAGAAACTTTTAATGTTTATTACCAATTACCGCTTGCTCATAACACCGGTTATTCTTCTCTTTTTAAATTATTTGAAAAATTACCTCAGGAAGGCGGGAAAAATTTATATATATTCGAATTTAAAAATTCTCCGGATTATCTGAAGTACATTTACCAAAAATCCTTTCCCAAGAACAAAGTAAAAGTTGGATTTAACCATTTTGTAAAAATTGTTTCTGTAAAGAATGTCAATTAATTTTTTTAATAAAAATAAAATCGATATTTTTGTAATTTGCTTGTTTTTAATTTTCTCGCCTCTATTTTTTTATAACCTAGATGGAACCAGTTTGGTCGATTTTGATGAAGCCTGGTATGCTGAAATTGCCAGGAATATTTTAGTACATCGCCAACCATTTTTATTATCTTTTAATGGAGTTTCATATTGGGATCATCCCCCGTTAGGATTTATATTAATTGCAATTTCATTTCTAATTTTTGGAATCAATGAGTTTACTGCAAGATTCCCTTCTGCACTGCTTGGCTTTCTATCTGTGATTTTGCTCTATTTTATTGGGAAAAATCTATTTAACAGAATAGTCGGGATCGGTGCTGGTTTAATGCTTTTGTCTTCCGTTTGGTTTATTTTTAGGTCGCGTTCCGGTAACTTCGATACAGTTTTTCTATTCTTTTACTTACTTACATTTTATTCGGCATTAAAAGTCAAAAACAGCAAAAATTGGATTTATCTTGTTGCTCTTGCTTTTAGTTTTTCCTTACTAGTTAAATCAATGATCGGTGTAACCATAATTGTGCCGATAATTATTCTATGGTTAATAAATACGACTAAGATACCTAATCGGAAAATAGTTCAAGCTATTCTATTATTTTTTTTAATACTTTCCCCATGGATAATAATAAATTATCTGAATAGCGGATTTTCTTATTTTATACATATTTTTAATGTCGGCTTAAGATCTGGTAGTAGAATGACACCCAATATTTTCGAGATTGGTTCATCTTTAACATTTAAGTATTTACACTTTGGCATCCGAGAATGGTTTTATCCAGGTATTATTGCTTTAGTTGGGTCACTAGCCCTTTCATTTAAAAAGCCGGTTCTTATAGTATTATATGTTTGGTTTTTAATTCTAATATTTGGTTTCTTAACAAATTCAAAAACTGAAATTTGGCATCTTATTCCTCTTTTCCCAATAATCGGATTATTTATTTCATTTTTTCTTTATCAAATTATCTATTATTCATTAAATTTTCTATCGACCTTTAATTTCATTTACTCGAAAAAGTTATCCCATCTAGTGCATAACAATTTATTAATAGTGGTTTCATTGCTAGTTCTTTGTTTACTTATTATCTTGTCTCTAAAACAGATTTATGAATTTAGAAATGAAATTAAGCTTTTTGATAAATATACCAGCGGTTTGGCATACACTTCCAGCGCGGCAAAAGGTCTTTCAGAAAAATTATATCTGGATAACGAAACTTTTTTGCCAGGGTCGGTATTTTATTCTCAAAAGCAAGTTTTCAATGTCAAATATGAAACCTCCCCTAAAAACAGTCTCAAGGGTATAGTTGCTTACGGACAAAGACCATTTTTACTACTTACCGAACAATGGCGATTGAATCTCGATAATATCGATAAAAGCAAATACGAGTTATTGGCCGAGCACCAAGGATATGTCTTAATCAAGATCGTGGAGTAATCTACTTCCATGGTATTGGTTCTTACGTTTGGTTAAAATAGTTCCAAGATGTCCGGACTTGAGAAAATTTTGCTGACTGTCAATGTTATCCTTTATGTTTTTTTGGCAGTTTTCTCTTATGCTTATGTTGACCTCAATCTAACTCTAGCTCAAAACTCTCAGCTTCTTTCCTTTGTTGGGTTGATGCAACAACTGGGGTACTATCATCGTCCACAGGCAACTCTGATTTATTTAATATTGATAATTTTTACTTTTTCATTTTTCATTTTTAATTTGTGTTTTTTTTATAAGTCTAAAGTTAGTTTAAATTATTTAAAGGCGTCAACAATTATCAATACCCTGATTCTTATCTTTGCTTATCCATTTCTCTCATCTGACCTGTTCAATTATCTTTTTGATGCCAAAATCATTTTGAACTATCATTCAAGTCCATACACCAATAGACCCTTGGATTTTCCCCAAGACGAGTGGCTAAGGTTTATGCGCTGGACCCATCGCTATTCACCATACGGTCCACTCTGGCTTGCTCTTTCACTAATTCCTGCGGCTGCTGGCTTTGGCAAGTTTGTTCTTAATTTTTTGACCTTCAAAATTTTTATTGCCCTGTTTTACTTATTAAATACTTATTTAATCTGGAAGATTTTAGGAAAAATCAATACCAAGATGGCAACTTTTGGAACAGCCTTCTATGCTCTTAACCCATTATTTTTAATTGAAGGTGTTGTCAATGCCCATAACGATGTTGTCTTGGCGTCATTCATGCTCGTGACCATTTACCTTCTAGTAGTTGGAAAAACTTTGTTATCATATCCTGCTCTTTTGGCAGGATTATTAGTTAAATACATCCCGATACTTAATCTGCCGTGGTTAATCTGGATTTCAAAATCAAAAAGCCAAAGGAACATTGAAAAATTAGTTATTCTCAATCTGGTCACCATGACCATCTTTACCTACTTATTCTCATCATTTCGCATCAGCGTCCCTTTTGTTTCATCTGGTGCCACCCAAATTCAGTTTCAGCCTTGGTATTTATTTTGGACTTTGCCATTTATTGCACTTTTACCAAATTTTTCTCTGATCGTTATCTCGGTTGGTCTATCGATCGGAGCGAGTTTGCGCTATCTTCCTTATCTTTTTTACGGTGATTGGACTCACCCCAATACAATTTTATTTATGCAGAGCGTGATTTTAATTCCCTTATTGTTAGTAGGAGGCAGTATAGTCATAAGAACTATTAAAAGGATGATATAAGTTTATGATAAGTCGCTTGTTAATTGTTACAATCTTGGCTTTTATCACGGGGATGATTGTAAAATACACCACAAAAAAATTTAGCCCAATTCTAATCCATCTAATATTTCTACTAATAACACCATGGTTTTTGACCATAATTTTAGGTAGGCCAACCCTTCTTGAGCTTCTTGAGACAAGACCACCTCGGTCTATAATTTCTGCAAATATAGCTTTCATGACATCAACCGATTTAATGTTTTTTCGAGGAGAACCACGACTTATTTATGCAGTGGGTGAGCATGGATATTTCTTACCAAGTTTTTTGCCTTTGATTATTTTTGGTTTATGGCTTTCGATCAAATCCAAAATGAGACCTGCTAAAAAGTTACTGATACTACTAGTCTCTGGTTTGATATTAAGCTTTGTTTTGTCAAGATGGTTTGGGCTTTTATCTGTAGTATTATTCTTGCCTACGTTGTCGGTTCTGGCCACTCTTGGGTTCCTTGAATTAATTTCTATATTTAAAGACAAAAGTACTCTGCTTTTTCTTAAAGCAGTAATTTTTGTCAATATCTGCTTGATATTATATGAATCAATAAGACTTTTTCATACGATTCAAGTTCAACATAAGTTGCTTAACTAATGAAGATGCATAAATTGCTTTTCTTGATTATCCTTACTTTGGCAATATTTTTGAGATTCTATAAATTAAATTCTTTCCCAATTGGTCTTTATTCCGATGAAACCGCTTATGGATATAATGCTTATTCTCTTTTAAAAACCGGCTCTGATGAATTTGGTGAGAAATGGCCTTTAACTTTAAAAAGTTTTGGAGATTATAAACCTCCCATGTCTGCATGGTTGACTATCCCTTCGGTTCGAGTGTTTGGACTGAATGAATTTTCGGTTAGGCTTCCTTCAGCACTTGCTGGGGTTATAACCGCAATTATTATTTATTTAATTGCTATTGAGATATTTGCAAACAATACTAAATTTTTTCCAAAAAGAATCAACTACATTCCGGAAATAGCCATGGCAATGATTGCTATCTCACCATGGCATTTGCTCTTCACCAGAAGCAGCATGCTTGTCGGTATAGAAATTATGTTTACTTCTGCTGGCTTCCTATTTTTTTTAAAAGGCTTGAAAAAAGATTATTTCTTATATCTTGGTAGTCTTGCATTTATTTCGGCTATCTATACTTATTATGGTGCGAGAATTACTGTTACACTTCTGGTGTTGGCTTTAATTTTAATATTTAAAAAAGAATTATGGGAAAAAAGAAAGTCATTTATTGCAGCATTCTTATTGGGTTTTGTTATGATTTCTCCCTTATTATTTTCTGTTTACAAGAATCCATTAACTTTAACCGGGAGAGCTAGTACTGTTAGTATTTTTTACGATCCTGATATTAAATTGAAACTGTGGCAAGCACATACCCTGGAAGGTTCCAAATATCCTGTATTATTAAGCAGATTTTTCAATAATAAGCCATATTTATATTCCAAAGATTTTCTCAGGCGTTACTTACAACATTTCTCATATGACTTCTCTGTTTTAAAAGGAGACTCTCAAACACCTTTTAATCTTCAAAAAATGGGTGTTGCTTACTTGCCGGATATTATTTTCTTCCTTGTGGCATTATATTTCTCGCTAAAATACAGAACAAAAAAAATAGTCGCACTTGGCGCATATTTATTTATAAGTCCCATTGCCGCAAGTTTCACTTTCATTACTCCTGCTGCAAATCGTTCATTTAATATGGTGGTGGGATGGACAATCTTGATAAGTTTTGGAATTGCGATATTTTTAAGCGCCTTTCGAAAAACTAAAACTCTAATATTTGCCTTACTTATAATCTTTACATCTTATTTCATATCTTTTATTTATTTTCTTTACGTTTATTACTCAGTAATACCTTACGAGTATCCTAACCAGTGGCATTACGGACGTAAGCAAATAGTCGCAAGAGTTTCTGCTCTCGAGGATCAATACCAAAATGTAGTCATTAGTGATTCACTTGGACCATCTTATATCTGGTTTCTTTTTTATAAAAAATACGATCCTATAAAATATAGACAATCATCAATTATTGATAATACGCTAGATGAATTTGGTTTTATTAATGTGAAGGCCTTTGACAAATATAAGTTTGTTAAACCATTCAAATGGGAAAAAGTCGACAAAAATCCCGGCACTCTTTATGTTAGTTTTGAAGATGATATCCCTGATAATTGGGCTGGAATCACCAGCGGCAAAACCTATGCTACTCGTATTGTGGATAAAATCTATTACCCAAACGGCAAAATTGCCTCCAAACTTGTTGAGATTGAAGTTAAATGAATTAACTGCGAAAAAATATGGCCTAATAATTTTTATTTAAAAGTTGTAAACTTTACAATAATGAAGAATTTTATCAACAAGAACAGGCAGAAAATTCTCCTTCTGTTTATAATTTTTGCTGCTCTTTTTATTAGAACCTATCAAATTTCCTCTGTTCCTCCTCCTGCTCAAAGAGATGAAGTTGGTTTTATTTATGATGCATATTCGCTCTTAAAAACTGGCAGAGATCAGCACGGAAGATTTTTACCCATAGCTTTTGAAAGTTTTGGGGTCTGGGAATATCCCATCCAATACTATCTAAAGATACCCTTTGCCTTTCTGTTGGGCCCCACAGTTTTAGCCTCACGGTTGAGTGTCGTTTTCGTAAGCTTGCTTACAATCATGCTTATATATAAATTAGCTTTAAAATTATTTTTCGATAGAAATATTGCTCTTTTATCTGCTTTTGTAGCCTCAATATCCTCTTACCATTTCTTTATGTCACGCACTGGTTATGCACAAAGTTTCTATGGTCTTCTACTGTTGCTGTTGGGAACCTATTTTTTACTATACAAAAAGGAAAAACTCTATAAGTTACTTGGGGGAATATTTCTGGGTTTGACAACATATAGCTATCCGGGATATTTTTTCTTTCTGCCACCATTTATAATCCTTCTGTTAATTTGTTTTTGGAAAAATATAAAAAGGGATAAAAAAATATTTTTTTCTTTGGTTTTAGCATCAACTATACTTCTCTCTTCATTTATAGCCTTTTGGACTCCGAATCAAAAGCGTATTCCCCATGGTGCCTTCTTTTATCAGAATGATACAGGAATTAGATTTGCCTGGTCGGATCAACCTGTCGGAGAGATTCTTGCGCAGAGGAAGCCGTATGATCTAATAGAGAAATACTTACATTATCCACGTTTTGCCTATCTTAACAAACTGCTGACAAATTATTTAGACGCTTTTTCATTAGACTTTTGGTTTATGAAAGGAAAGGGACTTGGCTTAAACGTTGATAGATTCGGTTTATTACTAATCTACGAGCTAGTATTGATATTACTTGGAGCTGCCATCACTTTATGGCAAAGGAATAAAAATGGATTGTTTTTAATAGGTTGGATTGTTATTAGCCCAATGGCATCGGTTTTTACAAAAGATATTTCAAGTACCAGGCTTTTGCAAATGGTAGTGCCAATAATTATTCTTGAAGCAATAGCCTATAGGGCAATTTTCCAATTTATTTTCAAAAAAACAATTTATTTAAGAGTCCTTTTTCTATTGATTTTCGCTATACCTATTATTTTCTACAATGCCTTATTTTTTGAAAGCTATTTTCGTCACATGCCCTACAATTCTCTTATTTATTGGGGAGATAGTTATTTTGAAATAGTAAATTTTATCAAGAAAAATCCAGATAAAAATATCTATTGGAACTCTGGTAGGAACATGGGCTATATTTATGTTTTATCCGGTCTCAAATACGATCCAGAAAAATATTTAAAGGAGAGACAGGAATATGAAAGGAGTTACAAATTACAATATGTGCAAAAGTTTGGACGGTTTAATTTTCCTGACCCAATCGATTGGAATAAAGTGTGCGACGATACGAATGCGCTTTATATAGAAAGTCTTAATGAAGTTAAAGGCAGTTTTCCTTTAATAGACGGTAAGTTTATACATCCCAATGCAACATCTTATTTCTACTATGAAACGACTCCCCAAAAATGTAAAAACCCACCTCTGGTTAATCCGGAAGACTTGAATTATCCTGATACGTAATTTACATATTTAATTTTGGTGAAAAAATATTACTATTTAATTATTTTAATTTCTCTAATCTCCCTCTGGCCGTTTTTTAAAACAGGCTATGTTGAAAGTCATGATGGTGAATGGATGGTTATCCGATTCTCGGCCTTTCATCAGACATTAGTTTCTGGACAAATCCCGGTTCGATTTGTAGATAGACTAAATAATAACTATGGTTATCCTGTTTTGAATTTCCTGTACCCATTGCCTTTTTATCTTGCCGAAATTCCTAAAATTCTTGGGTTCGGATTCGTTGACAGTATCAAAATCGTTTTCGTTGTTTCTACAGTGGCTTCAGCAGTTGCCATGTTTTGGGCTCTTTCTCAGGTTTTTAACAAGTGGGCTGTCTTTGCCGGAATGGTTTTGTATATTTTTGTCCCTTATCGTTTCGTTGATCTTTACGTAAGAGGGTCTCTTGGAGAAATTGTAGCCTTTGTTTTCCCGCCATTGATACTTGGGTCAATTTTCAAAATAGCCAAAGGCCAAAAAATATTTTTGCCAGTCATGGCTTTTTTAATATCGTTCTTAATTCTTTCCCACAACATCATCGCAGTTATTTTTTTACCATTTCTTCTTGCGGTTTCTCTAATAATCATCAAAAAAGAAAAATGGCAGATTGTTAGTTCTTTTGTTGCGGGAATTTTAATTGCTTCTTTTTTTTGGATTCCGGCAGTTTATGATCTTAAATTCGTTAGACTTTCGCAGATTAAAGTATCAAGTGTTGTAGATCATTTAGTGGGTCTTCGTGAGTTAATAATCCCATCATGGGGCTATGGCCCAAGACCAAGTGGACTTGAATCATTTTCCCCGCAAATTGGGATTGTTGTTTTATCAATTGTATTTTCGGTTTTATATCTAAGATTTGCCAAAAAAACCAAAGAATTACTAATCGATTTTATGCTAGTTATATTTGCCATCAGTTTCTTTTTGATGACCAAATATTCTTTGCCATTCTGGCAGGATGTACCGGGAGTTGATATTATCCAGTTTCCCTGGAGGTTACTATCACTAAATATTTTCATTGCTGCTTTTTTGGGAGGATATGTCATAAATCATGTTAAAGAACAAAAATTGATTGCCATAATAATTATTTTGGCAGCTATTATTTCAACAATTGTTTACACCAAGCCTAAAGCTTTCGTAAATCGTGGTGATGGATTCTATGCAACCAATGAAGATTCAACAACTGTCCGGGATGAATATTTACCCCTTTGGGTCAAAGAAAAACCGAAAACTAGAGCTGATCAAAAAATCGAACTAAGTTTAAGTGATGCAGAAATTAATTCAGAACAGATAAAAAATACATCATACAAAGCAAATATTTTTGCGCGAAAGGATACCAAAGTACAGATTAACACTATTTATTTCCCGGGTTGGCAAGTAAAATCAGACGGTAGAAATATCCCTATTGAATATCAAAACAAATATGGACTGATCAATTTTAATTTGCCCCAGGGTGAGCACGAAGTTATAATCAAGTACAATAAAACGCCAGTCCATTTAGCATCAGAGATGATTTCTCTTTTGGCGATTATTGCAACTGGCGGTTATTTATCTTATTTATGGCGAAAGCAAAATTCTTAGTTACCGGCGGGGCTGGGTTTATCGGTTCGGAGATCGTCAGACAACTTTTGGATAAAGGATACTTTGTTCGAGTTGCCGATGATCTTTCCAAAAAAGACGCAAAAGTTGACCCCCGTGCGCAGTTTGTTAAAGTTGACCTAACAGATTATCAGAAAACAAAACCTATTTTTACCGGTATTGATATCTGTATTAATGCTGCCGCCAAAATTGGCGGCATTGGTTATTTCCATAAATATCCGGCAACAATTCTTTCCGAAAACAATAAAATTTATTCTTTCACTTTTGAAGCAGCCGTTGCTGCCAAAATCAAAAGGATGGTCTATATTTCATCATCAATGGTTTTTGAATCGACAACCTTTTTCCCATCCCAAGAAGAAGATTTGTTTAAAATTCCACCACCGGTTACCTCATATGGCTTTTCTAAGTTAACAGGGGAGTGGTATTGTCGGGCATTTTGGAATCAATTCAAACTGCCGTTTTCCATCTGTCGCCCGTTTAATGCATATGGAATTAACGAATTTCCGGAAAGGGAAGTAGGTTATGCTCATGTTATTCCAGATCTTATTCGCAAAATTCTTTTAGGTCAGTACCCCCTTGAGCTTTTAGGAGATGGAGAGCAGACTCGTTGTTTTACGCACGTTTCTGATGTGGCTTCGGGTATTATTGCCGTGGCTCTACATCCTAAAGGAGAAAATCAAGATTTTAATATTGGCACCGATCGCGAAATAAAAATGATTGATTTGGCCAAAAAGATATGGGGATTAATGGAAATAGCCAAACCGTTCAAGACCCAATTCGTCAAAGGCTTTCAATTTGACATTAGGAAAAGAATTCCCAATGTCCAAAAAGTTAAGAAGATGATAAACTGGCAAAGCAAAGTAAAATTAGAGGATGGCCTCAAGGGGGTAATTACTTGGCTAAAAGAGCAAAAAGTAGAAGGAAAATTCTAAAAGAAACTGTCACTGTAGTTGGTACTGGTAGAGTCGGCTTACCTCTTTGTCTTTTTATCGCCGATAAAGGTTATCAAGTTTTCGGCATCGATATTGATCAAGAAAAAATCAACCAAATTGGAAAAGGCCAGATGCCCTTCATGGAGGAAGGCGCCCCGAAGCTTCTTAAAAAATACTTAGGCAAAACCCTTTTTTTCTCAACCGACTTTTCAAATATCGCACGCGCCAAAGTCATTATCCTCACCTTAGGCACTCCTGTTGACGAGAACATGAACCCGTCTCTTGTTCAGATTGACCAGGCGCTAGAGAGAGCAAAAACCTATTTTACCCGCGGACAACTTTTAATTCTAAGATCAACTGTTTCACCCGGGACCACCGACTACGTCAGATCTTATCTTAACGATTTGGGCAAAATTAAAGTCGGTACAAATTTTTATCTGGCATTTTGTCCTGAAAGAATCGCCGAAGGCAAATCACTTGAGGAACTTACTCAAATTCCTCAAATTGTTGGAGGAACTGATAGAGTCAGTACTCAAAAGGCAGCCGAGTTCTTTGAAAATCTTGGCATTCAGGTTAATCGTACTGATAGTGTTTCGGCAGAACTTGCCAAGCTTTTTACCAATATGTACCGTTACATCAATTTTGCTATCGCAAATGAATTTATGATTTTGGCTGGTAACTGGCATCGCAATATTTATCAGATTGTTGATTTGGTTAATAGAAATTATAAAAGAGGAGGCTTGGCACTTCCTGGTTTAACCGGCGGCCCATGTCTTTTTAAAGACGGCTTTTTCTTAGTTGGCGATGTTCCTTTTGCCGATCTTATCACAACCAGCTGGAAAATCAATGAATCTATCCCACTTTTTTTGATTAGGCAAATCAGAAATCGTTTCAAACTCGAGGGTAAAAAATCAGTAATTTTGGGTCTTGCGTTCAAGGCTGAAATTGATGACATTCGTGAGTCGCTAGCTTTCAAAGTTAAAAAAACCCTAGAGCGAGAAAGGGCTAAAGTCTTCCTGCATGATCCTTATGTGTCTGGATATCAAAATGATTTAGACGAGGTTTTAAAAGATGCAGATTTGATCTTTTTGGCGACCAACCATGCTTTTTACAAAAAAATGGATATTGCAAAAGTTAGAAAATTGGTCTCAAAAAATTGTGTTGTTTGTGATGTCTGGAACATTTTTAAGACTAACAAAATTATTTTCACAATTAAATCGCTTGAAAGTCATCTCTTAAAAAAACAGCCCGAAGGCTTGTCCGCCGAAGCTTCAGCGAAGGAGGGCTTAGGAGACATCTTCGAAACCAAATGGCGGGACATTTAAAAAGGTTGTATTCTCCTTTACATATAAGATATAATAATTTACTTTAAAAAAGTAGCAGAAATTTGGCTAAATTGAAAAAAATTTCTGCTGAATAAAAAGTGATGCTAGAACTGTCCTGATCTTGAGCCCTGAGTTAATCGAAGGGTCGAAGGAGAAGGGCAAGCGCGGTACTTCCACCGCAAGATTTTAAGCATCCACAACCCGAAGCATAAAATTGCACGCCGGGTGTCAGGAAGTTTCAAGTTTTTGAATTCCTCTCCCGCTTCGGAGAGGTTTTTTTTGAATCTTTCCATAAAAATGCGCTCGGTAAGCGAAAGGTGGAATCAGTGGGACCTGAAACCAAAAACGCTCGACCGAGCGCGAAAAAAATCAAATATAATTGGTGGCGGCCAGTGGCCGTACTTGTTCTTGCTGCCTCGCAGGTAGCAATTTCTGAAGGTCAATCTACACCTCAGGTGGATATCTTGTCAAATAGAGCCAATTATCAAGATCAACTACCCGAAGATCTTATACAGGCCGTTTCTCAGATCGACTCCAGACTTTTGGGATCATTCTCGATTAGCCAGCTCCAAGATTCACCAGATAAAATTATATCTCAAAGTATTAGTCAAACCCCAGTTAATCCACAAGCTCCAATTGATCAATTACCAACAGCCGCACCTGATCAAAATAATGATGCCAAAATTCAAGCATTAGGTTATAGCAACCCAACCCCAGAAAATAATTCTCAAGAGTCAGAAGCCCAAAAAGTTTCTCGTGTCAAAACTTGGCTAACTGCCGCTGGTTGGCCCGAAGAATTACATGATCAAGCAGTAGTTGTTGTCAAATGCGAAAGTACTTACAACCCAAAAGAATCAAACGGCAGTTATAAAGGACTATTTGGTCTTGATGAAAATTGGTTTAAGTATTTCGGTCAAGATCCCGAACAATGGGCTGATCCTATTATGAATGCCTATGTTGCCCTCCAAGTTTATCACTACGATTTACAAAGAGATCAGGCTCCTTGGAACCAGTGGGATCCAGCCTGCCGTCCGAAGTAAAAATTTTGACTCCCGCAATAAAGATAATTAGAATTGATCCATGCAGCTTTCCATCGTCATGCCCGTTTATAACGAGGGTGAAGTTATTGACGACACGGTAAGACAGGTTGAACTGGCGATTCAAATTCCCCACGAGCTTTTGATTATCTATGATATGGGTGAGGATACAACCGTTCCAGTTGTAAAAAAACTTCAAAAAAAATTTTCTCAAGTAAAATTAGTTAAAAATATTTATGGCAAAGGAGCACTAAATGCTCTCAAGACTGGACTTAAAGAAGCAAAAGGTAAGACTGTCTGCGTGATGATGGCCGACTTAACCGATGATCCTAAAGTTTTAAATAAAATGATTGAAAAATTTGAAAAGGGATATGATATTGTTGCCGCATCGCGCTATATGAAAGACGGTCATCAAATTGGCGGTCCGCTCTTTAAACAAATTCTATCTCGAGTTGCCGGTATTAGTCTTCACTTCCTTGTTGGTCTACCCACCCATGACGCCACCAATTCTTTTCGACTTTATTCAAAAAGATTTTTAAAAAACATTGAAATTGAATCAGATGGCGGATTTGAACTGGCCCTGGAATTGACAGTCAAAGCCTTTTTTGGGGGATTTAAAGTCACTGAAGTACCTACCACCTGGACATACAGTGCCAAAGAATCCCGATTCTATCTTAAGAAATGGCTACCAAAATATTTAAAGTGGTATTTTTGGGCTATTAGTCAAAAACTTCATGGTTATCCAAAAGTCAGTTAAAATATTCAAAAAATATCAAACTTTTTTTGTATTTTTATTAATATTCGGTTTAAGCCTTTTTTTATTTTATCCAAGTCTAAACTATTATTTTTTTCAAGATGACTGGTTTGTTTTGAACAGGGTAAGAGCGGGTGATCTTGCCTCTTTTTTCCAGTTTCGAACCGACATAATTTACTGGCGGCCGCTTTCCATGCCGCTTTTTTTTGCAGTTAACAAAACTTTGTTCGGACTGAATCCATTTAGGTTTCACTTAGTCGCTTTTTTTCTATTTTTCTTGCTTATTATCGTTATTTATTTCTTGTTTAAAATTCTTACCGGTGATAGGAAACTTTCACTCTTGATGTCCTTTTTCTATGCAATTTGGCCCATTCATTTTACTAGTCTTAGTTGGCTTTCGACTACCTCCTACGTCATCGGCCCGTTATTTCAGGTTTTATCGTTTATATTTTTTGCCAACTTTGTTAAAAGGCGAAAATTTCTCTTGTGGTTGGTTAGTTTTTTGTTTTTTCTTTTTGGGCTAGCCTCCTCAGAGTTAACAATTGTTTTACCGGCTGTTTTCTTTGCCTGGGGCCTCTTTATCAAAAAACAAAAGTACCTAAAGCTACTCTTGCCATTTATCGCAGTAGTTTGTGCCTATTTATTTTTGAGGATATTTTTATTTAAAATTCCCTCACGTGGTGCCTATCAGATTTACTTCAACTGGCAGATAATCAATAACTTCTTTTGGTATCTGGGATGGGCAATGGGATTACCTGAAAGTTTTAAGTCTCTAATTTTTCCTTCTTTACCCGAGCAATCAATGAAGATTATCATTCAGTTTTGGCGAATAACTATACCATTTTTGTTAATCTGTCTTCTGATTATTAAAATGATTACAAATAAATTTGGGAAAAATTTTAGGCTTTATCTTTTTGCATTCTTTTGGGTATTTATTGGGCTTGTACCCGTGATCACCCTAATTAATCATTCCTCACCAATGTACCTTTCCTTTTCTGGTTTAGGATTTTTATATGCTTTAACCTTTGCGCTTAGAGCATCCCCAAAAATATTTTGGATGCTTTTGACGATCTTATGGACAGTTATAAGTTTCACCAACCTAGAGTTTACAAGAGCAACTCATTGGATACGCAATGAACAGGCAATTTCAAGAGCTTATATGACATATGTCAAAGAACATATCTCACATGCGAGGGCAGAATCGATATTTTTATTTAGACCCGCAGATCTTTCTTTTGCCAAAAAGCACAATTTTGTTTTAGTAGAGACCGAGGATACCCTTCGTCAATCCTTGAATGAGCAGGATGCCATCCAGGTTATTTATAACGATTCAAGCTTACAAAGTATTTATGCCAAAGCTCAAGACCAGATTAAGTTGCCATCGTCGTTCAAGGTATTTGAAATAATCCCAAGGATCGATGATTAAAAATCTTTCCAAGAAGAGTTTAATTTTCTTGATCTCCGTAGCCTTTTTTGTTTCACTCACTCTTTATTATTCAAGTCTCGACTATTATTTTTTCCAGGATGACTTTTTTGAAATTAATATTTCTAAGGCTCAAAATTTTAGTCAGTACCTAGATTTTTTTAAATTCAGGGATGATATTATTGCCTACAGACCAATAAGCTTACAGCACTATTTTTTCGTATCAACCAAGATCTTTGGATTAGATCCAAGCGGCTTCAGATTGATAACTTTTATATTTTTCTTCTCATCAGCAGTTCTAATAATCCAAGTTATTAAAAAGATTACCCAAAATCTCAATATCGGAGTACTTTGCGCTTCTCTTTGGCTTCTTTCCTCAATTCATTTCATGAGTTTAACCTGGATTGCCGCTGCCTACAATATTATCGGTACTTTCTTTTGGCTTCTGACATCTTTATTTTTTTTAAAATATCAAGAAAAGCCCAAGTTGTTCTTCTATGTGCTAGCTTTAATAGCTTTCTTATTAACGATCGGTTCCTTTGAATTTTCGGTAACTTGGCCCATTATTTTTGGGTTTTATTATTTTTATGTTTTGAAGAATTCGCTTTTGAGATCTTTGCGCTTTTTTTCTCCGTTTATCGCCTTTACTATAATTTACCTGATGCTTCGCCTTCTTTTAATTAAGGTTCCGCAGATTCCAGAGTATTATCTAGCTTTCAACTTGGAGTCAATAAAAGCCCTATTTTGGTATAGTCTTTTCTCATTCAATATTCCGGAGGAATTTAAAAAACAGGTTGCAACTTCCCTTTTAGTCTTTAGGTGGAAATTTATTTCAGAGTATTGGCCACTTGTATTAAAAAGTTTCTTAGGGGCATTAATAATTTTAACAATCTCCGTTTTTATGCCGATTTATAATATCCTCAAGAGGGGCTTGAAGGCAAGTCTAGCTTTAATTTTATTTGCACTCGTCTGGTTTACTGTCGGTATTTTTCCAGTGCTTTTACTGCCAAATCATACATTCGCGATGTATTTAACTTTACCGGCTATCGGAATTTACCTGTTAATTGCTTATTTATTTGTAGGCTTTGGAGTAAAGTTACTTGTTATTCCTCTTTTGATAATTTGGCTTTTTACTTCCGCCACTACTCTTTCATTTTACAAAACTAACTCATGGATGGTTGAAGCCCAGCGCATTTCTTTTGAATTTGCCTCCCGCGCAAAAAGGCAATTCCCCACATTACCTCACGGATCTGTTATTTTCTATCCTACAGGTGACACAAGACATATCCAGGCATTGATGCAGGATCATGCCGTCAAAGCTATTTACAATGATGATAGTCTATCAGTTTACTATGATAAGAAAACTTTAATGGGAGATTTAGCCAAAGGAGGCTATAATAAATTAGTTTACGTTTATCAGAGCCAGTGAAAAAGGAATTTTTTTTAATTTTATTTCTTTTTGTTGTATCAGCTACCTTGTCTTTGCCTCTTGTCAAGTCTGGTTTATTTGTAATCCACGATGATCAACAAGTAGCCAGATTATTTTTGTTTGACCAAGCGCTTAAAACCGGTCAATTTCCGCCTCGCTGGGTCGACGAATTAGGTTTTGGATTTGGCTATCCACTTTTTGTTTTCTATCCGCCTCTTGTTTATATGATCGGGGAATTGTTCCATTTAATAGGTTTTAGTTTCATAGATTCAATAAAGCTTGTTTTTTTCACCTCGATTTTTGCCTCAGGTTTAGCAATATATATTTTGGCCAAAGAATTTTGGGATAGACAAACTGCAGCAGTCAGCGCGCTTTTTTATATATTGGTTCCCTATAGAGCATTGGATGTTTATGTTAGGGGAGCCTTGGCAGAATCGTTTTCCTTTGTTTGGCTACCTTTGATTCTTTGGTCATTTTACAAATTATATAAAACAAATAAACCTATATATGTTTATCTATCCACTATTTTCTTAGCGCTTCTGATGATTACCCATAATCTGATATTTCTTCCCTTCATGCTCATTCTGCCATTTTATTTATTTTTTCTTATTTTGGTTTCAGACAATAAAAAAAAGTTTATTGTTAATTGTTTCTGGTCAATTGTTGCTTCGCTTGGTCTTTCCGCGTTCTTTTGGCTACCAGCCATTCTCGAGAAAAAATTTACGATTGTTGATCAACTACTTCTAGTAAATCTCGCCAATTACAACATCCATTTTGTCTATCCTCAGCAGCTTTGGAATTGGACTTGGGGCTTTGGTGGCTCAGCCGCTGGACTTGCCGACGGGATTTCCTTTAAAATCGGAAAACTCCACGTCTTGCTATCAATAGCAGCTTTTATTTTGTCATCCATTTGTTTATTTAAATCAAAAGTTATGTCAAGATTGTCAGTTGTCAGTTGTCAGTTGTCAGTTGTCTTCTTTATCCTTTTTGTGTTTTCCGCCTTCATGACCACTTTTTACTCAAAGCCGATTTGGGATCTGATACCGCCGCTTGCTTATCTTCAGTTCCCATGGAGGTTCTTAATTTTTACAGCTCTTTTTAGCTCCTTACTTGCCGGAGCCTTTGTTTATTTTTTAAGGCTGCCTATTTTAAAGTTAATTGCCGCTTCTTTACTGATTATTCTTGTTTTTATACCGAACTTTAAACTTTTTAAGCCGCAGACATATCAGTTAGATTTAACAGATGAAATTGCAACATCAAAACAAGTGATCAATTGGGAAGTTTCTAGCTCTTCCTTTGAATATTTACCCAAAGATGTCCCACTCTACGTAGGCGAATTGGGGACAAATTTAGTTAAGATTAAAAGAGATGAGATTCCAAAGCAAAAAGTAGAAATTTTATCAGGAGTATCTAACATCGAAAATTTGAAAGTTAAACCATCCAAAATCACTTTTGATATTACTGCCAAAAAGGAAGCAGAGGTCAGGATCAATAACTTTAATTTCCCTGGCTGGCAAGCTCAAGTCAACCAGACAAGGACATTTATTGATGATAACAATAAATTCAAACTAATTACACTAAATGTTCCAGCCGGTATTCATCAAGTCAAAGTAGAATTTAAAAATACACCAATAAGGGCATTAGCAAATTTACTAACTTTAGCAACTATAATTATCAGTGTGGCTTTTTTTCTTCGACCGAAATGGAGAAAATAAGATTAAACAATAATCAAAAATGACAGATACAGACTACCAGCTAGATCTCGAACTAATTAAAAAGAAAGCGATATCAGGGGTAGTCACCTTTACCTTAAGGACTTTTTTCATCCAATCCTTTACCTTCTTTGCCACATTCATCTTAACGATTCTTCTGGATCCATCTATCTTCGGAATATTTTTTGTTGTTTCGGCTCTTATCAACTTCTTTGTTTACTTCTCTGATATCGGATTGGCAGCAGCTCTTATTCAAAAGGAGGAGCAACCTTCAAGAAAAGATTTGGTAACAACCTTTACTATTCAACAGGTAATTATTTTTACCTTGATAATTATTGGTCTTGCGCTTTCTTCGAAAATTGCCATCTTTTATAAACTTGATAGCCAAGGACTAATGCTCCTGCGAGTATTAATTTTTTCTTTAGTCTTATCATCTCTTAAAACTATCCCTTCGATTATTCTAGAAAGGAAACTGGATTTTACAAGATTGGTTATCCCCCAAATTTTTGAAAATATCACATTCTATGCAGTTGCTGTTCTTCTGGCTTTTAAGGGATTCGGTGTTGCAAGTTTCACTTGGGCAGTTTTAGCAAGAGGGATAATCGGACTTATCCTGATTTACTTTGTTTCCCCTTGGCGTCCATCAGTTGGATTCGATAAGGAGAGTGCCAAAAGACTGACTTCGTTTGGTATTCCTTTTCAACTCAATAGTGTACTTGCGCTTCTAAAAGACGATCTTTTAACAATATTCCTTGGGAAAATTTTACCCTTTGCCCAAATCGGCTATATCGGCTGGGCCCAGAAATGGGCGTATGTGCCTCTTAGGTTTTTTATGGATAATGTTAATAAAGTGACATTTCCTGCCTACTCAAGACTGCAGGAACATTCTCAGAATTTTGGGAAGGCAATAGAGAAATCTTTATTCTTTGTCACTTTTTTTGTTTACCCGGCCATTTTTGGAATAATTGCTGTAGCCCCAACAATTATTGAGCTAATCCCCAATTACAATAAGTGGCAGCCTGCTTTGCCACTCCTTTACTTATTTGCAGTAAATGCTGTCTTTTCATCAGTTTCAACAACTATTACAAACGCACTTTTTGCAACTGGTAAACCCAAAATTGTTCTAAATTTGATGATTTTCTGGACTTCTGCGACCTGGATTTTAACCTACCCTCTTGTTTTGAAGTTTGGTTACATCGGTGTAGGAATCGCATCTGCAATAGTATCGGCTACATCTCTTGTGACAGTTTACTTTTTAAAAAAAGAGGTAAATATTGTGCTTGGAAGAAGCATATTCGGTCCACTCCTCGTCTCGCTCATTATGTTTTTGTCTGTAAAAGCATTGCTTAATATTTTTCCTGATAGCATCCCTGGTCTTATATTCTCTGTCTTTTTCGGTGTTATAATTTATTTTATTGTTTCCTTGAGTATACTAGGAAGACATCTTGTGGCCGATGCAATTGTAATTATTAGTTCCATTGCATCTAGGCAAAAATGAAAATATAAAAAATTAATGGCAAAAATATTAGTAACTGGGGGAGCAGGTTTCATAGGTAGTAATCTTGTAAATTCTTTAATCGAAGAGAATCACCAAGTAGTTATAATCGATGATCTCTCCACAGGCGAGAAACAAAAAATTAACAAAAAGGCCAAGTTTTTCCACGAAGATATACTTAACGATCTTTCAGCCATTTTTCAAGAAGAGCAATTTGATTATGTGGTTCATGAAGCTGCCCAAATGAACATAAGGAAATCAATAGAAGATCCCTTCTTAGATTCAAGGGTCAATATAGAGGGAAGCATAAATGTCATGGAAAATTGTAGAAAATACGCTGTCAAAAAAATTGTCTTTGCTTCGTCTGGGGGGGCTGTTTATGGTGATACTCAGGACATTCCCACTC
>Ga0209542_10004738_pt1 | contig 27733 bp, 31 predicted proteins | sample RifCSPhighO2_01_FD_184028 | JGI IMG/M metagenome (GOLD analysis project Ga0209542, IMG submission 184028) | Soil microbial communities from Rifle, Colorado - Rifle CSP2_plank highO2_0.1 (SPAdes) (version 2) | ecosystem: Environmental > Terrestrial > Deep subsurface > Rock core/Sediment ...
AATAGTACCTTTTACTCTTAATCGGGGTATGACATTTTCACGTGGTTAACTATGACATTATCATATGGGTGTAATATCTTACGCAATCTTCAGCTTAATGACAGTATCTATTGTTATAATTACAATAAATTTATGCTAAAACTAAAAAACCTGTCGGTTTCGATCGAAAACAAAAAAATCCTTAAGGATATAGATTTTGAATTTAAAAAAGGAAAAATTTATGCAGTCATGGGACCGAATGGCTCGGGGAAATCCACTCTGGCTTATGCGATTATGGGGCATCCGGCGTATAAGCTTGTAACTCGCAACTCGCAACTTATAACTCAAATATCATTTAAAAATGAAGATATTACCGATCTTGAAGCGAATGAACGGGCAGAAAAGGGAATTTTTTTGTCTTTTCAATCGCCACTTGCGTTGTCAGGAGTTACTGTCTATCAGCTTCTTCAACTTGCGATGAATGGGAAAAAAGATCCTTTAACTATTCGCCGCGAAGCTCAAAAGTATGCAAAAGAGCTGGGGATCAGTGAAGAGCTATTAAATCGTCCTCTTAACGAAGGGGCTTCAGGTGGTGAGCGAAAGAAAATGGAAGTTTTGCAGGCCGCGGTTTTGGACAAGAAGTTTTTGATTTTTGATGAAGTTGATACCGGAGTAGACGTTGACGCGCTTAAAAAGATTGCCGGTTTTCTGAAAAAACATCAAGAAAATAGGACTTATGTTCTCATCACTCATTACAACCGGATCTTACATCATCTTCAACCTGATTATGTATTAATTATGATGGATGGGAAAATTGTGAAAGTAGGCGACGCGTCGCTTGCTAAAAAAATTGAAGAGAAAGGCTATTCAGCTTATTAGCTTTTTAGCGTCGTAGCCTATTAGATTATGATAAATACTTATAAGGATTTAACAGTATGGCAACGGGCAATTGAGTTAGTTGAAGAAGTATATAAAGTCAGCAACAAATTTCCTAAAGAAGAGATTTACGGACTTACGTCACAAATGAAAAGAGCATCGATATCAATCCCTTCAAATATTGCTGAAGGTAGAAGGAGAAGAACGAAGGCCGATTATTTTCGTTTTCTTATTATTGCATACAGTTCTGGAGCAGAATTGGAAACACAGATAGAAATCGCAAAAAGATTAAAATTTATTGATAGTTCTAATTATTCAAAGCTAGATAATTTATTAGATGAAGTAATGAAAATGTTAAACAAAATGCTTAATAATTCTAATAAGCTAAAAAGTTAAGTAGTTAATAAGCTCTATATGTCCACACAAGATAATCTACAATTCGACTACAAATACGGTTTCTCGATGCCGGAAAAGTCCTTTTTTAAAGCTAAAAAAGGCTTGGATGAATCGGTGGTCAGACAGATCTCGAAAATTAAAGGAGAACCTGCCTGGATGACTGAATTTAGGCTTAAGTCTTACAAAATTTTTCTTGAGAAAAAGATGCCCACTTGGGGAGCCGATCTTTCAAGGATAAAGTTTGACAATATTTATTACTATCTGAAGCCAACAGAAACTCAGGCAAAAAGCTGGGATGATCTTCCTTCGGAAATCAAAGATACTTACGATAAAATCGGGGTCCCGGAAGCGGAAAAGAAATTCCTTGCTGGAGTTTCTGCACAATATGAATCTGAAGTAGTCTATGAAAGCATCAGCAAAGAACTTTCAAAGCAGGGTGTAATTTTTTGCGATATGGATACAGGTTTACGAAAATATCCGAAAATAGTTAAAGAATATTTCGGCACACTTATCCCGCCACATGATAATAAATTCGCAGCATTAAATTCGGCAGTCTGGTCAGGTGGATCATTTGTGTATGTTCCTAAAGGTGTCCATGTCAAACTCCCGCTTCAGGCGTATTTCCGTATAAATGCGGAAAGGTTCGGACAGTTTGAAAGAACTCTTATTATTGCGGAAGAAGGAAGTAGCGTACATTACATAGAAGGTTGCACGGCTCCAATTTATACAACTGATTCACTCCATTCAGCAGTAGTCGAAATATTCGTTAAAAAAGGAGCGAGAGTCCGCTACACAACAGTCCAGAACTGGAGCAAAAATGTCTACAATCTCGTCACGAAGAGGGCCCGCGCTGACGAAAACGCCATCATGGAATGGATCGACTGCAATCTCGGAAGTCAAGTGACGATGAAGTATCCAAGCGTGTATCTTTTTGGAGATGGTGCTCGCGGCGAGGTACTTTCGATAGCGTTTGCCGGAAAAGATCAACATCAGGATGCAGGTGCAAAGATGCTTCATTTTGCTCCGAACACTTCATCACGTATCGTTTCAAAATCGATTTCTAAAGAAGGCGGACGCACTTCATACCGCGGACTCGTGTCAGTACACCCGAATGCAAAGAACTCATCAGTCTATGTTTCCTGTGATGCTCTTATTCTTGATGAAGCTTCAAGATCGGACACCTATCCATACATGAAAATAAAAGAAAATGATGTCGAGATACAGCATGAGGCAACTGTCGAAAAACTTGGTGATGAAAAATTGTTTTACCTCATGTCACGAGGGCTAAAAAAATCCGATGCGGAGTCCGCTTTAGTTTTGGGATTTATGGAACCGGTTACCCGTGAAATTCCATTGGAATATTCTATTGAATTAAATCGACTTATTAAATTGGAAATGGCTGGGAGTGTGGGTTAATATGAAATTCATCGATTTAAATAAAGTAAAAAAGGATCACATAATTTTTGATAAAAAAGGTGAGGAGTATGTGGTGTTTTTTCATAACAGAACAGGAAAATTGACTTTTCAAATTACAGAGTCAAACATCAAACTTTATATTTTCGGTCTTTTTACAGGTAAAAAATCTGACGAATTTCATATTGAAACAATTCAACATCATAAAGCTCCAGGATCATTTTCAAATTTACTTATAAAAGGAGTTTTTGAAGATGAATCAAAGTTCATTTATCAAGGTCTCATACGTCTTGAAAAGTCGGCGCAGCAAAGTCACGCTTATCAGAAAAATCAAAATCTTATTTTGTCACCAAAAGTTTTTGTTGATTCTCGCCCTTTTCTTGAGATACTGGCAAACGATGTATTCTGTACTCATGGATCGACAACAGGTAAATTAAACAAAGATCAGCTTTTTTATGCAATCAGTCGAGGTTTGAGTAAAAGCAAGGCCGAAGATATGCTTGTCGAAGGATTTGTAGATGAAATATATAATAAGGTGAAGGAAAAAGTGCCGACTTTTCATGTGTAATTTACGTCATCCCGAATTTATCCCGCCTTTTGCGGGATCCCGCTAAGCGGTGATTTCGGAATCTAAACTGGGATCCTGAAACAGGTTCAGGATGACGATTATTAATCATATTATGCTAAATCCAAAACGAATCAAAAAAGATTTTCCGATTTTTGATAAACATCCGGAGCTAGTTTATCTTGACTCGTCGGCGACTTCACTCAAACCAAGGCCGGTAATCGAAAAATTACTTGAGTATTACACCGATTACACCGCAAACATTCATCGCGGAATATATAAAAATGCAGAAAAATCAACACAAGAGTATGAGGATACCAGGAAAGTAGTTGCCAAATTCATCAATGCAAAAAGGCCGGAGGAAATCATATTTACTCGTGGCACAACTGAAGGAATAAATCTTGCTGCCTCAACAATTGGTCTTGATTCGATACAAAAAGGTGATGAAGTCGTAGTCAGTCGTATGGAACATCATTCAAACTTTGTGCCTTGGCAACAACTTGCATTTCAAGCCGGTGCGGATTTTAAAGTGATTGAATTGAATGAAAGTTACGAGTTACGAGTTATGAGTTATGAGTCAGAAAAGTTAATAATTAACTTGGGTGGAGTAGTAACAAAAAGAACCAAGATTTTGGCATTGACAATGGTTTCAAATACTTTGGGAACGATAAATCCTCTTAAAGAAATCATTGCGCAAGCAAAAAAAATCAATCCTGCAATTATCACAGTCGTTGACGCCGCGCAAGCTGTCCCACATATGAAAGTCGACGTGCAAGATTTGGGTTGTGATTTCTTAGCTTTTTCAGGACACAAAATGCTTGGTCCAACAGGAATTGGTGTGCTTTGTGGAAAATATGAACTGTTAAATAAAATGTCACCTTATCAATATGGTGGTGACATGATTCGTCAGGTGAAGATTGAGGAAACCACTTTTAATGATTTGCCGCATAAATTTGAAGCCGGTACACCACACATAGCCGGTGTCATTGCCTTGAAAGAGTCGATTAAATATCTTGAAAAGATAGGTTTTAAAAATATCAGAGAACACGAAAAAAATTTGACAATGTATTTGGCTAAAGCTTTATCATATGAGTTTCCTAATTTAATAAAATGTTACGGACCCCGTCAGATCGGTCATATGGGCGGCATAGTTTCATTCACACTAAAAAATCTACATCCGCATGATATTGCTCAAATACTTGATGAGGACAATATTGCTGTCCGCGCCGGTCATCATTGCACTATGCCGCTTCATGATTTTCTTGGTGTTCCTGCAACCACGCGTGCAAGTTTTTATATTTACAATGATGAAGACGATGTTGATAAATTGATTGCCGGTTTGAAGAAAACGGTTAAAATATTGAAATAATATGTCAATATACGGCGATATAATTCTTGACCATTACCATTATCCACGAAATTTTAAGAAACTGAATAAATCTTCTAAAAAAGTCCACGTTGACAATCCTTTGTGTGGTGATTCGATCGACCTTGCAATTAATGTAAAAGATGATCATGTCCAAGATATCGCTTTCCAAGGTCAGGGTTGTGCCATTTCTCTGGCATCTGCTTCGTTGCTGACAGAATATGTCAAAGGTAAGAAAATCTCTGAAGTCAAAAATATTGATACAGATTCTGTGTTAAAATTATTAAATATTGAATTATCACCAAATAGAATAAAATGTGCATTGTTGCCATGGGAAGCATTCATGAAGTTAATGACTAATTAGTAATTTGTAATTATTTAAGATGGCTGACCAAACTCCAAAAAACCCAACAGCTCCTTCGGGCCCAGTTCAAATTAGGAATACAAAAGTCCATGTTGACCGTGATTTGTGCATAGGTGCGGCTACATGCGTTGCGATTGCGCCAAATACTTTTCTTCTCGACTCCGAGGCCAAAGCGATCATTTTGAATACTGCTGATGCCGATACCGATGAGACAATTCTTGATGCGGCCCGTGGCTGTCCGACTGCCGCAATCATTATCGAAGATGCTGCCGGAAATAAGATTTTTCCTAAGTAATTTTCATTCACTTCGCTAATTTATTTAACAACAACATTATCAAGGCTTGATTTTATGTGGAAAAAAAAGGATACTAAAATTATGTTACGGACACAAGATATTAATGATATTAATCTTCGCGAATGTCCCGAATGCGGATTTCCGACTATTTATGGTATGCCTGGAGGCCGTGATGCAACTTGTAAAAATTGTGGCTATAAAGATCCGTGTTGTTATGATTGATCTCGTAACTCGCAACTTATAACTCGTAACTTAATACGCTAAGTTACAAGTTTCAAGTTACAAGTTTTGAGACTTGATGAAATATAACTGGAAAATTGGCGGTGAGGCTGGATACGGCATAATGACTACCGGAACCGTAATCTCAAAAATTGCGACTCGATCTGGTTATCACATCTTTAGTTATTTCGAGTATCCTTCGCTCATTCGTGGGGGTCATAACACAGTGGAAGTTGTTTTTTCCGACGAAGAAATAACAGCATCAAAATGGCATGTAGATATGCTTGTATGCTTAAATAAAGCTACTTACGATCTTCATAAGCATCGACTGACAAGCAATAGTATTGTTATGTATGATCCTGATATTTTTCAGCCGGATATTGAGTGTAAAAAAGTACCTCTGCCGCTAAAAAAAATTAAAGAAAAACAAGAAATCCATCAACAGATGTTGAATACTGTGGCCGTTGGCGGAAGTATCTCAATGCTTGGTGGCGATATAGCAATTTTCGAAGACATATTGAAGCACCAGTTTGCCAGGAAAGGACAAGAAGTTGTCGATTTTAATGTCAGGCTTGCAAAAGTGGGTTTTGACCAAATCAAAGCCGACAATGTAACGCCGCTTAGCATTTTATCGAAAAAAAATGAAACACCAGAAAAAATGGTTCTCACCGGTAATGATGCTTACAGCATTGCTACAGTCGGCGCAGATTGTAAATATTATGCAGCTTATCCCATGACTCCGTCATCTTCAATACTTATGTCACTTGCCGCCTGGCAGGATCAAACACAGATGGTTGTTCGTCACAGCGAGGATGAAATAGCTGTGATAAACTCTGCTCTTGGAGCATCTTTTGCAGGTGTTCGATCATCTGTAGGTACTTCAGGTGGTGGATTTGCTCTTATGGTTGAAGCTCTTTCATATGCGGGTATTGCCGAGATACCGATAGTAGTTTTTTTGGGAATGCGGCCAGGTCCCGCCACCGGTATGCCTACTTGGACAGAACAGGGTGATCTGCTTTTTGCCACACAGGCAGGACACGGAGAGTTCCCAAAAATTGTGCTCGCACCCGGAGATGTATCGGAGATGATAGAACTTACACTAAAAGCATTTGATTTGGCCGATAATTACCAGACGCCGGTGATCATAGTGGCCGACAAATTTTTATGCGAATCGTTTAAAGATTTATTTAAAGATGATGTTGACAAGACATTAAAGGACTATTCTCCAAATAGAGGCCGAATTGTATCCAGCACGACCCAAAGTCCGTATCTTCGATATAAAATTGAGGAGACAGGTGTTTCCGAGATGCTTATTCCGGGACAAAAAGGAGTTTTTTTTCAAGCAAATTCCTACGAACACATAGAAGACAGTCATACTACGGAGGATAGTGAAGCGCGAAAAAAACAGGTGGAAAAAAGGAACAAAAAATGGAATACCTATCTCAAGACTCATTTCGATGGACCTAAATATTATGGAGACAAGTTGGCAGACACGGTGTTTGTTACCTGGGGTGGTGTAAAGGGGATTGTTCAAGAGGCACAAAAAATTTTATCCCGCGAACATAACAAAAATGTTGGTTTACTCCATTTTAATCATGTTTATCCTTTAGACGAGGAGTTGATCAAAAGTTTTTTCAAAGACAATGTTCGATATATCTTGGTAGAAAACAATTCACATGCCCAATTTGGTCAACTTCTTAGGATGCAAACAGGAGTGAACCTTAATGAGAAAGTTTTAAAATATGACGGCAGACCATTTTGGCCCGAAGAATTAGTAAAATATGTGAACGGCGAAAGTAAACAAATACACAATGATGTCCCAAAATCCGAAGATGTTGAAAAGCCTGAAGCAACATCGGATCTTGAGAAAAGACAAGACGAGCTATTAAACAAGTTGGCGGCAAAGATGGCAACCGCATAATTTTAACAACACATGCAAACACAACCAACACAAACCGGCTTTGATGCATATACACCAACCTGGTGCCCGGGATGTGGAGACTGGGCTATAAGGATCGGAATTAAAACTGCGTTTACTCAACTGGGACTTGATCCATCAAAAATATTTATGGCATTTGATATAGGTTGTTCCGGCAATATGAATGATTTTTTCAATGCATATGCCATGCATACCCTTCATGGCAGAGCCGTAACCAATGCTGTTGGTATGAAGATAGCTAACCACGATCTGACCACAATTGTCATCGGTGGAGACGGGGGCATTTATGGTGAAGGCGGAAACCATTTTTTACATGCCTGCCGCGGTAATCACGATATAACTGTTATAGTTCATGACAACATGGTTTATGGTCTGACCAAAGGACAGGTAGCGCCAACTGCATCCAAAGGTTACAAATCAAGTTCCACCCCAAGCGGCATCATCGAACAGCCTGTAAATCCTTTGGCGCTCGCGATCACACAAGGAGCTACGTTTGTAGCCCAAGGATTTGCGGGAGATACCCCGGGACTTATAGCGATAATCAAAGAGGGAGTTAAACATAAAGGTTTTTCTCTGATCAACGTTCTTCAACCGTGCGTCACTTTCAACAAAGTCAACACTTATCATTATTATCTTGAACACACTTACAAACTCGACAAGTCTCATGATCCGACAAATCTCAAAAGCGCTTTGGAAAAAAGTGTTGAAGGTTTTACCGATAAATTCCCTTTGGGTATTTTATACCAATCGAGCAAAAAAACTTTTCATGAAGAGCTGCCTCAACTTGATAAACCACTATATCAAAAAGGCCGTTTTACTGATTTTGATCTGTTAATTGAAAGATTTATGTAAGATGATTTGATAAATATTGACATTTAGCAATTGATCATCTATACTGCTAAAAATATGAACGCAAACATGGTTTCATCCGAAAAAATGGAGTATCCGATAGTTGCAATAAGAGACGGAATTGTGTTCCCGGCAACAGAAAATGTATTGGTTTTTGGTAGGAACAAAAGTGTTGAAGCGATGAAGTCGGCAATGATCGAAGACAAAAAAGTGGTGTTGGTGATGCAAAAGAAACTCGATATGGATAGCCCGGAAGCTGATGATATTTATCATGTTGGAGTACTAGCAACAATTGACAAAATAGCTACTGGAGAAAAAGGTCAAATCAATGCGTTAGTCAAAGGATTGAAAAAAGTTAAAATTACGCAATTTACACAAAAGACTCCTTTTTTTATAGGAAAAGTTGAAGAAATCCACGATGTCGTGACCCAGGATAATGAAATCGTAGCAATAGTCAAGTATATTTCCGGTCAGATAAAGAAAGCAATAAATCTTGGTAAGACAATAGATTTCGTCTTCTTGATGAACATATTAAACATCAACTCCACAGATAACTTTTCAAATCAGGTTGCGATGGTGCTTGACCTTAAAACCTCCGAAAGACAAGGTCTACTAGAAGAGACGGATCTTAAAAAACGTCTTGCCAAAGAAGTCGAGTACATTAACCGCGAAATAAAGGTACTAGAACTTGAGCAAAATATTTCCTCAAAAACACAGCGAAAGTTTGAAAAGAACATGCGGGAAACTTTTTTACGAGAAAAGATGCGGACGATAGAGGAAGAACTTGGAGACAAAAGTGATAATAAGGAAGTTAATGAATATAAAAAGAAAATAAAGCTTGCCAACATGCCAAAAGAGGTCGAGGAAAAGGCGGTGAAAGAACTAAAAAGACTTTTGCAGATGTCACAGTTTAACCCCGAGTCTTCGTATGTTCGCACCTATTTAGACTGGTTGGTTGAACTGCCGTGGAGCAAAGAATCAAGGGAAAGCATTGACCTCAAGGGTGCTTCGAAAATCTTGGACGAGGATCATTTCGGTCTGCAAAAAGTCAAAGAAAGAATTTTGGAGTTCTTGGCAGTCATGAAACTAAAAAATATGCAAAAGGTAAATGACCAAAAGTCGGCGCATCAGCCGTCGATACTGTGTTTTGTTGGGCCTCCTGGAGTGGGTAAAACCTCACTTGGACGTTCGATCGCCAGATCTCTTGGTAGGAAGTTTATCAAAGTTTCACTTGGCGGAATACGCGATGAGGCAGAGATCCGTGGACACAGACGTACTTATGTTGGAGCATTACCCGGTCGAATGATCCAAGGCATAAAGCAGTCAGGTACAAACAACCCTGTATTTATGCTTGACGAGATAGATAAGGTAGGTCGCGACTATCGTGGCGATCCTTCTTCTGCACTTCTTGAAGCTCTAGATCCCGAACAGAACCACGCATTTTCCGATCACTATCTTGAGGTACCGTTTGATTTATCGGGTGTATTTTTTATAACTACGGCAAACATTTTGGACACGATACCTGATGCCTTGCTTGATCGTTTGGAGGTTATCCATTTTGCCGGATACACCGAAGATGAAAAGTTTAATATTGCCAAAAATTATCTGATTCCAAAACAAAAGTCAGCTCATCATATTGAGGCTGAAAAAGTGCGCTTCACTGACGAGTCACTGCGCACGATTATCCGCCGATTTACTCGCGAGGCGGGAGTGCGAGAACTGGAACGCCAGATAGCGACAGTCTTTAGAAAAGTCGCCCGCGAAATCGTAGAAAAAAAATCCAACGGTGCCTTAAAAAGTATCGTCAAGTCAGATGTTCAGAAATATTTGGGTCCATATAAATACTCGGCGCAAATGATTGAGGAACACAACACGATCGGCATCACGACCGGTCTGGCCTGGACACATGCAGGAGGAGATATATTGTTTATCGAGGTCGCGACCATGCCAGGGAAAGGGAATCTAACGCTTACCGGAAACCTGGGTGATGTCATGAAAGAGTCATGTCAGGCAGCATTATCTTACATTCGGGCCAGATGGGATATGTTCAAGATGGAGAAGGACTTTTTTGCAAATTCGGACATTCATGTCCATGTTCCCGAAGGTGCCGTACCCAAAGATGGACCTTCTGCAGGAACAGCCATAGTTACATCTATGGTTTCTGCCCTCACGAAGATACCTGTCAAACGTGATGTTGCTATGACTGGTGAGATAACCCTTCGCGGTCGAGTGACCGAGATCGGTGGACTTAAGGAAAAGGTTATTGCCGCACATCGAGCCGGGATAAAAACGGTCATAATCCCGCGAGATAACAAAAAAGATTTGGTTGATATCCCCAAAAAAGTACAGGAAGACCTGAAGTTTATTTTCGCAGATCACATAGATGAGGTCTTGCGTGAAGCTTTGGTTTTCCCAAACGGAAAAAAAGAGTTTGTAGCCAGACCACAGTTAATGATTGAAAAAGAACCTGAAAAAGAAAAAAAAGTAAATTAATCGTTGAAGGTTATTTCATGCCAAGATAAACCGAACGAAGTTGGTGAGCAAGCGTATAAATCTTATATAGGGCAGGTTTCACTACCAGATCATAACTTCCGATAAACTGTTTGTACTTCGTGCCATAGCCCTCCTTAAACCTTGTAAAACCGCCCCAGTCATTTTTTGATGTGTCGCTGTTTGGCGGCAAAGAACCCCACATATCAAACTCTTTTGCTCCAAGATTTTTTCCCAATTTGATCGCCTCCCACATGAGTAAGTTTGAAGCCATCATTTCTCGATGTTTTATTGAAGAACCTCCGTAAGGATAATAAAATCGGTTTCTGAAATTGAATAGTTCATATGCGGCAAGCGGCTCATCTTTATAATATGCGATCAATATATGAGCTATTTTATTTTTCAGATTTTCCCAAATTATGCGATGATATTTTTCATCATGCCCATAATAATGTTGTCTTTCGCAAGTATCAAAATACAACTTTAAAAAAACTTCAAATCCCTGGTCATCAGACTGTTCTTTGACAGTCACACCTTTCTTTGTCGCAAGACGGATGTTGTAGCGCGTTTTCGATTTCATTTTTTTCAGCAGTTCGTCTACGGTTCCATTCAGGTCTAGTATCTGTGTCCAGTCGGGGAACAAAGGATGTTTTGATTTGACAATCTGTTGTCGGTTGTCGGTCATTAATTCCGGACTGATTACTGAATACTGATTACCGATTACCGAAATGTAGGGTTCGAGTTTGATAAATATCAGGTTGTGTTCCCGACCAACCTCAAATAAGAATTCAATAACTTTTATTGAGGGCATAACGGATCGTGGCAGGTAGCCGATTTTCCATTTTGTGTGAGGGACAGGGTGGAGAGTCATCTGGAAAACATTATGGAGATGGTTATCTTTATACTCACCGACACGGATCACATTAACTCCGGTCTCAAGCCTTGCTTGTCCCCATTCCCAGGACTGCAGGGGATGATGCGCCGCATTATTATAAAGCTCCCGATCAAACGTATCCGAGATGATATTAATCATGTGATGTACTTTTTTTTAATAATTCAAGAGTTTCTTTGGCGCACTTTTCCCAGGAAAAGGTCTGCACTCTTTCTTTCCCGACCTTTACCAGCTTGTTGTAAAGATCTGTACTTTGTGCAAGCTGGTACCATTTTTCTATAAGATCAGTTTTACCCAAAGGATCAAAATAAAGACACGCCTCACCGCCGATTTCTGGCAAACTGGATTTTTGTGAACTTATCACCGGACAACCATAGGCCATAGCCTCAAGTATAGGTATACCAAAACCTTCATACAAAGACGGCATGACAAAGTTCCAGGCATTTTTGTAGAGTACAATCACCTCATCGTCAGGGATAAAATCGGTAAAGATTACTTTGTCCTTAAGATTTAGCTTGTTCACCTCTTCAAATATTTCATCATAAAGCCAGCCTTTTTTTCCGACGATTACCAGTTTTAGGTCCTCGTGAGTTTTGCAGTAGTCATCGAAAGCACCAATCAGTGTAACTATGTTTTTACGCGGCTGAAGAGTACCGACATACAAAATGTATTTTTTAGCCTCGAGCTTGAATTTTTTTAAAATTGAACCATCCTCAATTTTTTCCGCTTTCTTTTCGAAACCGTTGTAGATCACGGATATTTTTTTGTCGTCGATGTCGTACCATTTAACGATATCTTTTTTTGTTGTCTTGGAAACCGCGATAATGAGTTCAGATTTTTTTATTGAGAAGGCGGTCCAGTTTTTGAGTTGATAAAGATCTTTTTTTCTAAACTCCGAAGGATAATAAAAAAACGACAGATCATGGATGGTCACGACGATCGGCACCGGACAGTATCGAGGTACATAATGTGCCGGAGAAAAAAATAAATCTATTTCATTTTTTATATAAAGCTGAAGCGGTAAAAAAATTTGCGACCAGAGGGCAACGCCCGGGACTACAGAATATCTGAAAAATTTTTTTTCCTTGGGCATGGTGGCGCCGGGAGCTTTTCTTAGAAAAACAACAAACTGTGTCGATTCGTCTGCGTTTGTTTGAAAATACTCAAGCAGCCTCAAAACATAAACAGAAACTCCTACCCTTTCTTGGACATTAGCTTCATTGCCGTCAATTCCTATTATCATATTAGTTTACTTATTTTTTATCAAAGCTTCCATCATAGTATCATAGTATCTTTTCCAGGTGAATTCGTCGCTCCTTTGCTTCCCTCTTTTCACAAGTTCACGTCGTAGTTCTCTTTCTTTAATGAGAACAAGAAAAGCGTCGGTAATAGATTTTTGATTAAAAGGATCAAATACCAACGCGGTTCCATTTATTGCAATTTCCTCAAGAGACGAGGTGTTACTGGTTGCCACAGGACAACCATAAGCCATAGCTTCAAGTATCGGATAACCAAAGCCCTCATAAATTGACGGAAAAATAAAACCCAAAGCAGATTGGTAAAGCGCAGCCAAATCATAATCGGACACATAGCCAAGGTAGTGAATGTTCTCATTGACAGCAACTTCGCTGTCCCAACCCTGTAGGCCGACAATCACCAGATCAGGAACATTTTCCTCCTCTCTTAATGCATTATATGCATTGATGAGATTTTTAATATTTTTCCGCGGTTCGACCTTGCCAACGGTCAAGATGAACGGGTCAGAAAGTTTGTATTTTTTTAGGACATTAAGTTTTGCCTCTTTGTCCAGGTCATGATGTGATATCGAAAGCCCGGGATAATTGACACAGATTTTTTCGTCATCAACACTATAAATATCCATAAGATCTCTTTTGGTGGTCTGTGAATCGACGAAAATGAGCTTTGATTCCTGCGTTGTCCACTGAAGACGTTTTGTCTGTGTTGACAAGATCTTCGGATGTACGGTATTTGGATATTTCTTAAAAACGAGATCATGAACAACGGTTGCTTTTTTTGAATAAGTAGGCGGCTCGGTCCAGTCGGAGGTGATAAACCAGTCAAGTTTTTTTGTAAAAGGAGGTTTCAAAATATGTAAGTCATTCCACAAGAAGGCCAGTGCTGTCGGTGGTAAACTCCATTTTGTCGTATGTTGCTTTTTGGAATATATTTTTTGTAAAAATTTTTCATTCAATTGCCGCCTAAATCCCGAAAAGAAAAAAACCCATTTATTTTCCGTATCATAGTTTAGTATGGCATCGACCAAGCCTTCGGTAAAACGTCCGACTCCGGTACCTTTGTAAACGATCTGTGAAATATCAATTCCGAGTTTCATAGTTGGGTGCCAATTCCACGATAGACATTTTCCAGTTTTTGGGCGATAGCCTTCCAGCTAAAATGTTTTTTGACCAAAGCATGAGCATTTTTTTGAATGATTTTATACTGTACCTCGTTATCGAGAATGTCGGTGATCTTTTCGACAAACTCCGCCGGACCATGGGCTATTAAAACATGCACGCCGTCTTTGACACCTAGTCCTTCTACTCCGACCTTGGTAGAAATGACTGGCAGGCCGGCAGCCATGCTGGCAAGGATTTTGAGCCGTGTTCCTCCAGGTCCAAAAATAGGTGCAATAAATATAGTTGAGGTTTGATACAGTTTTTTAACTGTCTCACCATCGTCTGGAGCCAGGTCAATAATACTGACATTGCTATTAGCTTGCTTACCCAGCTTTTTAGTACTGTTTTGTCCGGCAATTATCAACCTGGTTTCGGGCATAGAAACAAGCAGTCTTGGTAAAATCTTGTTAATCAAATACTTTGCGGCTTCGACATTTTGCAGCCAGAAAAAATTACCCACGAACAATAACTTCGGATTTTTTTTATCCAGTTTTGGAAATCTGTCGACAAACATCTCATCTCCTGCCCCATTGGGAATAACTACAGATTTTAAGTTTTTGGTCAGTTTTTGGATTTCGTGTTGATCCGAATCGGAAACCGTTGCCACGAGATCTGCCTTCTGCCAGTAAAAAGTCTCCCACATCTTGAGCTTCAAGATATCGACGGAAAACGGCAGACGCAAATAGAAAGGCAGTGTTGAGATAAAATGCTGGTATACCTTGTATTCGACAGTTTGCTCTACGAGAAGGGTAGGAATATTTGTTTTGGGAATGTGCGGCATGATATAAAAAGTTTCGGCGTGAATGACATCGAAATGTTTTTCTTTAAGGAGTTTCTCAATAATTGTTTTTGCCTCCTGTGAGAAATTGCGCACGATGAGAAAAGGGAGTGCGGAAAAGATCGCTTTTAAAATTATTTGTAACTGCCAAGGATTGGTCGCTCTTTTACAAAGATAAATTTCTTTACAGTAGGATTTAAGGTAATCCGCATAAGATTTTTCGTGATTGTCTTTATACAAAGCAACAAGTGTAATATCGTGGTTTTTTCCAAGATACTTGAGAAGGTACAAAGTACGTATCTGTCCGCCTGAAGCAGGTGGATAGGGTAAATACGGTGTCAGCATGAGAATTTTCATTGTATCTTAACTAATGAAAATTGGTCGTTTTCAAAAAGGACATTATAACCTTGGGTTTTTAAGTTTGAAGCAAAATCTTTTTTATCAGTGACAATATATGAGTACCCAAGTTGTATTAGCTCACCAACTTCTTTATATACGGCCGGTGCCCCTTTTCGATCGGCAAGATAGAGTAGAGTTGTATCACCGATCCGGTCGGTGACGATTTTGTCCTGCGGTCTTGTAAAGGTCATGATCAGTTTGGCGATTTGAACTAGATCTTGAGGATAATTGTAATAATCTTTGACTCGGTAATACGAAAAGAAAAATGAAAGAACTAAAACGCTAACAAGCGCAGGGTAAAAAAAGAACTTGTTTATGTACGTCGAAGATATTTTCCCAATTTGTGCGATACCAAGACCGGTTATAAGAGCAAGCCCGGGCAAGGCAATAGTTTGATAGTATTCATGCTGGACGTTGCCTCCCTGAAAAGTAAATAAATACACAAATGATGATAATAAGATGGCATGAAGTAAATATTTTTTAGTCTTTGAGAATGTGCCGATAATAAAAAAAGACACAAGATAGATGCCAAACACCAGCATGACAATTCTTTCCATAAATATCCATCTGAAAAAAGCCGGCCTAAAAAAAATATTTTTTGGGCCTTCAAATGTATTTACGTACATAAAAAGCAAGTCGCTTGCCGGAATACCTTCAGGATATTGTTGAATATACCATCTCCAAGCTATAAACGGGATCAAACCAAGAAGAACAAAAACGTAAGGTTGCCATTTTTTGAAAATCTCAAACTTGTAGCTCACTATAAACAAATATGCTATTGCCAGGCTGTAAAATATTGTCGTTGGCTTTATCAAAATAGAGCTTGCATAAAAAAGGATGCTCAAAACCAGATAGACATGATTTGAGTTTGACTTTTTTAAGTAAAGATAAATAAAAAACATGGCGATAAACATTGTCGATAATGCTGTAGTTTCGGGAAGAACAACTCTTGAAAAAAATACAAAAAACGGAAACACTGCGTAAATCAGTGATGAAAAAAAGGCTGCCGTCCTACTATGTTCCTTTAAGGCAAAGTAATAGATAATCCAAATCAAAATGACTGAAAAAAAGATCGATGTCAGTCTGCCGTAAACTTCTATCGGCACTATTGGTAGATATTTGTAAAATACTGCAAAGATCGCATTGTATATAGGAAACTCGACGAAACGATATCCTTTTGGATTTTCAATACCGCTTTCTATGCTGGTGAGGTCATCATAACGAGGTTCAAGAAGATTTACACCATCGCGGGCAAAGTTACGGGCTACAGCGGCAGTGTCGACTTGACGCCAAGAATGCAGATCGGCAAGAGGAGTATCGATTTTATAAAGCCGAAAAGCTATAGCGAGAACAGTTATTATAAGTAGGATCAGTAAATCATTTTTTTTCATCCTTTTGTTTTTGATTTATTTTTTTCTTTAATATCCGCAAGCACTGCAAATGCCCCAACAAAAAACCAGAAGGTATAAGCGACTTTTGAAGCGTCAAAAACGTCAATATATGTAGCATTAATGATAAGACCCAACATTCCAAAAAGAAATCCGAAATATAAGTAACTTTCTTTTTTGTCGACAGATTTTATCTTCATCCAGATTTTTTTGACGACTTGTGACAGGATGGCTATCAGTAGCGAAGTGCCCAAAAGTCCAAATTCGCCGAGCCAGCGCAGGAAGTTATTATCTGTCGCCTCTCCAAGTGATGAAGGTCCGGTGCCGAGAATGGGATTTTGTTTCAAGGCGTCGATTGCTCTTGGCCATTCGACCTGAAATCTTGTTGATAGTGAAATATCGACCAAGTACTGTTCGATCGTGACCTGCCTGTTAAACAGCTGTTCGACCAATTTGTTAAGCTCAAGGTCGGTCAATTTTTTTCCACTTTTTGCCGCATCCTCTAAGATAGCTTCTCTGATCTGACGTTTGGCGAGCTCTTCCGTTTTTTTATCAACTTTTGGTTTGGCAACAGGGGTAATTTTTGTGGTATCAACTTTTGCTCCGGCACCGAAATCGCCAGGAGGCAACACATTTGGATCCATTGTTTCTTTAGGCACAAGGATTTTTCCTGTTAAAGAATCAATAAAAATTTGAGTAGGCTGAAAGGTACTTAGAAAGCGCGTTTTCAGGTTGCCTGAAAGAGGAGTAAGAATTGCCGTGATTAATATCACCAGAATCAATAGTTTGAACCGCCTTATATATACTAAAAAAAGTATTATTGTTGCCAGATAGGCAAGATATGAAGATCTTGAGGCGGCAAGAATGAGTGTACCAAGTGAAAGAACAAAAAGCGCAAAAAATATTTTTTTATTGGTCCAAAGGTAAAATCCCAGTAAAATGGGCATCAGAAATATTAAGTACGCAGAAAGGTCATAATGCCCCGCAAACGTTGAAGAGATTCTAACTGCGGGGTCAAGTACCAGAATGTGACCGCGAGAGTACTCGGGATTCATGGTTTGTACTGCCGGCAGGCCAATCAGTTTTTGACCATATCCATAGAGACACACCATCGCCAGGATCACAAAGGCAAAAATGACATATCTTAGAAAATCTTTTTTTGTTTTTGTCGTCGCGTAAACAACAAAAAAAATCAACATGTACTCGATTCTTCTTAAGGCAAATAAAATCCCAAGATGCTGGATCACGATTGTTTTTTGTATCCAATAACCATATGCAAAAGATATAAACATTGATGTCCAAAAGAGTCCAAACAATATGGCATATCTCATCGGGACAACTACTTTTCGTCGTGCAAATTGAATGAGGTAGACAACTGCAATTAAAAGCATGTATATATCTTCGTAGCGAAGATGAATATAGGTATAGTCGACGTTGGTAAACGGCAGTTTAAAAAGTAGAGGCATGATGATGATATATCCAAAGACGAGTATCTTTAATAGGTTATCATCAAACCATTTCAGTGATTTTATAAGCATGTTCATAGGTCTTGACAAGATAAGAATTTTTTGTGAGCCTGCCAACGCCAACTAAAAGCAATGCCTTTAATTGTAGCATACCTTTTAATATTGCAAAAGCGACTGTTGAATGATGTTTTTTATAGAAATAAATAAGTCCTTTGTATACCTGTAAAATCGGAAATGTACGACCGGCGCTTGAAGCCGATCCCAAGTGAACGAATCTGGCCTCGGGGTAAAAATAAGTTTTCAGGTCCTGTTTTGCAGCCCGATACAGAAGATCAATTTCCTCCATATACATGAAAATTTTTTTATCAAAACCGCCAAGTTTTTTAAATATATCTTTTCTTGTCATGATGCAGGCGCCGGATACCCAGTCAACCTTCTTAGCTTCATTTGGTGATGAGCGTGTCAATCCCCAGTAGTCGCCTTTTAAAAATAGTGCTGCAAAAACTACAGGAAGAGAGTAAAACAGTCCGCAAGATGGCTGATCGGTACGATCATTGTTCAATAGTTTTCCTCCGAGAAAATGCAACGTTTCTTCGTTTTCTTTGTAATATTTAAAAAGTCTGGCAACCGCATTGTCAAGCACTACCGTATCGGTATTTAAAAACAGTAAATATTTTCCTTTTGCATGGGTTACAGCACGATTATTACCTTTGGCAAATCCCAGATTTTCCTTGTTATGGAAATATTTTAAATTGTTGTTTTTTATTGCAAGCTTTTTTATTACGGTTACGGTTTCGTCAGTAGAATCATTGTCAAAAACGATTATTTCATATTTCATTTGTTCACCGATTTCCTTGATGATTGACTCGATACATTTTTTCGTCAGTATTGCAGTATTGTATGACAAGAGTATGATAGAAAGCTCTATCTCTTGTTGTCCATGGTTGCTTACGGTCATGAGATATATTATAATCGATTGAAAAATATTAGCCAGCATAGCTCAGTGGCAGAGCACACGTTTCATAAGCGTAAGGTCAGAGGTTCGAATCCTCTTGCTGGCACTTACAGAAATCTAAAAAACCAAAAATGTCAAATCTCAAAAAAAAAATACTTTTCACTTTTTCAGGTTTCGTAAAAAAGGCTAAAGGCAGGGGTAAAAAACTTGGTTTTCCAACGGCTAACATTCAAATACCGTTGGATCTTCCCGAAGGTATTTATGTGGGATACACACAGCATAAGGAAAAAAAACATCCTTCATTGATTTTTATCGGTTCACCGATCACTTTTAAAGAATTTGATAAAAAAGCAGAGATCTACATTTTAGATTATTCAAATGAAATTTATGATGAGTTCCTTGAAGTAGAAGTGCTTAAAAAAATACGAGACAACATGAAGTTTGATTCAAAAGAGGCTCTTATTGAGCAGATGAAAAAAGATGAAGAGGAGGGAAGAGAGTATTTTAAACTTTAATCTGCGTCATCCCGAACTAGTTTCGGGATCCAGATGCTGAATCAAGCCTGCCCTGAAGAGATCCTGAAATAAATTCAGGATGACGAGTTCAGGGTTCAGCATGACGTAGGTTAGATTCTTTTTAGATACTCGCTGCTCTCACATTCTTCCTCGGTAAAATCAACCTGCTCATCGACGAGTGAAGGGTCATAGGGTGGATCGGGATAATTGATAAGCCAGGCATCTTCGGTTCCTATGTTTTCAAGACCGGTCGGGACATTTTTAGGTATAAAAAGTCTGGTTGGAGTAGTACCATCAAGAATATACTCTTCCCGCTTTCCGTCAACATAAACAATTATTTTCATTTTTCCTTTAATACAAACATATCTTGCAGCACGAACGCGGTGCAGATGATAGCCTTTAAAAGCTCGCGGAGTTGCACAAGTCAAATATGCTGTGGTTTTTTCGCCGTCTTTGAAAAGCTCGATCAAAAATCCGTTGTTTTTACCCTGAAGGTCATATGTGGCAACTTTTTTTGCAGTTTCTGTTTTAAGAGTTTGTGTCATATAAAATTTTTTGTGTAACGCAAAACGTGTAACGTGTAGCGTATAAAAGTTAGTATATATAAATTCAATAGAAAATTACATTAATTAAATTACGTTTCGCGTTATACGTTACACGCTTCACGATGTTATTTCCAATCGGGGCGATAATATTTTTTCCGTTTCAAATTATCAGGTAAGTATTCTTGCTTTACTTTTTTCCCCGTTTGTTTCTCTTCAAGCCAGGGATATCGAATATGACCGCGGCCATACCCTTCCTGTTTCATCACTTTATTAGACGGGTTGCGCAGATGCATAGGTATAGCACCGAGTTGTCCGGTTTCGATATCGTGCATTGCTTCCATAATTCCAGTTGTTGAAGCTATAGATTTTTTTGCCGTTGCAAGATAACTTGCTGTTTGGGCCAAAATTAACTGTGCCTCCGGCATACCAACCATGTGAACGGCCTGCATACAGCTTGTGGCCAGTACGAGTGCTGTTGGCTGCGCGTTACCTATATCTTCCGATGCAAAAATTACCATTCTTCTTGCAATAAAAATCGGATCTTCACCAGCTTTAATCATTCTTGCCAAGTAATGTAGCGTTGCATCCGGCTCACTGCCGCGCATACTTTTTATAAATGCCGAGATAGTATCGTAATGAAAATCGCCTTTTTTATCATAATAAATCGACTTTTGTTGCAGTGCTTCCTCGGCAACATTTAGCGTAACGTGTGGAGCAATTGAAGTCGAAAGTTCAATCGCATTTATCGCAGATCTGGCGTCACCGTTTGCAAAAGTTACAATATGATCAAGTGCACTCTTATCAAATTTGTGATCAGGATATTCTTTAACTGCCCGTTTTACAATTTTCTGCAGATCATTTTCATCTAGACTCTTAAGTACATAAACATGCGACCTTGATATAAGCGGAGCGTTCACTTCAAATCCCGGGTTTTCGGTAGTTGCGCCGATAAGAGCTATTGTTCCATCCTCAACTGCGGGAAGAAATGCGTCCTGTTGTGATTTACTAAATCTATGTATTTCATCGACAAAAAGTATGGTGTCTCTTTTGAAAAAATCTTTCCGTTGACGGGCATTTGCTATAACCTGACGAACTTCCTTAACACCACTTGTTACTGCGGAAAATAACACAAATTCTGCATCAATTGAATTGGCTATCAATCTGGCAATCGTGGTCTTGCCGCATCCCGGCGGCCCCCAGAGTATCATTGAAGCAATTTTACCCGACTCGATCATCTGTCTTATTGGTTTACCTTTATCGACAAGATGTTTCTGCCCAATAAATTCCTTGAGAGTTTTTGGACGAAGGCGGTCGGCGAGAGGCTTATCCATAGCTCTATTTTATCATAATGTTATCTCTCTCGCTCGTAATCGAAAATTTAACTCGGTTCCAAGCAAAAATGTTATCTTTATCCATAAAGTCGTGAGTGGCATGTTGCGTGGAAACTCGTAAATTTTGATTACTCGCTTAGATATTTTTTTGTTTTATAATAAAATCAATGCGAAATTTTTTGACAAATTTAGGCAATTTTTTTGCAAACGATCGAGTTAAAAAAATCAGAAATGTTATCGTGATCGGTCTTATTGCTTACATGCTGGCATATTTTATCGATCAGTATTATATCCTTGGTAAAAAGTGGTGGTTTATTCTAGAATTAGTTTAAGCATATGATATTTCGACTTGACAGATTTTTTTTTGACGAAAAGGATATTTTTACTTTTTTCTTTGGTGTTTTTGTCCTTGTTGCAATGTATTTTAGACTTTCTCTTGAACCTTTCAGAAGCGAATCTCTACTAGTCTTTTTCCTGTTTTTACTTACAACCCGCACTATGACCAGTAGTTTACGATTTGAAGGATATTTCATTATTACGTTACTAGGACTGGTTTTTTCATTATTCCTTTCACCGTATGGGGTTGCAGTTTATCTACTTGTCTCTATGATAGTTTATTTGCTTACGCAGAGAGTTTAGATCTTTTTTTTAACTCATTCATAACTTTCTTCACGGAAACATTCTTATTGACCAGCAAAACGAGGAGGTGAAACCAAAGATCGGCAACTTCGGAAACTAATAATTTTTTATTTCTATTTTTTGCGGCAATGATGACCTCTGTCGCTTCTTCTCCGATCTTTTGTGCAATGCGGTCATCACCTTCTTTAATCAAAGTGGTAACATATGAGCCTGCGGGCAGATTTTCTTTTCTGTCTTTTATAATTTTGTAAAGCTCTTCAAGTGTCATAATCATTTGAAATTTTGATAAAAACAAGATTTATTTCCAGTGTGACAAACATTTTTCCCAATTAACCGGACTTTAATTAACAGCGCATCACCATCACAGTCCGCAAATATTTCCATTACTTTCAATATATTTCCTGATGTTTCGCCCTTTTTCCAGAACTTCTTTCTTTTCCTGCTCCAGAAATGAACATCGCCTGTTTTCTTTGTTAAAGAAAGAGCTTCGGCGTTCATATACCCGAGCATGTAAACATTTTTGGTTACTTCATCCTGGATGATTGTAGGTATGAGTTTCATAGGCGAACAGGAATGTTGTTGACCATTAAATATTCTTTAACTTGTTGAATAGTTAGTTCTCCAAAGTGAAAAACTGAAGCGGCAAGTGCGGCGTCGGCTTTTCCCTTGAGAAAAATGTCTTTAAAGTCTTTGAGCTTGCCCGCGCCGCCTGATGCGATTATAGGTACATTAACTGCCTTAGAAACTGACTTTGTAAGATCAATATTAAAGCCCTGCTTCATTCCATCGGTATCGATGCTTGTCAGTAGTATTTCTCCCGCTCCAAGTCTTACAGCTTCTTTTGCCCAGTCAATCGCAGACATGCCAGTATCGGTCTTGCCGCCATTTATGATCACATTCCATTTATTGCCGACAAGTTTTGCGTCCAAAGAAAGAACCACACATTGATTTCCAAATGTTTGTGCGCATTCGATGATTAACTTTGGTTTCTTAAACGCGCCTGTATTAACTCCGACTTTATCTGCTCCCGCCCGAAGAACCTGCTGCATATCTTTTTTGGTTCTTATGCCGCCACCAACAGTGAATGGTATAGTCACTTCTTTTGCGGTCCTGTTGACAACATCAAGCAGGATATTGCGGTTTTCAATCGAGGCTGTAATATCCAAAAAAACCAGTTCATCCGCTCCTTGCTCGTCATATTTTTTTGCAAGTACTACAGGATCACCAGCGTCACGAAAATTTACAAATTGAATACCTTTGACCACTTTGCCTTCGGTCATATCAAGACAAGGGATTATACGTTTAGTTAGCATAATTGTTGTAAAATTTATAAAAATTTTTTAAGACTTGGAACCCCACTTTCCCACTTTTTTCAGGGTGAAACTGAACGCCAACAATGTTATCCTTCGTAAAAATACTACAGTACTTACTTCCATATTCCGTTATTCCGACAGTCAGCTCTTTGTCTTTTGGCACACAAAAATAGCTATGGACAAAGTAAAAAAGACTTTTGTCAGAAATTTCATCAAAAACTGAAAACTTTGAATTGGAAATTTTTACTTCATTCCAGCCAATTTGCGGCACTTTCATTCCCGAGTTAAATTTTTTTACTTTACCTGCAATCAGTCCCAAGCAATCAGCATTTCCTTCTTCGCTTTTTTCCATCAACAGTTGCATTCCAAGACAAATGCCGAGTATCGGTTTTCCTTTCTTAACTTCCTCAATGATGACGCGGTCAAGTTTATTTTTTTTCAGATTTTTCATTCCTTCACCTGCTGCACCAACACCGGGTAAAATCAACGCAGTTGCATTTTGGATTTCCGTTTTGTTACTTGTAACAACAGCAGGAATACCTAGCTTATCTAAAGCATTTTTTACGCTATCCAGATTGTTGATTTTGTAATCAATGATGGCGATCATAGGCTATAGTTTTCCTTCCATTCCTGTGCCTTTGAGTCCGACTGTCGTCCCAGCTCTGTAGGCACAAGGCGCAAGTGCATCTCGTAACGCTTCACCAAAGGCCTTGAACGTCGCCTCCCAGGTGTGGTGTGAATCCTCACCGGCAAAAAACTGAATTTGGACCACGCATCCTGCACCTTGGGCAAAGCCGTCAAAAAACTGACGAATATTCGAGCTCAAAACGTCTTCCACCTTTTCAAGTTTCGCTCCGGGCACGTCACCTCGCAAAAAAGTATATGCTCGTCCGTCAAAAGCCAGAGTGACCGCGACCAGAGCTTCGTCAAAAGCAACGTTAAAAAAACCTCGCTGATTTACTCCATCTGCTTGTCTTGCGTCAAGCATCTCTCGGACTGCTCGTCCCAACGTCAGCCCTGTGTCTTCGACTATGACGTGATCAAGTATCTCAGCAGATGTTGGCCGATAGGAAATATTAAAATTGAGACATGCACGAGAGGATATTCCATCAAGCATGTGATTGAAAAACTTGATGCCTGTTTTGATTTTGTTTGTCCGTCGGTCTTCATCAGCGATGGTGACATCGATCCGAGACTCAAGGGTCACTCGAGTCAGTGAAACTTCGTTCTTTGACAGTTTGTTTATTTTCAAACCTAAATTTGTTTTCATATTGATGAAAATGAAATGTTATTTGACATTTGCTCGCTTCTTTTTGTTGATACGTACATTTATGCTGTTCCAGTGGGCGTCGAGATTTTCGATATTCGAGACGACATCGACTATCTCCTCGAGATTTTGTAATCCTTCACGAGTCACATATTGGATCTCTGAAATTTTCTGAAAATCTTTGACAGTGACCGCTGATGCCATTTTGGCCCAGCCGCCAGTCGGCAAAATGTGACTGGTACCACTGGCATAGTCACCGACGGCCACAGGAGCATAAACACCTAAAAATATTGAACCGGCATTTTTTATTTTTGGCAAAACTTGAAACGGATCTTTGATCAGTATCTCCAAGTGTTCGGGTGCATATTCGTTTGTGAGATCTATTGCCTCCTCCCAATCTCGAACTACAATAGCACAAGAATACCGCTGCAAAGACTCATGAATGATTTCACATCTTGAAAGTTTTTCGATCTGTTTTTCAATCTCTTTTTTTGTGGCTTGTGCCAACTTCATAGATGGCGTAACAAGGACACCCGCGGCATCAGGAGCGTGTTCGGCACGAGCCATGATATCTGCGGCGCAAAAAACGGGGTTAGCATCTTTAGCAGCGAGTATGATCGCCTCCGAGGGACCAGCAATCATATCGATTGCGGTTTCTCCAAAAATCAGTTTTTTAGCAACTTGCGTATATATGCTCCCCGGTCCTGCGATTTTCAACACGGGCTGTATCGTCTCCGTGCCATACGCCATAGCAGCGATACCAGCAATCCCTCCCACCCGATATATTTCGTCTGTACCTGCCATATCTGCAGCAATCAGCATTTCGGGATACTCTCCGGTCGGAGGATAGCACGCAACCACCCTAGGGACACCTGCAGCCTTGGCATTCACGGTCAGAATCTGCATCACTGTTGGCAGTGGGACTTGACCTGCAGGGACAGCAAGACCAGCCGACTCAATAGGTGTGATTTTGTAACCGACTTGAACACCTGGGACAAATGTCTGCATTACCGTCTCTTGTTGTGCTCTCGATAGGGCATTTTTTCTTGCTATCGTAACCTGTCGTTTGATGGTATCTACCACTTTCGTGGAGACTTTCTTATATGCTTCTTGGATGTCATTTTTCTTCACTCTGCAGTTTTTTAGAACAAAATCCTTCTTATCAAACTGGCGCACATACTTTACGATGCCGTTATCACCTTCGGTCCGGATCACGTCTATCCATTTTCGGACAGAATTTTCTACCGATGACATATCGGTCATCGCGCGATTTAGTATTTTTGTTTTTGTTTTCCGATCTGTTTTGTCCCATTCATAGATATTTAGCATAATGGTATTAGTAATTTCTAACAACTGATTTTACTGTCGATATAACACGTTTAATATCATTTTCTTTTGGTATGCCAATATAGCAATCATATGGCGAAAGTCCTTCATAGATAGAGACATCTTTCAAAATGATTTTTCGTTTTGCCATCTTTGTCAGAAACTCCGCAGCTGTTATAGTTTGTGATTTGAGGTTGAAAAGGATAAACGAAGTATCAGATGGGTAAACTTTAATTCCGAGCTTGGCAAGCCCGGCCGTCAACGTATCTTTTGTTTTATTGATGAGTTTTATATTTTTTTTGATTTCTGCAAGAGCATCAAAAGCGGCGATCGCCCCAGAGAGCGAGGGAGTTGCGATACTGAATACTTCCACCGATTCTTCAAAAGTCTGGAAGTATTTGATAATTTTTGGGGAGCCGAGCATATAGGCTACACGCAGACCTGCTAGTCCAAACGTCTTGGACAGGCTACGTATGATAATAAGGTTGTCATACTTTGCCAACAATGATAAAGCTGTCTTTTGGGAAAATTCAAAATAGGCTTCATCAACGACTACCAAAACATCAAGTGCCAGTAATTCTTCCAGTTGATCACTCGTAGCAATAAAATTACCGGTGGGATTGTTGGGGTTGCAGACATAGATCAATTTTGTCTGTAGGGTGACAGCTTTTTTGATTTTTGACACAGATGGGATCAAAAAATTTTTATCTAATGCCAATCGTTTTAGCTTTCCTCCAGTAGCTTGAATTGCTGTATCAAAAACAGGGTAAGATGGAGTAAAAGTAATCACCTCATTAGACTCATCCATACAGATTTCTGCAAGGAGTCTAAAGGCTTTGTCGGCACCGTTTGTCATGCAGACTTGACCGACATCGACCTGGCAATAGTTAGCTATCTTTTCTTTCAGTTTACCCATCTGTGATGGATAGACATTGACCTTGCTGCATTTTGCAATGGCATTTTGGACATCTGGCGGCGGATCGTAGGGATTTTCTCCCCATTTGAGCACCAGGTAAGATTCTTCATAGCTGGTGTCTCCCCAGCTTATCGGTTTCAGATTTTTGACAGATTGGGATACTAATGACGTAATATCCATGATTATTTGATTAGTTTTTCAATTGGTAACACAAGTATTCCTGTAGCTCCAGCAGCTTTTATTTTTTGTATTTTTTCCCAAAACAAATTTTCTTCGATGACTGTTTGGATCGAGATCCAATTCTTTGTGACAAGCTGCGCAATGGTCGGGCTTTTGAGTCCAGGAACTATTTTTTTGATTTCTTCAAGCTTGTTTCTTGGTGCGTTCATCATGATGTATTTGTATTTCTGCGCATCCTGTGAAGCTTTAAATCGGAAAACAAGATTATTGATAAGATCCTCTTTTTCTTTAACAACATTTTTCTTGGAAACAAGAATAGCCTGCGATTTGAAGATCGTTTCAAGTATTCTCAAGTCACTTATTGCCAGAGTACTACCTGTTGATGTCAGATCGGCGATTACCGATGTAAGTCCAAGTGCCGGTGAAAGTTCGACAGACCCTTTTACTTTGACGATTTTGACGGGAATATTTTTTTGTTTAAAAAAACGAGCTACAGACTTTGGATAAGAAGTTGAGATTTTTTCATTCATTAATTGTTTGATGGTTTTAACAGGTGAGTCCTTTTGCACCGCAACAACGAGCCGACAATAACCAAAATTGAGAAAAATCCTTTTTACTACAGTTGAATTTTTTTCTCTAAGAACGTTTTCGCCAA
>Ga0209542_10004739_pt1 | contig 27732 bp, 30 predicted proteins | sample RifCSPhighO2_01_FD_184028 | JGI IMG/M metagenome (GOLD analysis project Ga0209542, IMG submission 184028) | Soil microbial communities from Rifle, Colorado - Rifle CSP2_plank highO2_0.1 (SPAdes) (version 2) | ecosystem: Environmental > Terrestrial > Deep subsurface > Rock core/Sediment ...
CACCGCGTCAAGCGCGTATACGAGATTTCTTAAGTTAGCCTGGAGTACTCCGACAATTCCATAAAGAGGCGAGCCTAAGGAGCCGACAATTTTTGCCCGGAGCTCATCTTTAGACGGAAGCTGAGCCAGCTTATTGACTTCCGAATCGGTTAAAAACCGTCCGTTTAAAAATCCGGCTTTTGTGCGGCCTATGCCGTTGTCTTTAATTGCTTTGGCCAAAGCTTTAATTCCGGCAATTTCATCACCGTAAGAAAAAAGGGTAGCAATCGGTCCTTCAAAAATTGCATCATCATCGACTTTATAGCCGGTCTCTTTTAAAGCTATTTTTAATAAATTATTCTTGGTGACTGAAAATTGAGCCGATAATTCTTCCAAAGAATGGCGCAAAGCCTGGATTTGACTCATGGTCATGCCCTGGTAGTCGGTAAACACCAGCGATTTAGACTTGGTAAGCCTGTCTTTAAGATCGGTAACTATATCTTCTTTTTGAATTCTTGTTTTTGGCATTTTATTTAGGTTATGGTTTTTGGGTTTTAGGTTTTGGTAACAAAAAACGCCCTTGTGAGGCGCTTGAGTCTTTGGTTGTATTTACTATAACCTAACAACTACAACCTAAAACCTAGTTTATCGCCTCGGTGTGATTTATGCTTGCGCTACACACGCTCTTTAGCTTTGGTATTTTAATCCATGTGCTACAATTTTGTCAATGACCCAGCCTGTGCGAGTTCAACTGCTTACGATGTCGAATATATTGAAAAAACTGGCAAATTTTTCAGAATCTGAGTTTAAGGACGACTCATTGCTTGTGAACAGATCACTTTTGGAGATTGAAATATACCTGGATGGATTGCGAGTCCAGAAGCTTTCCAGAAAAGTCAGGCTCGGACTAAATAAATTCGAATCACGCTTTAAAGAGTTAAAAATTTACCTTTTTCTGAGTAGGGATTTGGAATTGTTTAAAGAACAGGCTCTAAAATGGGCAGATATACTGCAAATCAGGTCCAGTTTAATTTAAACAGTTTAATCATTATTGACGATCGTTCAAAAACGTTAAACTAATTTAGTGATCAATTGGTTGACTCAGAGCTGCATTATGTCTATTCAATAATGCCCTGAACCAGCATGTTCTCAATAAGCAAGCTAAATTGGCTTGACAATATAGTTAACTCTCTGTATAACTCCTTATATGAGTGCATGGGCAGACATAGAGAGAGCGGCGTTAGCAAGAGAGGCAGAAATTGAAGCCATTCGTAAGGCAGAAGAGGAGAGCAAAGTAGCAGCCTTAAGAGCGCGCGCAGATGAGGTTCTTGCCAGGAAACTGGAGGAGCACAATAGAAAAAAAGCTATTTTAGACTCTTATAATGTAGAAGCTGTACTTACAGATTTAGCTGAAAAATGGGGTGGAGGGGAAGTTGTATCTATAGAACAGCATAGAAGTCATAATGCAGGTCATCAGTTGGTTGAAGGTTGGGCCCTTCATTCAAAGGGATATCAAGTGCCGGTCTTACATGGAGGAGGTAAAGATTTAGAGTTAAGATTAGTTGGACAGCGTTCTGCAATTGAGGTTGTTGTTACTGAAACTTTAGGTGAGACGCCAAGTAAAGTTGAAATTCGTGACAGGAATATCTATAAATTAGATGACGCAAGGGAGCATCCGCTGAGCGATTTAGTCATAGCTCGGGGACTTGAGACGGGTCTGACCGAAGCTATCACGGATCGCCGTCTGGGTGAGCGGCAATTTTTTGCAGAGGTTAAGACTGACAGCTATGCTGATTTTGCCCTGGTTATGCGTAGGAAGGCATTAAATAGAGAAGTGATGAAGAGTTTACCTAATGATATTAGTGAATGGACGCAGTGGATTACAGGTCAGTTGCCTGACCTTAATGAGCAACAGAGGGTGGATAAAAAAGAGTTGCGTGCTTGGGGGCATACTCAAAGAGGGAATCGCGGACTGACAAGATTTGTTGACCGAATAGTGCCTTTTTCATTCAAACTTTAGGTTTATTAGTAGTTAGAAATATTTTTCTCAGAATCCAGGGTTAAAGTCTGGGCGCAGGGGTTGTAGTTGCCGAAGGTAATTACTTTGCTTTGGTTAAAGGGGTTTAGGTTTACAAGAGCCTGGTTGTCAATTATAACGCTTTCATTATTTTCCCTGACCAGAACCGGCTGGGAGAGAGCTTTTTCTTTTAACAGGTAGTCACCTAAGTATGGCAGGTAGCTGAACCAATATAAAAAGAAGTTATCCGGCCGGTACTGCCGGGTAACTGTGATGTTTTGCAAGGTTCCAACCTGGGAAGCAAAATATCCTCCGCAGCCGGTTTGCATCCGGCCCAGGGTGAAAGCGGCAATTAAGACTGCCGGAAGAACGATCAGGGGAATAGTGAACTTTAAGTTAACTGTGGTTGCCTGTTTTTTCTTAATGTCTTCCAGAATCTGGATCAGCTTCTGCCAGGGTTTGCCCATTTTAAGAGTAAACAGGTTAAAAGCGTCATCATCTTCTTCAGTCTTAATCAAATCACTAAGAACCTTCCCCGATCCGGAAAGATCAACCTTCGCTTTTAAGGGGATGAAATGACCGTTTTCGTCGCGAACTTGTTTTACCGCCCTGGCTCTCCGGGCCGCACTATTAAATGGCATAACTTAACTCTACAACCGGTACTGCATAGATGTCAAATGCCGTCGGCATTTTTTGGAGTGCCGCTAAGAGTTTTACGGCATTAAATAAGTGCGGTGATTTGAGGCTAAAGTGCGGCATTAAAAGAGATTAAAAAAGTTTAAGAAGGCGTTTTGGATGCCGTAAAAACAGCTGCGGCTGCCGGGAAGTTGTCAAATAGGATCGTAGTAAGTATTATGTATTATGTATTATGCAAAACACAAAAATTCTCTTTAAATTTATACTATTTTTTGCCCTGTTTTCTACATTCTACATTCTACATTCTACATTGGTCTATGCCCAGCTTGAGATTGCTGAAACTTACGATGTACCCGAAGGGGCTGCTGACGGCGATATCATGTCTTTTGCCGGAGGCAAGCTGGACCTGGCTAAAAAAGAATATGATGATAAGATGTTCGGAGTTATCGTTGATTCACCTTTGGTTGCCTACAGGAGGCAGGATAATACCGGAAGACCGGTTATCAGAAGCGGCACTTCTATTGTAAATGTCACCACAATCAACGGTCCGATAAAAGTCGGTGATTTTATTACTACCTCAGGCATGCCTGGCAAAGGTGAGAAAGGAGCTATATCCGGCTATGTCCTGGGCGTTGCACTACAGGATTTTGGCGATAATGATGGAGAAGCGGCGACCTATACCCCCCCGGGAGATAATCCCCAGTCAAAGCAGGTTAAAGTCGGCAAGATCAATGTAGCCATAAAAATTGAGTATGCCGAACTTGATACTGCCCGCAACGCCAACCGGTTCCTGGATGCTTTAAACGGTGCTTTTTTCCGCAATACCCAAAACCCCGAACAATTTGTTAATATCATCCGCTATATTTTAGCCGGAGTGGCAGTTTTGATAAGCTTTTTGGTAGGATTTTTTACTTTGGCCCGGAGTATCCCAAGAAGCATAGAAGCTCTGGGAAGAAATCCTTTAGCCAGGACGACGATTCAATTCGGAATCATTTTAAATATAATCTTCACAGTTGGAATCGCAATCGTAGGCATCATCGCTGCAATAGTATTATTAAAGTTTTAGTTAGTTAGTTAGTGGATATTAGGCATAAAGTCTTGACAAAATGTATATTTAAATGTACATTCAGGCTATGCAAAACATGACCACTACAGACCTAAGGACGAAATCTTCCGAGCTTGTTAAAACACTTAAAGAAGGAAGATCCGTTGATTTAATCCATCGCTCTGAAGTTATCGGGGAAATTAAACCTAAAATCAAAGATCCGAAGCCATTTGATGCGGAGAAATTTAAGAGGCTTCTCAAGCTGATTAAACCAAAAAAGACAATTCCCAGATCTCAAAGAGAAAAAGTATATAGACGACATTTAATGGAAAAATATGGCAAGGGTCTTTCTTGATGCTAATGTGGTAATTGATATTATAGAAGAGCGAAAAGAGTGGTCGCTTGATGATCTTAATAGGTACAGACTTTTTGTCTCTCCCTTGTCAATTCATATTCTTGTTTATCTATATAAATATAGAATTCCGAATAGTAAGCTTGATAGAATAGAAGAATATTGGTCATTTATAGCTGTTGATAAGGCAGTTTCTCTAAAAGCTTTACAAGGTCCGACTAAAGATTATGAAGACAATATCCAGTTGCATAGTGCTGCAGAGGCGAATTGCGATTTATTTTTGACAAGAGATAAGAAGCTTCTAAAGATGAAGTTTTTTGGCAAAACTAAAATTATTCAAGAGTTTTGAAGGAGTAATTAGTTGGGGTGGTGGATTTAAGAATGGATCGATGCTTTTGTTTGAGATTTTGGCCAGTCCTCTAAAGAAATAAGCGCGCTTCCGATAAAAGGAAGAATTGTTTTTGGTTCCCGGATAAATTCCCCAACCGGGAACGGATCGCCTTCGGTAACCAGGGTTGGATGGGGTTTTCGATCTGAAGTTAAAACTGCGACCGTGCCGGAGACTGCATCCACTACTATCGATAGGCCAAAATGGGCGGATTGGTAATCTCCATAAAACGGCCTGCGGAGGTTGCCTCCCCGTGCATCCCCGGCTATCTGCAAAAGAACAGCTTCCCTGTCCCTGTCCACATGAACTCTTGTAACTAATCTGTGCGGCATAGCCGCAACTGAAGGCAAGTAGTTATCCTTAATGTCGAGCAGAACTTCCCACCCGCGAAGTAGGGCTGCTGTTGTTACTTGTGCAGCCGGTAAACGGCCCGGGGGATATGATTCAGTTGCCCGCAGCTGTTCGGCTGTAAATGGATGCCTAAAACTAACGATACCTCCGGCTCTTTGAGCTCCCATGACATGAGTTAAAGTTTCAGCATATAGTCCCATAAAAGGGAATATAGTTTTTAAGACTTAAAAAGTCAAGATTGTAAGAGCTCCAGCCAAGCTTCGTTTAAAAATATCCTATAGTTGAATAACAAGACTTTTGAGCGTATAATTGGCAAATGTCTAAAACTGAAAGAATTATTTATCAAGCTGCAAGCGAGTCGGCCGGAAGAGTTGAACTGCCTGTCGCCAGGCCGGATTTAGTTGATGAAGTGCCTTTTCGCGACTTGCTTGTAGTTATTTCCTCAGCCGGTGTGGTTTACGATCAAAAAACCAGAACTTTAAGACCAATAACCGGAGGTATGGAGAGAAAACTGCTTGAGAGGGTTGGACCGGTGACCATCAGGCCCGGAAACGTCGACGAGGAGGATTTTATGGCCGCCGGAGAGCCCGTGGGTGACAGAACACTCCTTGATAAAGCTTATTGCCAGGCCTTAGAACAATTCAACCCGGCAGCAATTGCAGATGGGCGATACCCCCAGGCAGCCCGGGTTGAATGCTACCCGGTAAACAGGGAAGCACCGGAAATAGTTATTCGCAACGGGATAATTGAATATCATTTAAGGGAGTTGGATTTTACTTCCGGGTTTGTGATTGAGGATAAAGACGCTGCTTTAAGAAGGTTAACAGATGAAACGGGACTGAGCGTAAGAATTGCTCAAACCCGAGCATTTTTGCAATCAAAAAGCCAACTGCTTCTTCAGCGGGAAACTGATAAATTGAAATTTATTCCCACTTTACCAATGCCCAGTGCTTTGGAGGTGGCGCAGGCAATCCTAAGAGACTCGGATAGAAGTAGTGGTTTTAAGGATCCGCTGATTGAATCGCATGCCCGGGACTTGAGACAAAGTTATCAGGTTCTGTGGCAAATTATGCGGGCAATACCGGATGGGCATTTATTCTCGAACCAGAATACCTCGCAGCTTGCTGCGGGGATGAATGGTTCGCAGAAGAACTTGCCCGAAGGGATACTTCGCAGTTTACTGCGGAGTAGTTCATCCAAAAATCCGCCAGTTGTGCCTCACCGGCAGATTGATCACGTCTACTGGAGCTTGCCCGAGACCGAGAAGGGAGTTATTGAGATGGCCCGGACAGCATCTATCGCCAGAAGTGTTTTGCTTGAGGTATTAAGGGATTTACCTAAGAACTTATTTTTAAACCCGGCAAAAATGGGTTTTCCGGACCCCGCCGTAGCGATTAATGCCTGGATTTACCAGAATATGAGGTTTCCTGAGTTTGAGGTAGCGGCTGATTACGCAGACATATTGTATGCGGCTGTAAAAGGCCATTTTAGGACAAAGGAGCGCTTAAGAGCTAATTATGCACGATATAAAAAAACTGCCCAGGTATATGCTTCAGAGGTCAGACTAGCTTGCGAGGAATTAATTTATGAAGACTTTCGGGCACAAGATTAAACCTGCGATCTGACTAACCAGCTCCTTTTTTCTATAGCCCGTTTTGTTATATATCGCAAAACGAGCAACGATTGGTATACTATCCTTAATGCCCGAAGTTGTCTTTGGAGTTATTGCTATAGCCGCAACAGCTGCCTTTATCCGTGAATTTGCCCTCCGGAAAAAACAGGAAAAGGACTCCCGGGCGTCCGAAGCCGACAAACAAAATTACGCCACCATCGGCCAGTTAACCGAGAAGTCCCGGCAGATTGTTACCCAGGCAGAGAAGCAGGCCCAGGAGCTGGTTCAAAACACCAAATTATTTTCAGCCAAAGCCACCCAGGATTTAGGCACCCAGCTGGGTCAATTCCTCCAATATGAAGAAAAGCAAACCGGCCAGGCCGCCCAAACGGTTGATGAGGCTTTCAAACGCCAGGAAGAAGAATTTAACCGCTTCTTAAGGCATCTGACCGAGGTTTTGGATAACAAAACCGAAAGTTCGATTAACAGTTTTTCCAAATACCTCGAGGACTTAAAACTGGAATCTCAAAAATCGCAGGTGGCAAACTGGGAAGGAGCCAAAAACCGGGTTAATGAGCTGTTTGAGAATTTTGAGACCAAACTGGCCGACTTTCTACTTCAGACCGAGCAAAAAATGATGCTTTCGGTTGATCTTGAGCTCAAATCGGCCCGATCGCTGATCGATACTTATAAAGTCCAGCAGATGAATATAATTGATGAAAATATCGTGGCTATGCTTGAAAAAACCCTCAGTTTGGTTTTGGCCAAGAATCTTAATCTAAGGGATCAAATGGAGTTGGTTTATGAGAGTCTGGAAAGAGCGAAGACAGATAGTTTTTTAGTATAGATTTAGTAATGAAGTAACAAGTAACAAGAAACAAGTAACAAATAAATATCAAATTTAAAATTCTAATGATCAAAAGATCAAGTTTTTTAAATATTTGATAGTTGGCTATTTCTGGAACACTTGTATCTTGTTTCTTGGAATTTACGAGTCATCGAGTAATTATGGAAGAACAATTTATTGACGAGATTTTAAAGGATACTTTTACCCTGGATGCTTTCAGGAAGCGCTTTCAGGCGCTGAGGTTAAGGATTGAAGGTAGTGTTTATAATTCGGGAAATGAGGAGAAAAAAGAAGAGCCTGAAAATCAGACCGCCCCGGCTAAAGATCAGGAAAAGTGGCTGGAATCTTTTGACGGGAAACTTCTTTCCGGTATAACAAATGACCAGTTTAACGCTATTAAACAGCATGTCGATGCCTTTATAAACAGCACGCCTCCTTTGGCCATCTATTTTGTGTTTTCGCTTGAAGAAGCTCAGGTAAAACAGGTAGGAGAGTGGCTCAGAAAAAATCTCAATAATCCCAAACTGGTTTTTGATATTAAAGTTGATCCCGGTCTGATCGGCGGTTGTGCTGTTGTTTATAAGGGAGTTTATAGGGACTATTCGCTTAAGGGAAAGATAAGTCAGAACAGAGAGCAGCTGGTCGGAGAATTCCGGAAATACTTTAAACAGTAAGTATTAATGACTAAGATACAAGTGTCCAAGTAACAAACGAATCACAAATTCTAATTGCCAATAACCAAAAATATTTGGACTTTGAATATTTAATATTGGCATTGTTTGTAACTTGTATCTTGTTTCTTGGAAATCTTAAAAAAAATGCAACCGGTACAACAACAAAATCATCAAGAAGTCGGTTATGCAGTATCCAGCCGGGACTTTCTGGTTTTTTTAGACGGCATGCCAACGGTCAGGATTAATGATCTGGTAGTTTCGGAAGGCGGTAAGAGGGGTTGGGTCAGCGCCTTACACAAAAATCAGGTTGAGGTTTTAATGCTGGACGAGGGGGTTATTAATCCGGGGGAACTCTTCCGCCGGAGCGAGTCAAGGCTGTCAATCAGTATGGGTGAATATTTACTGGGCCGGGCAATTAATCCGATCGGCGTTCCGATTGACGGTAAAAGGATATTAAATACCGGAAAAGATGTGAGAAGTGAGCTTGACAGAAAAGCGCCTAATATTAATATGCGCAAATTTATTGACGAACAATTCGCCACCGGAATTACTTTAATTGACAGCTTAATTCCGATTGGTAAAGGCCAGAGGGAACTGGTATTGGGCGATGCTCACGCCGGCAAGACCGCTTTCACGATTGACTTGATTTTAAACCAGAAAGACCGGAATATGGTCTGCATCTATGCCTCAATAGGTAAGCCGATCAGCCAATTGAAATCTATGCTTGAGGTTTTAACAAACAATAATGCGATGGGTTATTGTGTGGTTATTGCCGCTTCATCGTCGGAAGCTGCTCCGCTTATCTATTTAACTCCCCAAACAGCCTTTACGGTAGCAGAATATTTTCAAAAATTGGGTCGCGATGTTTTACTCATTTTGGATGATATAGGTTCTCATGCCAAGATATACCGTGAGATCAGTTTGCTGTCAGGTAAGACTCCGGGCCGGGAATCATATCCCGGAGATATTTTTTATCAGCATTCTCATTTATTCGAGCGGGCCGGTAATTTTAAAGCTGAAAACGGCGGCGGATCGATCACCGCATTTCCGGTTCTGGAGGTTAATTTATCGGATTTTGCAACGTTTTTGCCGACAAATTTGGTCGGAATGACCGACGGCCATTTGCTTTTTAACTCCAACTTCCGCAACCAGGGGACGACTCCGGCTATTGACGTTTCTCTTTCGGTCACCAGGGTCGGCCGGCAAACCCAAAAGCGCCTGCAGAATTTACTCTCCAGCCGGGTCAGGGAATTAATGGCCAAAGCGGCCGAACTTCAGACAATCAGTAAATTCTCGGCCGAGCTGCCCTTCCAGACCAGGCTGACTTTGAAGCAAAAGGAAATTTTGGACGAGCTTTTGAATCAGGAAAACTCGACCAGAATTGCCGTGCCTTCCCAAATTGTTCTTTTGGGATTAACTTTTACGCCGCTTTTTTTGGAAAAGGAGGCCGATTTTATAAAAAAAGCCAAAGATCTGATACTTCAAGCATTGGTTAAAGACCCTGCGCTGTCGGCTTTTACAGCAAAGGTAGAAAAATTTGAGAGCCTGGAAGACTTTATTAAACAATTAACAGCTCTTCTGCCCGTAATACAAAAATACTTAGGCTTAACCAGTGAAGTGATACAAAATAATTCAAAAGTGACTAAGGCGACTCAGGAAACTTAGGTGACTAATGTCTGACCTTAGATACCTTAGTAGCATTAGTAACTTTAGTTGGTTAATAAAACCATGACTACCAAAGAAATAAACATATTAATCGAAGAGGCCAGGTCTTTAAAGGAGATCACTCAGGCTTTTACTCAAATTTCATCCTCAAAATTAAAACGGATCCGTTCCGGTGCTGAGCGCAACCGGGAATTTTTCAAAGACCTGTCGGGAATCTATGGTCTGATTAACATTATCGCCAAACGCCGGAAAATTCCTGCTCCTTTCAAAAACGGTAAGACTTTAAGCATCCTTCTGTCCTCGAATGAGCGTTTTTACGGTAAGATTACCAGCGAACTAATTGAATTTTTCCTGATCCAGGTCAGCAAAATCAACTGTGACAAACTGGTAATCGGCCGGTCTGGGGTTGAGACAATCAAGTCTTTAAACTATGCTTTAAGCTATACGCCCCTAATTTTAAAAAGCGACTTTCCCGATAGTGCCGAGTTTTTGTCACTTTCGAAGGTAGTTAATAATTATTCTAAAGTTTTAGTCTTTCATCCACAGTTTCAGAGCGTGATGACCCAGGTACCGATCATTGCCGATATCACTCAGTCCGAGCTGGATGTTCATACCCGGACCGGCCAGTCGGAAGAACTGATATCCCAAATAAATAATTTCATTATTGAGCCTGAAGTCAAAATTATGGTTGAGTTTTTTGATAACCAGATAAAAGTTATTTTGCTTGAGGCGACATTCCTGGAGGCCGAGCTGGCCAGAACTGCTTCGAGGCTGATTTCAATGGACAGCGCCCAAAACGAAGCGGAAAAGTACTTATCAACCCAGGAATTACTGCTTTTAAATGCTCAAAGAAGCATTCAAAATGCCAGAATTTTGGAAACGGTTGCTGCGATGCACAAGGGAGGGGGCAACTAAGGCAACTGAGGTATCTAAGGTGACTAAGGTTAAACATTTCTGGCCTTAGTTACATTAGTCACCTTCGTCACCTTAGTCACTAATAAACATGACAGATCTTGCTAAAGAAAAAAAAGCCCTTTTTGAAGGAATTATAGTTTCGGTCCGGGGTCAGATTGCCCAGGTTGAATCAACCGGGGCCGGTTTGCCGGGCCTGAATGAGGCTTTAATCAGTACAGAAGACAAGAGTATTTGCCTGGAAGTATTTTTCCAGGAAAAACAATCGGTTTCCTGCCTGATTTTGTCCGATCCGGACAGGCTTTACCGGGGAATGAAGATTTCCGGCACTAATTCGCAGGTTTCCATACCGGAGGACCCCTCGCTTTTGGGCCGGGCGATTGATTTATTCGGTAACCCTTTAGATAACGGCAAGCCGATTGTCGGAACCAGGCGGCGCTCAATTTATTCCCGGACACCTTCTTTGAATACCATAGCCACCACCAGCAAGGTTTTAGAGACCGGCATTAAAGCGATTGATTTTTTGACCCCGATCCTGGAAGGGGGAAAAACCGGCTTCGTCGGCGGCGCCGGAGTCGGAAAAACAATTCTGATTACCGAATTGCTGCACAATATTACTTTGCGTCATAACGGTGTTTCGGTTTTTGCCGGAGTCGGGGAGCGTATTAGAGAAGGTCAGGAGCTATACCAGAGACTATTTGAAACCAGGGTCCTGCCCTCAACGGCTATAGTTTTGGGGAATATGAATGAAAATGCCGGTGTCAGGTTCAGGGTGGCTTTGGCAGCAGCTTCGATAGCCGAGTATTTCCGGGACGCCATGAAAAAGGATGTCCTGATGTTTATCGACAACATGTTCAGGTTTGTCCAGGCCGGCAATGAACTGGCAACCCTGCTTGGGACTTTGCCTTCCGAACAAGGCTATCAGGCTACTATGTTAACCGAATTGTCCCAACTTGAGGACAGATTAGTCTCAACCGTTAATGCTTCTATCACTTCGGTCCAGACCGTTTATGTACCGGCCGATGAAACAAATGACCCGGCTGTTACTGCCATAACTTCATTTTTTGATACCGCTATTGTTTTGTCGCGTACGGTTGCCCAGCATAACCTATATCCGCCCATCGATCTGGCAGCTTCCTCAACTTCAGCTTTAAAGCGTTCGATTATCGGATCAGACCATTTTGAAGTAGCGATCCAGTTTCAGAAAATGCTTTCGGAATATAATGCCCTGGCTCATATTGTCGCCATCGTCGGTGAAGCGGAACTTTCGGCCCAGGACCGCCTTCTATACCAGCGGACTAAAAAAATCATCAATTACCTGACCCAGCCTTTCTTTATGACCGAAGCCCAGTCGGGTAAGCGGGGGGCTTACGTCAGCCGCGGCAGTGCCGTTGCCGATATCAGGCTGATTATCTCAGGTAAACTGGACGCGGTACCTGATGAAAAGTTTCTCTACATCGGCAATATAAAGGATATCAAATAATTAGCCGATATAGAGCCTGCTCATATATCGGCAACATTAAGGACATTAAGTAATTACTTTGTAAAGACGGTTCCCTTGACAACACAAAGGCATTTATTTATGCTTGGTTTATATGAGCGAGGGTGAAAGAGGTGAGGCTAAGGTTACTGGTTTAAATGCGGCAAAAGAAGCTGCAGAAATAGGTGACCCGGATGGGGTCTTTCTTGCCTGTATTGAGGCGGTTGAGTCCGGTGATAAAGTTCCACTTCCTAATGTATATAAATTAGTTGAAGAGGCATACTCAAATGCAGCAGGGGAGTTTGTGGCACACGCTGATCGCGAGGAGGATTCAGGTAATCGGGCTGGAGCCAGCACTAATTGGGATATGGCAAATGACCGTTATTACCGCGAAAGCTTCGCCCGTGCGGAAATTAATACGCTAACGAACTGGAAAATTGATTCCCCGGTCGGAACCTTAGAAACTTACCAAAAGGAGTGGGATAAAATGTCGTCTAATACTGAGCCTCAGAATCTGCTTGAGATGGCTTTGATGATTGCTTATAAGGGAGGTAAAGTTGGTAAGGACGAGTTATACGGCCGGATGGCTGATTATTATGCCAACGATGCTGTCTCAATCAAGGACACTTTATCTAAGCCGCAAGAACCTATTGATCCTAACTCCGATCATGATTCCCACATAATAACAGACCGGGAATATTTGCGCATGGAGGCTACGAGGGCAGAGCAAAAAGCCGCTCTTTATAGGAGTAGATTGTCCAGACCCGGTTCTAATTCTCCAGCTTCCCGTCCTGCCCCACCTAAATAAGATCTATCCTGAGTTTAGATGTCCATATAGCGATTGCTTAATCACAAAAAATTTATAAGACTTGACTTCAGCTATTTTTTTCTATAGCTTAAAATATATGGGTGGAGATGGTAAAAATTTAGATAACCCTTCCGTCAAACCAGAAAAATTACCGCCGTACTCCAGTCTAAAAGATGTTGGTTATTTTAGACCTACCCGAAGGGATCTTATCGATTATCGATTCATTTTTGGCTTTGGCATTCAATACTTTAAACCTGATTCTAAGGTAGTTGATATAGGAAGTGGGGAAAGGCAAGAATTTGCAAGAGATTTAAGGATCCACCGTCCCGATGTGACGGTATTTTCGGTCGATCCTTCCCTGGCTATTCAACTGGATCCGGCTCAAGATCAACAAAGAGGCATAGTGTATGAACTGAAAAACAGAGGGTACTATGTGCCGGATAGAAATGCCCGGTTAGAAAGAAGGCGAAATGCACAGAAATTTACCGTAGCTGCAATAGCTCCGAATCTGCCGTTTCCGGATAATAGTATGGATTATGCATTCGATAATTACGGTGCCCTTTACTATTTTCCTGTTGATAATGACCTGATTAAAAGTTATTTTAGGGAACTTTACAGAATATTAAAACCCGGCGGGGAGGCTCAAATTTATCCGGTGGATTCGGTAAAAGAATTACCGTTAAGTGAAGATTTAATGTACAAAGTCAGTAAAGAGCGGGTAGTCACGATACTAAGTGAACTGGCAACTGAACTTAAAATGAGCTTTGAACCGTTTGACTTTGAAGATACAAATAACCGGACTGGAGATCTCTATCCAAGATGCGGTGTGAGAATAAAAAAACCGGATTTAAAACAAGTTTCAACTTAAGGATTTTAATAACAGAACAGCTGGGCCGAGCTTACCAGACCAAGTCTAATCAACTATAGAGTAGTTTACAAAGTCCCAAATCGGTATTTCGTACGAATAATGATCTAGTCGAGGCTACGCATTTGTATCTTAAACAACAAAATTCTGATGCCAACGAAATTTATATTAAGTAAGATTTCAAGCAACCTGGCTGCTCTGAATTGGAAAGACAGAGTTTTAAGGCCGGATTATGGCTTTGGCCAGTAAAATGGCTTGTGTTTTTAAGAAGGTCTTCTTCCTCTGGGCATTGGCCCTTTTTGATTAGTTGTCGAGCTTTTAGTATGTCTTTCTGCGCCACGCTCATTTCCTACCGGACCGCCTGTTGTTTGATTTTTAGTGCGGTGTATACCCTTTTCCGCAGCTATGTAAGCTCCCAAATCTCCTTTAGCAGCCGGTGAAGTTGACTGACTCATCTTAGCTGCCATTTCGAGCATCGATCTGGCATTTGCTACGGCCTGTCTATGATTGGCTCCAAATCCCTCCAAAGTACTAACCAGTTTGCCAACAGGGTCTAAGTCCGGTTGATCAGGGTTGGCAGACCGGATCCGCTGGGCAATATTATCTGCCTCAATAGGGCCCAAGCTCCGATAGCGGCCGCCTAAACCTCGATCAAGATCCTGATAGTATCCTGCCAGCTCAAGAATTAAAGCTTCAACCTGTTCCCGACCGGGGCTATGATCCTGGACTGCTTTACTGCGCTCAACTATTGACCTGGCTTTTGGTATAAAAGGATTTTCAGGATTCTCGGGACTCTCTGCTTCAGACGTAGGCATTATTTGACAATAGTATAACATTCAGAATCAATCACTTGTCACTTGTCACTTGTCACTTTATGATTAACCAATGGCTCAGGATACTTTAAATGTAAAAATTCTATCTCCGACGCAGACTATTTTTGAAGGGGAGGCGGTTTCGGTCAGCTCGGTTAATACTGAGGGCAAATTTGATATTTTGCCTTATCACGCTAACTTCATTACCTTGGTTCAAAAGAAGCCGATTTTTTTGAGGATTAAAAAGCAAAACGAAAAGCAGCAGGCGCTGCCCGCCAAAGCTCTGGAACAGTTTTTCGGCTCCAATATCCAGGAGTTAAAGTATGAATTTGATATGGCGATAATTTATAGCAAAGATAATGCGGTCAAGATTTACACCAACATCCAGCCGCAGTTTTAGTTAGTTATTCGTTGATCGTTAGTTCGTTCATAGTTAATTATATTGATAACGTATAACGCGAAATCGCTCAAAATCGTATAACCATCCAACAGGCTACAGTCGGTCCGAAATACCAGATTGTGATCCCAAAAGAAATCAGAAAAAGTTTAAAGGGGTTAAAGTCCTGCTACTTTCAGAAATTAAAGTCTGATATCACCCAAATCCGGCCCCATATAGTTTTTTTGACAAAAATTTCTCCAAAGTCCTGCTTGATCCTTATCACTTCTCTTTGAGTTAACTTGGTTGTACAATCAGCAGCTAGTATGGCTTCAAAGCGAAAAATACCGGCCACTATGGTTTCCCAGCATCCTGATCATGCCAGTACTCCGTACTGGAAGTTACAAGATACAAGAAACAAGATACAAACTGAGGATAACAAGGCGTTTATATCAACTTCTGAGGAGACCCATGAACTCTTTTTATCTTTCTCAGATCTTGGAGTCAGTGAATATAAATGGGACTGGGAGGGGAAGCTGGTTGATGAATCCGTCATGGAACGGTTGTTGCAGGATCACTATCAATTTTTTAAAGATAATCCCTTAGGCCAGGAAAAATTTTTAACTTTCCGGTTACCAAATCCGCAGGTTGAAACGGAATTCAGATTAGGCCGGGCTTTTATGAATTTAATTTCTGCTGCGGCCATGGCCAGGCAGTTTAAATTGCCGGATACCCCCTTGTTTGAAGTAATTTTGCCGATGACGACCTCGCCCGGTGAGATGATGGAGATCCACGAAGCGTTTGTAGAGATGGCTGGTTTGAAGCATAAACTCTACCGGATGGATAAAGTGCCGCTTAAATCAATTAAAGTCATTCCGCTGTTTGAGGATATTGATACGATAGCTAACTCCGGAAAAATCCTTGAGGATTACATCAAAGCCTTCGGTAGTCGCTTTGGCAGATTACCGATTTATATCCGTCCGTATGTTGCCCGTTCCGACCCGGCCTTAAATTCGGGAATGGTGGCGACGGTGCTGGCAATTAAAATAGCCCTCTCGGATTACGCCGATTTTAGCGAAAAATACGGCATCCCTACTTACCCGATAATCGGCTCGGCTTCGCTCCCTTTTAGGGGCGGGTTGTCGCCTGAAACTGTTGACAGCTTTGCGAACGAGTACCGCGGAGTCAGGACGGCTCTGTTGCAGTCCGCTTTCAGGTATGACCATCTCAAAGCCGAGGTTATTTCAGCAATTAAGCGCCTGGAATCATTACTTCCGCGTGGTATGGCGGAGAAAGTTACTTCCAGCGAAAGAGGGGAGCTTTTGGAAATCATGAAAATTTTTGAAGGTTTCTATAAACCAACAATAGAGGGAATTGCCGACATTATTAATCAAATTGCCGGCGATTTGCCTAAAAGAAGGGAACGGGTACAGCATGTTGGACTGTTTGGTTACTCAAGAGGCTTAGGGAAGGTCCGTCTGCCGCGGGCAATCGGTTTTACTGCAGCCCTTTATTCGATCGGCGTCCCGCCGGAATTAGTAGGGACAGGTCGGGGTCTGCGCGAAATTCAAAGTTCAAAATTCAAAGTTCAAAATTGTTTGGAGTTATTGGAAAAATACTACTTAAACATCCGTCAGGATTTAAGACGGGCCGGGGCGTATTTGAATAAGAAAAACCTCCGGGCGCTAGCTTTAAAAAACAAATCGTTTAAGGGTATTGAAGAAGACGTTATTGAAATTGAAAAATATTTAGGAGAAAAACTAGAACCAAAGACTAAAGATGAGCTCGAGCACCAAAAAATCTCGACCAAAGTTTTACAAAATTTGACAGCTGGTAAATCTACCAAGGACCTGGTCGAACAATCCGCTCTTCTTAGAAAAAGCCTGGGGTGATTAAGTTTAAGCTGCAATTTGAAGGAATCTTTCAATGGCTGGGATAATAGGGTTATTCGCAAAAAACCAGGCGCTGTTTGTTTCGGAGCGTAACATTGGCGGGATGTGGAAAGCCCCAAGGTCTGCCTCGCGTTCTCCCAGTCTAGCAGCTAAAGTAGGTAGGTGATTATCAAGTAACCAAAACCAGGGTATGCCAGCAATAACATCGAGTTGTTCCGGATTGTCGATTCCCAGCCTGTCTCGATATTGTTGCTGGAATTGTTCCTGGCTAACCAGCCATCTACCCTTTGGTCCGATGGTATATGCCAAAACAGGCCTGGTTACAGGTTCATACCCAGGAAGAATCTCAGTTGTTTCTAGTCTGGCTTTGGGGTATAGACCATACTCGTCAATTGGGCCCAGGTCAAAGACCAGCGCCGGTCCTTTTAGCGTGGTTGTTGGCTTATGTTTTTCCCGCCACAGTGCGATTTTATCACCTGCTTTTTGGAAGCGTACGGCTTCTTCCCACTGATATCCTGCAGGGAAGAAAACGCCATCCAAGTATTCTTTGTCATTCTTGATGATCGGTTGGTCGTTAATCACGCAAAACCTTTCAGAATTAAAACCCCTCAAATGATCAACGGCTAAAGCAAGAGGCATGTCTCGCATGTGCTGTGATTTCTTTAGTGTTAAAAGTCTCATTATTTCTTGTTTTTTAGTCTCTTGCATTGGTACTGTAGACAATGACTTTGGCAATGAAACTCCGTCATTTTTTATTAGGGTTGGAAAATGGGCGAATGCTATTTTTTGGGTTAATAGGGTTTCTGAAGAAGGCAGTTTTGTCCTGTCACCGGAAAAGTCCTTATACCATCTAGCAGCGCAGAATTTAAGAAAATCACTTATAGCAGACCCGTGTGTTGTATTCTTAAGATGATCATCCAGAAGATCTGGATCAAATCCTGGTTGTGCAATTTCTCTTAAATGACCAGCGGTTTCATAAGCTATATCTTGAAGTTTGCCTGGACTGAAAGCGTAGCTATTATTAACACGGTCAAGAAAACGCACTGTTGGACCTAAAACTCTTAGAGGAGGAAATGGGTCTCCGATTGCTACAACTGTCGTTGAGCCGCTCTCTTTGAATTGGCCCACTAAAAGACTGGCCCCATCTATAGTCATGTAACCGGTTCGTGGGATTTTAAGTTGATCTGTGGTAACTTTTCGAAACTCCTCGTTCATAATGATAGTCAGGATTTTATGATTCTTGAACGATTAATTCAACAAAGTGCGAAGTAGCGTTAGTCGAACAATCCGCTCTGCTCAGAAAAAGTTTAGGCTAATTGATTAAACCACTCTTTTCATATAGTCTTAATTTATGCCTCTGGCAAATAATCAAAAAGGCTTTTTTGCTATTTTAGGATTGGTGGTGCTTTTGATCGCTGTTGCTGCAATATTCTATTTTGGCAAACAAAATGATCCTGTAAATGTTCCGGCCGTGATGTCTTCATCTGCGCCTGTTTTAACTCAAAACCAGAATACAGAAATTGATAGCGCCAATTGGACTGTCTATAAAAACAACAAATACAGTTATTCAATAAAATACCCGGCAGGTTTTGAAGCAGGTTATTATTACGCTGTATCAGGCGAGCTTCGGGAGCCAACGGGCATGGAAAATACGATTGGGTTTTATGAGGAGAATCCAACTTCCGGCAGTTTTCTGGATATCCAGGTTCTGGAGTTTGATAAAACCTTAAAAGAAATTGCAGAAGATAATTATAAGGAAAATACCACCCATTTCCTGACCAAAAAATTCTCGGATTTAGAACAATTAGTGATCCAGGACAGTCCCGCTTATAGCTACACTTTCAAAAGCCGCGCTTTGGATACTTATAAATGGAGCGGGATTGTTTCTGAAAAGAATGAATATGAATTTAAAGTGGTATTTATTGAAAGAAGCGGTATTATCTATTCCATTTACTTTATGAACGAGGACTTGTTTAAAAAAATATTCACCACTTTTGCTTTCACTGATTAGAATCAAGCTATTTAATGATTCAATCATTCATACAAGCAAAGCAGGGGCTATCTTTTTTTCCACTTGTTCATTCTTGCAATCTTTAAATCAGCAGGCTAATCTGGATAAGATGGATATTATTAATAAATCCAAAGACAAGGATATTACATTTTTTTGTTTCACCCCGCTGGTGTCGCTTGCCACCTTTTTTATTGAATTTGCCCTGGCTTTACTTGTATTTTTAAAATACCGGCAAACTTTATTTAACAAAATTTCCATCGCCACTTTAATTTGTCTGGGGTTATTCCAGTTATCGGAATATTTTATCTGCACCACAAACTACGCTGATTTTTGGATTAAGGTTGGTTACGTTGCCATCACCTTTCTGCCGGCTTTTGGAGTCCATTTAATAACTGCCATCACCAGAAAACATGATGTCCTGATGGTTTCAGGATACCTGGCGGCGCTTCTTTTTACAGCCGCTATAATCTTTGTTCCCGGAATTAACCTGCAGACTTCCTGTCAGCCTAATTATGTGGCTGTGGCAATGGAGAACCGGTTCAGTATCGCCCATACCTCCTATTACGCTTTTTATGTCTTTGCCGGTCTTTTCCTGCTTTGGAACGGTTTAAGAAAGGGAATTGGTGATTCAAAAGAGGAGAAATGGCTGCTCATAGCCTATGCCACTTTCCTGATCCCCTCGGAAGGACTGGCTTTGCTGAGGATGATCTCAAACAGCGCCGTGCCTTCGGTGATGTGCGGCTTTGCGGTTCTGGCGGCAATTATCCTGGTGCTGGTGGTTATCCCGCGCCAGGCCCAACTGGAATCAAGGAAAAAGAAAAAATCTAAAAGGAAATAGGTTAGACACGCAAAAATTAAAAAAAGCTTAGGTTGAATAAGCCTTATTTCGAGATAATATTTTTAATATGGCATCTGAACATACTGGAGGGGATTTTCCTCAGGGTAAACCTTCTGGATCAGGCAGCAGAAAAAATTTTTAATGAGGTAGTAGCTCCGAGGTAACTATTTTCTAATTTTGTTGTACTATACATTAATGGAAGCGCAAGAAGGCCCTCCGTCTCCAATAAGGGTATTTGAACTTAACCAAAAATATCCATTAGTTGTGTCTGAAAATGGCTCAAAAACCGAAAGGGTTAGGTTGATACTTCCTGGCCAAGAGTTGGAGGGCAGCCTAATCAACATCAAGCCGGGCGGCTTACAGAGGGGATTGGTTTATGCTCCCTATGATCCTGAAGTGAGCGCTGATTTTGCTAAAATCGACAGAAGAAATGGACTGGCAATTTTTGGTGATTTGCTTTTTAAACACCACCATAATCCTCATTACTATAGAAATCATTCTGCAGATAGCGACAAAGACCATCCTAATGCCCAGATCTGGACTGCAGTGAGGATGCAAAACCCTACGATTAATGCTCTGTTAAAAGACTTACAAGCCAGGGTAAGCTCTGGAGAGTTAAATCCGGAACAAACGGAAAGCGAATTGCAGCTTCTGATTGGTGCAAATCAGGAAGCATGGAGTAAGCATTTAGACATCAGGGAGAGATTAAGGGTAACTTTAGAGCTTCCCCCATTTGGAGATGTAAAAAATCCCATATACGCCCGATCGATGCATGATTTTGATTTGAATGCCCCTACCCGGGGTATTGCATTTGAGTACTTTTATCCTTTAGAAGGAGGGCCTTTAGCCAAATTTGATATGATGGAAAACCCTTACGCGGGTGTAAGGGAGACAAGAGGAGCCTGGGGAAGAGAGTATTATGAGGCTGCAGAGTTTGCAAAAAACGCCTTAGCCCAATCCGGATTTCCTTTAAGGTTATCCGAAGAGGTTTTACAGGATACTAAAATCTCTTTTTCCCTGACTCAGAGTCCAAGAATGCCAAAATTCCCCATAAAACCTCTTCCTCATCTGGAAGCTAGATAACTAAGCTGTGCGCTCCTCATAATTCTCAATTCATCATTCTTAATTCTAAATTCTAATGTGGTACCCACATCCGGTAACCATCTTTAGGATTTTCCGGCCCGCCCTAGTTTAACCCGCCTGAAGTAGAACTAACTGCCGATGCAGTGGCCAAAGGCGTATAAGAATACCAGGCGCCTGATGCGCCGATTTTGCCTAAGTTAGAGAGGACAATATTTAAGTCCCAGGAATTGACGACATTATCCAGATTAAAATCATAAAGCTCATTCCAGGTTGGTGACGACGGAGCAGTGCCGATAGCTTTTTTGACAATATTGTAATCAAGAATATCAATCACATTATCCTCGTTAACATCGCCTGTTAGCAGGTTTAAAGCGCCAAGGTTAGTTGGTGTGGCTTTAACGACGAAGGCTGACGAGGTGGCAATTTGAGCTTTGCCCTTAAGGTAAGCGGTATAAGTTGTGCCTGTGTCAAGCCCGGACAGGGAAATTCCGTCAAATGAGCCTGATGCAGGAATATTGACCATAAACGAAAGCAGATAGGTGGGTCTGGTAGTCGGCTGGCCGGCAGCAATTCCCAGAAACGCCTGAGTAGTCTGGTTGTCCAAAGGCCGCCCCTGTAAAATGACACTAAAGCCCAAAGTCGGGCCGAGGACAAGTTGGGCATCAGAAATATCGGAGTCTGAGGTTCCGGTTTCGGTGGTAGTTTGAGTACCCGAAGTTTCTCCGCTGCTACCGGTGGTATTGCCGCCGTCTGATTGGGACTGACTTAGCCGGTCTAAGGCTTCCTTAAGACGGGAAGAAGTGGTTGCTTCGGATTTTGGTGAAGTAACGGGGAAATTATATTCCTGGGCCTGGGACTGGGTTTTTGCCCTTAAAGACAGGACATAGGCGCCGGTTGGGATTAATAGGGTAATGATTAGAATTGCTGCAATAATGACCTTATCGCGCATCGATAAACTGATTTTGGGCAGGCCTGGCAATTTCGGCAATTTTGATAAGAATGAAGGCATTAAGAATATGTTAGCGTTTTTGGGTTTTTGTCACAACCTTGTACTTTGATTTAAATCCAGGCTGGCTGACTTTAAACTAAAATAAAGCCTCCCTGAGGAATTCCGATAACAAAATTATAGCCGGTATTATCTTGATAATTTGAACTCACCCATCTTTGCCAGGCTTTTTGAAAATAAGCCATTGCCGCCATGTCGGCATCAAATTCACTAGTGTTACTTTGAAGGCTTTGGAGTACATGATGCATACCCTCGTGTATCACCATCCAATCAGTCGAAGGATTTGGGTATGGGTAACCGTTATTTTGCCTGGTTGCTTGGGGATTTCTGGCTCTGCCGATATCGCCGGGGTCTAAGTTTCCTCCTGAATGACGGAACCGGTCAGGCGAATTGGTTCCGCTTAACTGAAGTTCGCCTTTTTCATTAAAACCTATTTCGATATTAAATTGTTGTATTGCCGGATCTCCCTCAGGCCAATCTCCGAGAGGCAGAAACATAAAAGCCCGGTCTTTGTTTGGGGTTAGTTGCCAGGGAGCATACAGACCTTTTTCCTTGGCAGTCATGCGCGCAAAATATTGTTCTAATTGCGGGGGTGTCATCGATTTTAAGTCATACAGCATCCTTTTATTGGTCAACATTGAATCAAAAGACGAGGCCCGTTGTTTAGTATCCAGTCCCCCCTGGCGTAATGTAGCCCGTATATTATCAATTCTTTTTTGATACTCTTGCAGATGCTCCTGCCTTAATTGTTCAGGGGTTTTTTCATTAGTTTGTTCCAATAACCTTCTGTTAAGTAATTTTCCTTCATCCCCATCCCTTTGGGCCGGTTGCAATAAACCGGCAGAGACGTAAAATCCATCCATAATAAATATATCCAGATTTTTAGGATTATTCCGGAAGCCTTCAAAAATCCCCCCCGCTTCGAAAGCTCCTTTGCGGATAAAAAATGGCGTTTTAGCTTTGATAATTCTGGGACCGAGTTTTAAAAGTTCTGAGTCAGGTAGAACATCGTGAGGTGGGGCTTTCAGTATCGGGTGCTCTTTGGTTGAACTTGGGGGAATTAACACCTCTTTCGATTGGTAACGCACTATCTCTGCGATCTCAGGTTCGCCAAGAGTAATAGCTCTTTGTCTGGCCGCCTTCATTACTGCTTGATCTAAGGGAACCTCCTTACCGTCTCTGAGGATGTACTTAATAGGCACTCCATTATCATCCAAAATTACCTCAGCGTTACCGTTTACGAATTTTCTCTCCTTAATGACAGGTTTCCTTATTTCCTGGGGGCTGGGACCTGGACTTGCAACCGGAAGCCTTGCTGCAGGTGAGGCAATAGGCGAGGCCGCCGGAGAGGGTGATTCAACCGGTTTAGGACTGGCGGGCGGGCGGGGGGCCTCTGCTGAAGGTGATGCGGAAGGCGGGGGCACAGGCTTTTCTGCAGGTTTAGCCGGCTGTTCAGGTTTGGGCGCCTCGTCGCCGCAAGCTGCCAGTAAAAAACTTGCTGCCAAACCTCCGGTCAATAACCCCAAGGCTTCTCTTCTGCTGAGCCTCGATTTTGCTTCATTAGTAACATTACTGGCCCTAACGATTACACTATGAATTCCGGGTGTCTCTTTTGATGATTTGCTATGTTCGACAGCCATGTTAATTCTCTTGTTTGTCGTATTCGGTTTTAAAATCTTCAAGCCCCTTTTCTATTTGGGATTCCCAGTTTGGCATAACTGCGGATAACTTATCCAAAATGCTTTTTCCCTCAAGCTCCGATATAATTTCTTTAAATTGTTCCTCAGGCATTTTTTGTGACAGCTTTAACAGAACGTAACTGCCCATCTGATTCATCAGGATATCACGCAAATACTCTGCATCCTCGGACGGATAGTTGCTTTTATCAATATCCAAAAAAATTAATGGATCAAAATTTTTTAAACTGCTAAGCATAAGGATTGGAAAGAATAATTACTAAAGTAATGTTAGCGTTTTTGGATTTTTCTAACAACCTTACGCTTTACGCAATGCACAGTTCATTGCCATGCTTTGCCATTAAAGAGTATGTAAAGTTAGCATCCGGCAATTGAGTTATGTACAAAATATATAAACCGGATTATCCGGTAGAGAAAACCTACTGAACTGGCGGCAAAGCATAAGACGGGCCGCTAAAAGCTTCCAATACCGCATCTTCCGCAAGGAGCCAGTTATTTACCGGTCCATAGTCCCAGTTCCGGCCGGGAAAATAACGGTTACGCAGTGACATCCTCCTGGCAACCATCCGGGTAAGGTCTTCACGTTCGTTGACGGCTATAAAAACAGGATCGGCGTTATACTCTTCAATCAATCTCGTGCTATTGCGGGACCCGGCTGCAAAAAGTTCATAAGAAATAAAGGTAATCGGCAGGGGTAAAGTCAGGCGGTGTTCTGCCTGGCGGCCATCAGGCCCCATGACCCGGTCTCTGGCTTTGTCATGCTTTGGAGCGGTTATATTGACAGTTGGAACATAAATCCGCTCAGGCGCTTGCCCGTTAAATCCAAGCATAACTTCCCTTAACTCTCTGGCTCCAAATCCGGTTAGAGCATCATTAATTAACCAGTGAAGACTTGCCTCGGCCTGGGTAGCAGGTTTATTGTGATAAATTGAATTTTGTGCAGCATTCCAAAGAAGATTGTCTCCCTCAGCATAGCCTAAAGCCAGCAGGTGGCGGGTTTGTCTGAAAGAGGGTGCTTCTGCCGGCATATTAAGGTGATTCTATCCCCGGCTATTTTTTAAGTCAAGAACTCAAACAGTTTAATGAATCATGACGACCGTCGAAAAAGACTAAACTCTATTTGTCACTTGCCGCCTTTGGCGAGCCTCGCCTCTGGCGGGTCTCTTGTCTCTTGCCACCCATTACTTTACACTCAATTAATGCTTAAAACTTTTCTCCGCATCGGTATTAACACCATTATAGGTGCGGTCCTGATTTATTTCTGGTATAAGCTGGTTGATATCCGGGAAGTCTGGCAGGTTCTTGCCGGCTTTAATCTGCTCCTCTTAATACCTGCTACCGCCCTTATGATTTTGGCCAGCGTTTTTAAGGCCTACCGTTTTAAATTATTACTGGCCCGGGTTGTCAGCGTGCCTGCTATGCGTATTATTAATTTAACGTTTTTAAGCCAACTATTATCTTTTACCATTCCGGTCAGGATTGGTGAGGTAGCAAAAGGCGTTTATCTTTCAAGCGAATACGGTTTGCATTTCGGCCGGGCGGTAGTCTGGGTTTTTCTGGACCGTTTTCTTGATTTTTGGGCAGTTTTGGGGCTGTCACTAGTGCTTTTACTTGTTGTTCCAACAAGTCTGCCTCAAAGTTTAACTTCGTCGCTTTTCATCGCTGCTCTTGTAGCTTCGTCGTTGGTTGTTTTTGTAGTTTTAAAGCCGGAATTATTTAAAGGTTTGGTAAACATCTTAAGTCATTTAATGGTACTTAAGTCACTTAAGAAAAGATTTTTGACTTTGGGCTTTTTTATTATTGAGTGTTTCAGCCTTTTAAAAGGAGGGGTTTGGCATAGCCTGGGATTATTAATATTAACTGTGGCAGCGGTTATCTCCGAAGCTCTCTGCTGGTATTTGCTGATGTCGGCATTTATTCCCGGATTATCGGTTTTAAAAGTTTGGCTGGGATCGATGCTGAATGCTTTAACTTTCTTAATTCCGGCGGCGCCCGGTTACGTCGGTTCGGCCGAAGCCGCCGGACTGGCAGTATTTACTTACGGATTGGGACTGGATAAAACATATGTTTCGGCCGCTACTGTTATCTTTCATGCCATTAGCCTGGTGTTTATTCTGGCAACCGGGATTATAGGGCTATATGCGCTGAAGTTTAATTTGGGATTGGTTTGGAAAAAGTTAAAAACTAAAAGTAAAATGTCAAAATCCAAATTACAAATGTCAAATGAATGACGAAGGCCTGAAACCTAAAAAGTATGATCTAGAGGAACGAACTTCTAAGTTTGCTGAGAATGTTGTTGAATTTGCTAAAAGTGTTCCCAAAACTGTTGTAACAATACCAATAATTGGTCAGTTTGTTAGGGCGGGGACGAGTATTGGCGCAAATTATTGTGAAGCTGATGGGGCAGAAAGCAGGAAAGATTTTGTCCATAAAATTAGTATATGCAAAAAAGAATCTAAAGAAACAAAGTATTGGTTAAGGGTTATTGCTAAATCGTGTCCGGACTAGCTGAAAAAGCAAGAGAGCTTTGGAAAGAAGCTCAAGAATTGACATTAATTTTCTCAGCTATAGTTAGAAAATAATTTTTGACTATTAGGATTTGAATTGGAATTTGTAATTTGGGCTTTGAAATTAATAGGTTTATATACTTTGGAGATCAACTTTAACTCCCATACCCATAGAAGGCGAGATAACAGCTTTTTTAACTTTTGTCTTGCCGATAGCGTTAAACAGGATTTTTATGTTGGCAGCTATCTCGTCAGGGTTCTGGGAAACCTTGCCGACGCTCAAATGAATGACTTTGGAGTCTTTTTGAGTTTTATACTCAACTTTGCCCGATTGGATTTCAGTAACAGCTTTTTTTAAGTCAGTAGTAATAGTTCCGCTTTTTGGTGAAGGCATTAAACCGCGCGGACCTAAAACTTTAGCCGCACGGGCTAATTTCGGCATCCACTCAGCGGTTGTGACTATAACATCAAATGCGGTGACTCCCCGTATTATCTCATTTAATTTAGCATCATCGCCGATTATATCGGCTCCGGAATCTTCGGCTCCTTTACCGAAAGCCAAAACTTTAAGCTTTTTACCCGAGGCGTATGGTAAGGAAACCAGCCCGCGGGCATTTTTTACATTGGTATTAATATGAAGTTCCAGGGAACCGTCAAACTTTGAATAAGAAGAATTTTTGGCAGCTTCAATGGCTTCAGTTAAAGGATATTTTTTGCTTTTTTCAACCTTTTCAGCCGCCGCCTTATATTTTACACTTCTATATTTAGCCTTGCCCTTTTTGACTGCGGCTTTTGATGCTTTGGTTTTCTTTGCTGTAGTTTCTGCCTTCTGAGTTTTTGATTCGCTGCTTTCAGGTTTCGAAGTAAGCTCATCTTCTGGATTTGGGTTTACTTCCCTTGATTCTTGACTCTTGATTCTTGATTCTAACTCAGGATTAGGATTGACTTTTTTGCGCGCCTGGCCTGCCTTAGCTGGGGCAGGGTTTTTCTCAGGATTTGAATCATCAATAAAAGCTGTTTTTGTTTTACCCACTTTTTAAATCTTCCTTTCTGCTCAATAAATCATAGATTTAAAAAGCAAGGTTCTGCGAGTGCAGGGTATAATTTATCCTACCAAAGCACGAAGCAGGTTCTTAAAAGCGTAAGCTTGGAAGCTGTGCTTATAGGTGAATTTACCTAGTGAGAAATTTTAACAAAATGAGCGCAGTATTACAACAATGAACTAATCAGTTCCCTTTCACAAACACCGATCCTATTACCGTTCCATTGGAGTATAGATCAAAAGTATATCCTGAAGCAGGAATCCAGGGAGCGTTATAAGTGCCTGTCGGAGATGCACCAACTCCGGTAAATGGAGCATTTCCTGCCTCTCTAACCTTAATCTGTAAATTAGAGTATCCACCGGCATTTAACTTAATCGCACTGGTACATGTTGTATTGCCTGAAGTAATGGTACAGGGGTTAGGTGAAGCGGTAATTAAAGTGCTGACCGGTGTGGGGGTGGGAGTTGGGGTTGGTGTAGCGGTTCCGGCGATACCTTTTACAAACACGGATCCTATAACTGTTCCATTGGAGTACAAGTCAAAAGTAAAACCAGTAGAATTTATCCATGTAGCATCCCAACTGCCTGTCGGACTTGCTCCTACACCGGTAAACGGAGCATTGTTAGCCTCTCTTACCTTAATCTGAAGATTAGTATAACTTCCAGCATTCAGCTTAATATTAGCCGTACAGGTTGTGCTTCCTGAAGCAATAGTGCATGGATTAGGCGAAGCAGTAATTAAGGTGCTAGCCGGTGTGGGGGTAGGTGTAGGAGTGGATCCCAGTGTAAAGCTTTTAGGCGAACCATTAGTTAAGGTATTTATTCCGGGACTGACAT
>Ga0209542_10004740_pt1 | contig 27728 bp, 26 predicted proteins | sample RifCSPhighO2_01_FD_184028 | JGI IMG/M metagenome (GOLD analysis project Ga0209542, IMG submission 184028) | Soil microbial communities from Rifle, Colorado - Rifle CSP2_plank highO2_0.1 (SPAdes) (version 2) | ecosystem: Environmental > Terrestrial > Deep subsurface > Rock core/Sediment ...
AATGCCCGCACGCCAAAATCCCGCCAAAAAATCAGGAAGTACGCGAAGCGAATTTTGCGAAATACTTTCCCCCAAACCCCCAGCATTTCGCAAATTTCGCTTCGCGTTCCGCATTTGCATTTCTGCACCTCGCCACTAATAATTTCAAATGAGGCGAGGTGCAGAGCGTTCCCCCGCACTTCTGCTTCAGCAGAAGCTCTGTGCTTCGCACAGAGGCGCTTCAGCGCGCGGGGAACGCTAGTCATTACCGATTTTGAAAATAGGTTCTAACTTGGTATAGTAAAGACACATTACTAAAAAATACCCAATCCAAATTGGGTATTTTTTAGTAATATTGTGACATTGGGATTTGCCCCTGGCCAACAAGCAAGCGAAGGGAGGGGTGAGCCTTGGGTTAGGGACCCAAGGCGCAAGACCTTTTGAGGTATTTTCAGAACAAAGTGAATGAAAATAGCCAAAAGGTGTACAGGTTCTGTAAGAACTCGAATCCCTTATCGCCCACAAAATAAAATGCTATAATATTTTATATGAAACATAAAATCATTCTTTGGGGAAGCGTTATAATCATTATCATTGCGGCAGTCGTGGGCATGTTCTTTTTAAGTAATAAGCCTAGTAATCCAGCCGATAATATTGCCGGTCAGCCTGGGCAAATTAGCATGGCCGATTGGGTGCGGGGCGATGCGAATGCCAAGGTTACACTGGTTGAATATTCAGATTTCCAGTGCCCGGCATGTGCCGCTTACTACCCATTGGTAAAAAAACTTGAGGAAAAGTTTGGCTCACAAATGTCTTTTACCTACAGGCACTTTCCACTTAGTCAAATTCATAAAAATGCCGAGTTGGCCGCTATGGCCGCCGAGGCTGCCGGTTTGCAAGGTAAGTTTTGGGAGATGCACGACATGCTGTTTGAAAACCAAACTGCTTGGTCAAACAATTACAACGCTAAAAAGGTATTTATTGGCTATGCTGAAAAGTTAGTATTAAATACTGATCAGTTTGAAAATGATTTAGACCGCAAAGATTTGCGTGACAAAATTGCAGCCAATTACAAAGAGGGTGTATCTATTGGTATTAACGGCACGCCCAGCTTCTTTGTAAATGGTGTTAAAATTACAAATCCAAAGTCGTACGAAGAGTTCGAAAAAATTATTTCTGAAAAGTTAGCTCAGTAATTATCTCTAATAAAATTATAAAGAATTAATTATGCGAAATTTAAAAATCATTGCCATTGTCTTTGTTGTCATCAGCGCCTTGGGCTTTATTGACGCAACTTATTTAACCTTCCAGCATTTCAGTGGCAATATTCCACCGTGCACAATTGATGGTTGCGAAATTGTTTTAACCAGTCAGTATGCAACTATTGCGGGTATACCTGTTGCACTGTTGGGCTCAATTTACTATTTAACCCTTTTGATTTTATCTATTTTATTTTTAGATAGTAAAAAGGTAAATATTTTGCGCCTGGCATCATACATAACAATTGCTGGCCTTGGCACATCACTGTACCTTGTGTACCTAATGTTTTTCGTTATACAGGCAGTATGCCAATACTGTCTAGTTTCAGCCACAACCTCAACCCTTTTATTCATCGCTGGACTTTATGTAATTTTTAAAACCTCTAAAAAGCAAGTTGCTAATAAACAAACTATTTCACCAGTCAGCAATACCCAATAAAATCTAAAGCCTTTACTTTTTGGCCCATATTCTGTAATCTAAGCTTAGATACAGTAATTATGAAAATAAATAATATAATTGTTGATTGGCACGGGGTGCTGGATCGAAGGACATTTAGGGGTCTTAAGGAATTAATTGCCAGCCGAAAAGGCCTAAGACTCGAAGAAGTAGAGGTTCGGATAAAAGACCTAGCTCACAGTTGGGTGACAGGTGAAATTAGTCCGGAGTTTTTTTGGAAGCACTTAGCCATTAGGTTTGGCTTAAGGTGGCAACTCTTGGCCTATCTGAAAAATTACATTTTGAGCATAGATCTTAATTTTGAAGTTGTAGCACTTTTGCAAAGGCTAAAGGATTCAGGCTACAAGATTTTCTTACTCTCAGATTGTCCAGAGGACAAAAAAGAGGTGATTTTGAAAAGTGATTTTGCTGAAGAACTTTTTGAAGATATGTTTTTCTCTTTTGACAGTAAAATGTCAAAAGAGAATCCAGATTTTTTCATGGAGCTAATAACTGAGTGTCACCTCCTGCCGAACGAATGTTTGTATATAGATGACAACGGCAAGAACATTCAGACAGCCAAGTTTTTATTTATGGAAACACATCTTTTTACTGGCGATGATATGGGCATCATGCGAGCCCTGAAAAACTTAGAGCAAGTTCCAGACTAGACTAACAGCTCCTTCGGGAGCTTTTTTGTTTACCTCACCCCTGCCCCTCTCCTGGCAATGAGAGGGGGAATCACAAAAGTAGCTATATAGCGAAAAGTCCCTTACCTAAGCAGGAGAGGGATTAGGGTGAGGTGAGTTTTAGTTCCAAACATTTTCGTGTATAGTGGGCGTATGAAAGCAAAAGGTGTAAAAACTATCAAGCAAGTAGAAATTCCAATTTTATATGAAAATGCTGATTTGCTGGTTATTAATAAACCTGCCGGTTTGGCGGTGCACCCCGACGGGCGCAATAGCGAGTATACTTTGGTTGATTGGATTTTAGACAAGTACCCTGAAATTATTAATGTTGGTGAGCCAATGGAGGTTGCGCATAGGGGAGAAAAATTGAAAATTTTTCGCCCCGGCATCGTGCACCGGCTTGATCGCGAAACCACGGGCGTCATGCTTATTGCTAAAAATGAATTGACTTATGGTTTTTTAAAAAAGAAGTTCAAGGAGCGTAAAATTAAAAAAACTTACCGCGCATTTGTCTATGGCCATATTAAAAATGATCTAGGCACAATTGATGCACCCATTGGACGCAGTGTGGATGACATTCGTAAATACAATGCCGGCCGGGGTGCGAGGGGCGAAATTCGTCAAGCTAAAACTATGTACCGCGTAATAAATAGGTTTGAAACTGATGAAATTATTGATACCGAGTATACTTTAAAACAAAAACAAAACACCCGCAAAATTTTAAATAAAAAAGCTGAAAATGACAATTTAATTGGTGGAATAGGTGGTGAGGTAGAAAAAGTTAGCTACATAGAATGTTACCCGCAAACTGGCCGTACCCACCAAATTCGGGTTCACTTGCGATTTATTAATCACCCAATCGTGTCAGATTTTTTATATGCCGACAAAAAACCAAAAGTCTTGGGTTTTAAAAGGGTGGCCCTGCATGCCTACAAACTAGATTTACCAATGTTTGACGGCACTGAAATTTCAATTTGCGCCGAACTACCCGCTGACTTTAAAAAAGTTGTTAAAAAATATGGTTTGAAATAGTCTACCCATAAAGTTGCTTATTGTTTATAAATGTTGTATAAGTGACAAGGAAGTTATAAAATATAAATATGAAAAAGATTCTATTATTACATGGCTGGAATTACGCAAATTACAAAAATGTTGCTGATAATCCGCAGGTAAATCCGTGGCACAATCGCTGGGGATTTATTAAGACACTACAAGGCCAAGGCTTTGAGCTAATAACCCCGTCATTTCCGGGTTTTGTTGGCTATCCTCATGATGATCCAAAGAATTTTTGGACAATAATCGATTATGTAAAGTATTGTGATGAGCTGGTTAATAAATATCAACCTGACGCAGTGCTTGGTTACTCATTTGGCGCTTCTGTGGCAACGCTCTGGAAGTCTACACTTGGCCTAAGTAGTATGGTAAAAATCATTTTAATTTCACCCGCACTTGAAAGGCTTTATAAAAAAGAAGGTATGTCTATATTTGCTTTGAAAAATTCTGTGCCTAAGTTGGTGGTAAATTTTCTTCGGGATTTTTATTTAATAAAGGTTGTTAAAAATCCTTATTATTCAAATGGTACAAAGTTTATTCGTGGTAGTTATTTAAACATTGTTAAAGTTAGGTGTGGTTATGAGCTTGGTAAAATAAAATCAAACCAGCTACTTATAATTTTTGGCTCAAATGATACCGCAACTCCTGTTGAGCTTTTAAAAAAATCCTTATCGAACAACAAAGAATTGTTAGATAGAATAACTGTGATACTTGGAGGTGAACATGATATTGCCAATACGCACGTTGTGGAACTTGTAGAAAAAATTAAAACGTACGTTAATGAAGTTTAAGTTTAAAGAGGTCTTGTCTATTATAAATGGGCAACCTCACAATCTGCTAGACTCAGATCTTGAAGTCTGTTTGGACTGGCTACATGTAATAGAGACTGGTTCTATAAAAAGGCCAATAGATTCTATTAATGTTTGTTACTTTGCTGTTTGTGAAATAAACCCTGAAATTGATGGTTGGTATAACCAGGGTTTTGATAATCGTACAAAAGTGATGGATCTTTTTCTAAAAAATCCAGAATGGTTTTTCGTTGTTGAATCAGATCAGTTTAATCTGGGTGAATTAATTCATTTGGGGTGCAAACTTGTTGTGGTAAAAAATACACGAAGCGTGGCTAAAAATATTTTTGACCATGTTTTAGCTATGGTAAGGCCCACTGTTGTGGGAGTTACTGGAAGTGTCGGCAAGACCACATGCGTAGCACTACTTGAGGATGTTTTAAATTGCTATGGAAAAACTCTCAGGATTTATTCAAAAAGGTTGTCTCCATTGTCTATTATAACATCTGTTATCAATCAACTTGATGATGAGTATAGATTTATAGTGACTGAATACAGCCTATATCGTCAGAGCCATGTTGAAGACTTGGCAAGACTATTGAAGCCTGCAGTGGGAGCAATCATAAATATTGAAAGCTCTCATTTGGGTGTGAACGGGCTAGACTCAAAGGAAATTATTTTTGAGTGTAAATCCAAATTACTAGATGCGTCAAGTATTAGAATAATCTCTAGTGACTTAAACAGATTCGACTACCGTAAATCAGTACATACCTTTGGTATAGATGACGATTCACGCGTTTCTTTTAATTCTGCCTTGAAAGAGTTTATTGTTGGTGACTTGAGGTACGAGATAGAACTATCTATTTTAACAAAGCTTTCTGTAAAGCAGGCTTTGGTGACACTTTCTGTTTTAGACGTGTTGGGTTTGGCTATAGGGCGAGACACAATATCTTCGATTGAAAAGTTTAGACCAAAAGAAGATAGGTTGTCAGTCTTTAACATTAATAAGACTAAAATAATTTTTGACGGAGAGATGTCAAACGCATCTAGACTTGTCGCTTTAGGTGAAAATTATTACGACGAGTCTGTTCTGGTTATAACTCAACAAAATCATGGCGATGAACCACTAGATCCGCAAAGGGATGGCTTTTCTAAAATCAGGAATCTATTTAAAAAAGTTTATGTAGTAGATTCTATAGAGAGACGTTGGCTAAATTGTTTTGGTGAGTTCATAATGCCAGATAGTTTAATTGCTGAACGTGACTTACTGAAAATAATAGATTCTAATAGTGTGGTTTTTATACATGCTGGCGGATACTTTAGGTTTGGCCAAAAGGTGTCATTACCTTTCACTTTATAAAATCAACCCGTCTTTATGGCGGGTTTTGTTTTTCTGCACGAGGCTTGCGGGTTTGGGCAAAATGTGCTAATCTGACCCTTATGAATACAGTTATGTCTCCAGTTAATATAGAGTCTCGCCGAGGTCTTGATTTCAAGGCGGGTGACACTGTGCGTGTTAAAAGTAAAATTATTGAAAAGGGTAAAACTCGCCTGCAAGCTTTTGAGGGCTTGGTTTTAGCTCGCAAGCACGGTACCACGGCTAGTGCTACATTTACTGTACGCAAAGTTTCAAACGGTGTTGGAGTGGAACGTATTTTCCCTTTATACTCACCAAATATTGATGCTATTGAAACTTTGAAAAAGGGTCAAACTCGTCGCGCTAAACTTTACTTTATTCGTGACAAGGCCGTCAAAGAGGTAGCCCGCCGATTACGCAGCGTAGTTGTGCAATTACAGCGTGCTGAAAAAGGCGTTGTCGCTGATGTTGTAGAGGCTGTTGAAGAGAATGTTGACGAGGCCATCGCTGATGTTGAAAATGCTGTTGATGAAGTTATTGATACTGTTGATGAAAAAGTAGAAGATATGGCCGAAGAGGTTGCAGAGGAAACTACCGAAGAAGTTAAGTAAACTTTATACAAAAGCAAAAAATCCCAGCGCCTAAGGCACTGGGATTTGAACGTAAGGTGTAAAAAATGTTAGAATATTTATATGGCAATATATGATGCAAAAACAAAAGAAAATAAGTGTATTTTTTGTGAAATAGTTACTGGGACAATTCCCGCACAAATCTTTTGGGGTGATGATGACTTTATAGCCTTTCTTTCAATTGATCCAAATACGGAGGGCTTTACATGTGTAATTCCAAAACAACATTACAGAAGTGATGTTTTAAAAATGCCAGATGAAATTTTGCAAAAGTTTATTCTTGCTTCAAAAAAAGTTGCAAACATTTTAGAAAGTTACTTTTCAGATGTTGGACGGGTTGGTTTAATAATGGAAGGCACAGGCATAGATCACGCGCATATTAAGCTTGTCCCAATGCATGGAACTGAAAATTTAAAAGATGGCAAGTGGGAACAATTTTTAAGTGAAAAAGAAATTTGGTTTGATAAATATGAGGGTTGGATTTGTTCCTCTGGTGGCCCAATGGCCAATAACGAAGATCTGAAAAATTTAGCCACCGCAATAAAAGATAGCCAAAACTAAGCTCCGCTAGGCAAGGCCTAGCGGAAAAATGCTCAGGTGGGGAAATTGGTAGACCCATTACCTTGAGGTGGTAACGTCGCAAGACATGCTGGTTCAAGTCCAGTCCTGAGCACAAAAATTCGTGTAATTCGTTGTGACTATTCGCAATTAGTGTCGAGTTTGATATACTTTGACCTATGACACAGGCTGAAGCTTTAAATATTTTAAAAACCGGGGCTAGTGTTTTTTTAACTGGCGAGCCAGGCGCAGGTAAAACACACACGATAAATGAATACGTTAGTTATTTGCGGGCGCATAATATCGAGCCCGCTATTACGGCCTCGACTGGCATTGCTGCGACGCATATTGGTGGAATGACGATTCATTCGTGGAGTGGTGTGGGTATAAAAAATATTTTAACGCCATATGATATAGATAAAATTGCGACGACTGAGTATGTTGTCAGGCGGATTTCGCGCACTAAAGTTTTAATTATTGATGAGGTTTCAATGCTGGGGCCTGGCATGCTAGACATGGTCAGCGCCGTGTGTAGCGAAATTAAACAAAACCCCCAGCCTTTTGGTGGCATGCAGGTTATATTTGTTGGGGACTTTTTCCAACTGCCGCCAGTTAAAGAAACAGTTTTTGCCTACAGTTCGCCGGCCTGGGCCAGGGTTTTACCAATTGTATGTTATTTGCACGAGCAACACCGCCAAGATGATCACGTTTTTTTGAATATTCTTTCAGCTATCAGGCGTAATGAATTTAACGAAGACCACTTTAAACACATAGAAGGGCGAAAGTTTACCAAAGAGGCTGTAACGGGGCATTACCCTAAACTTTTTTCGCGCAATATAAATGTTGATTTGGTTAATACTGAAATGCTAAACAAAATCAATGCTGATACACAAACTTTTACCATGACATCATCGGGTAATAATACACTTGTGGCAAATCTAACAAAAAGCTGTTTGTCGCCTGAATTACTTTGTTTAAAAGTTGGCGCGCATGTAATGTGTACAAAAAATAACTCAAAAGAAGGTTATGTAAATGGCACGCTTGGCGTTGTAACTGGTTTTACAAGCGACAGTAAATACCCCATAATCAAAACAAATAATAATAAAAATATTGTTATTGAACCTATGGATTGGATTATTGAGGAGAACAACAAAATCAAGGCCCAAATTTCGCAAGTTCCACTGCGGTTGGCGTGGGCTATAACGGTGCATAAAAGTCAGGGTATGAGTATGGACAAGGCAGTTATGGACTTAACCGACGTGTTTGAATACGGTCAGGGCTATGTGGCACTGTCGCGTGTACGTAATTTAGAGGGTTTGTATTTGTTGGGTTACAACGCCCGGGCCTTTGAGGTGCACCCTGAGGTTTTACAAAAAGATGCCGAGTTTCGTACACTTTCTGACATGGCTCAAACTAAATTTGAAAATTTAGGAATAGATGAAACGAATAAAATGCACAAAAATTTTATCATAGCCTCGGGGGGTAACATTGTGGCTGATAATGAAAAAGTAAAAAATAGAAATATAAAAAAAGAAAATAATAAAAATAAACTGGCCACAGCCACTGTTACTTTAAATTTATGGAACGAAGGTATGGATGTGCACGAAATTGCCAAAGCTCGCAAACTAACTCCGCAAACTATTTGGGGACATATTGAGGATTTGGTTTTGGATGGCAAAATAACTCACCCAGCACTGGGCCGGCTTATGACTGACAAGATAAAAAAGATTTTGCCCAAAATTTCCGAGGCTTTTAAAAAGCTGAACACTGATAAATTAACGCCAATTCACGAGCATTTCAAGGGCGAGTACACCTATGACGAAATCCGCATTGTGCGCATATTGTTGCCTCGTAATTAGTGCTGCGTTTGCTATAATATAAAAATGCAAATATATATTTTGGCCACACTTTCATTTTTAGGGCTTTTGGTATCGGCCAAATTGTGGCGCGAGCACGGCATGCGGCGGCCAATGTTTTGCCCCAAGGAATTTAGGGGTGGGTGTGATGTGGTTAAGCACAGTCGCTACGCTTGGTTTGCCGGCATGTCCACGGCCATGTTGGGTAGTTTGTACTATTTAGTATTTTTGGTCGTGTTAGCCTTGCCGTATATTTTGCCACTTGGGCAAACTCTAAGTATTTTATCGTACCCTGAAACAGTCATGTTGTTTTTAATTTTATACCCATTGTTTGGTTTTATTTTTTCTTTACGACTATTGTCGGTGCAAATTTTAAAGCTCAAGGCTTTGTGTTTTTGGTGCCTATTACAAAGCCTGATTGCGACAGGCATGTTTTTTTATTCGTACAGCATTTTATTTAATTAACTTTATGTTATATACAGGCAAGGGCGATGGGGGCACAACTAAATTATTCAATACTCCAGTAGGCGAAAGGCTTTCTAAAAGCGCCAATATTTTTGAGGCCCTGGGTACAATAGATGAATTAAATTCGTTTTTAGGTATTGTTAAAGTGCTTTGCACTCAAACCGGGTATGCGGTAAATGCACAATCTTTTGAAAGCATTATACATAATGTGCAAGAGAATTTATTTATTATTCAGGCTGAACTGGCCGGCTCGGCAATGAGTATTACTGAAAGTACTATACACGAAGTTGAAGGTCTAATTACAAATATTGAAACTAATTTACCACCTATTAAAACTTTTTTTATTTCGGGTGGCACATTATTGGGTGCACATTTTGACACAGCTCGCACAATTGCCCGTCGGGCCGAAAGGCGAGTAGTCGCCGTGCATGAAGCTGGCTCGCAAGGACAGTCCTTGCGAAAAAACAAAGTTAGCGAACAAACATTAAAATATCTAAACCGCTTGTCCAGCCTGTTCTACGCTCTGGCTCGTTATTCAAACCATCTAGTCGGCATTGACGAAAAACCCCCAAGCTACTAATTACTTGGGAGCTAAGCTCCCAAGGAAAATAAAAAAGCCCCGCCGAAGGCGGGGCTGGAGTTAAAAAATTAAATAAACTAATTTTGCAATATCACAGGACTGGTTTGTAATTGCCACATTTTGGCATAACTTTCAGATTTACCTAGAAGTTCGGCATGTGGTGCATTGTGCACAACTTGTCCATTTTCAATTAGTAATACTTCGTCAAGCACTGCAACAGTAGCTAATCGGTGAGCAATAACCAACATTGTTTTACCAACAAAATGTTTGGTTATTGATTTTTGAATCAAGCTTTCAGTTTCAGCATCTAGCGAGCTTGTTGGCTCGTCCATTATTATAATGGGCGCGTCCTTCAATATCGCAACTGCAATGGCTACGCGTTGAGCCTCGCCACCTGATAATTTAACTCCGCGTTCACCAACATATGTGTCAAAACCATTTGGGAATTTGTCCCAAATAAAATGACAACCGGCCTTTTCGCAAGCTAACCTTACCTCTGCATCAGTCGCATTGTTTTTACCGAGTTTTAAAATGTCGATAATTTTGCGACTGGGGAAGGTTGGTGATTGTGGCACATAACTGATCAATGAACGTAGGTCCGCCTTTGGCATACCATTAATATTGGCACCGCCAATTAAAATGTTACCGCTTTCGTGTTGACTTTGTCGTAGTAAAATTTTAAACAACGTTGATTTGCCAGCACCTGATTGACCAACGACACCATAATGTCGGCCGGCCTGGAAGTCAAAGCAAAAGTTTTCTAAAACTTTTCTTGCCCCACTGTCATACGAAAAACTGACCTTCTCAAAGCTAATTACATGGTTTGGTATGAATTTTAAACTATCATTTAAGCTAGGCTTTAAAACTTCCTCACCACAATCGGTTTTATCGTCCAGTATTACAGCCATTTCGTATGCATCAGTAAAGCCTGTGCGTACGTGCTTTAGGGATTGACCTAATTGGTACATGTTATTTGCAAGTGAAATAATGTATACCTGCATCATAGCTAGGGTACCAATCGTTTCAACCTTATCCATAACCTTGTGCATCAGGGTATACATAACTACAATTTCAAGCACGGCAACCAGTATTCCTTGCACAGCCCACTGAAAGTTTACTAAAAACCAAGCTCGCCTTTTGTACGCCCGCTCTTCGCCTGAAACTTTTTTGAAGTTTTCAAACTCAGCATGTTCTCGCGAAAATGAACGCAAATATAAAAGCGATGTTAAAATGTCACTAAACACGCCATTTGTTTTTGAGTCTTTCTCGGAGCTTTCTACGTCGGCCCTTAAACTGAACTTTAACAATATTATTGTCACTAAGACAAATACTGTAACCCAAATTAAAAATATTAATCCGACATCAGGCATGATAACAAAGGTATAAATCAGAATATAAATTACCAAGATTGCTGTACGCGATAAGGTAAAAACGCCATGATCTATAACTTTCTCTGATTCGTTAGCAAAACGACCAGACTTGGACACTAAGCTGCCAATAAAATGATTGGCAAAGAATTTTGAATCCTTCATCATCAATCCATGTAGCGCAGTATCACGTAGGTTTTTAATAATATTTGATTCTGAGATTATGATATTTAAATCGCCTAAACGACTTAATATCCATGACAGGGCAAAGCATCCAATGATATAGTAAAAACTTTTCATTGGGTCAAGGCCTTGGTTAATTTGGTCAAAAACTTGCTTCCAAAACATTGGCTTGAGCATTTGATCAAAGTAGGCTGACAAATTGTAAAATACAAGTGTCAGGGTTAGCATCAGGGCGTTCTTCTTGAACGCCTCCTTCCAGTTACGCCATACGGTCGTAAATACAGCCGGCCTGACCTGGTCGGGCGGCTGTGGTTTTTTAGTTTTCATATTATTTTATTTTTAATGTACTTTTAGGGAATATTTAAAGTAAAATACCCCAATATAAACAAATGCCCGATTATGTCGGGCTGAAATTTCTTAAATTTTACTTATTTAAAAGTTTAAAATAGTTTAAGAAGTCGTAAGCCAAACACAATCGTTATATAGATTGTTAGAAGAAATAGCACCCCAAAAGGCGACTGACATAAATGCAAGTCGAGTATTTTGATGCGTATATTTATTTGTGTTTTGCTTATTTGACATAAGACCGTAAGCTTAGCATGTATTTAAAATATGTCAAGCAAAAATATGTTAGTTGTACACGTACTTGGGAGCTTATCTTCCAAGTAAAAAAGGGCCATTGGGCCCTTTGAAATTTTGTTGTGTTTTTGACTGGCTTATATTGTAACGACTAGCCTTAAAACATTTGCGTCAAGCTTTTTGCAGGACAGGATTTTTTCTTGCCGATTCCTGCAATCCTGGATTTTCTTGCTGGTATCTTCTTTATTTAGTTTTTTGGAGCTTAAAGTTGCGCCCTTTTCTAAAAGATCTTTAATATTTAATTTTTCCATACTTCTTTTTTATAAACCTAACATTTACCGATATTTTTCGCAAATACAAAAAATCTTGAAAAAAAATCAAAAATATGTTTAAATATAGGCTTACCAATATGGTGCCTATGGTGTAATGGTTAACACGGAGGTTTGTGGAACCTTCGATTCGGGTTCAATTCCCGATAGGCACCCCAAAAATAACAAAAGAAGGTCACTTACTAGTAAGTGACCTTCTTTTGTTATTAGATACGTATATATTGACAAAATATTTTTATATGATAGTATGTAACTTGAAGTAATAAGTTCTTAATTAATTTAAAAGTAAATGCATATGGAAATCAACGTTTTTTCTGGGTTATGGCAAGTATCAAGGGGTGGCATTGTGGCCATTCCGTGGTTGATGATGAGTTTTAGTGTTGTTTATCACCTTATCATGTCATTAGTTTTGTTCTCTTTGGGTCGAAGCAATTCGATCGTAGAACAGCTGATAGGCAAAGGTGGTGGAATACTAAGACCGATTCCGTTTGTCGCAGTGAACCTGTTGGCGGCGATGTCGATTGTCAGTTCACTACAAAGACTTTTTGATACGTCGGATCGACTACCTTTATCAGGAATCCTGATATTAGGGGTATTGGCAATGATCTTTACCGTGCTTGCTGTATTGTCGTATATCCCTCAAAGGGTTATTGCGATAATTTACGCAGCAATGATTATTTTAATGGGCCTACTTATAACCATTGAGTTTGGCACATTAATTTTCATTGTTCCGGCATGCATCGGTTTGTTCATTGGGTACCTGGCCAGCATTCCTTTCGGTGATAGACTGTCCGCGTTCTTAACAAGACTTCTCCCTTAACCAATTTCGGTTAAGGGTTTTTTATTTTCGTTTTTAAATAAAAAATCCGCCAGGGGCGGATTAGTGTGGTGTTTTTGCGAACCTAAATTTGTCACGTGATTCTTTCTTGCGCATGGTTAAGTTAAAGCACGTCTGAGTGTTAAGCCAATATAGCTTGCGTAGTTCATCTAAACAATACAACATTCGGCCAATATGCGTTTCCAGACTATCAGTTTGCTCACCAGGCTTCTTCTTTTTAAAGCCATCAGTGTGCGAGACTTCGCGGGCAATACTACCAACTGATTGATGCAAGTATTTGCAAATTTTTTGGCGTGGCTCATTAACAATTTGGTTATAAACCAAATCAAGTTGTGGGTCTTTGGTAAGTACTGGGCTCAAATTTTTTGAATTTGCTAAACACATTAGCACAAACAAAACGTCGCCTAACTCTTTTTGAACTTCCTCAAATTTGTCGGTAAAAAAGTTTGCATCTAGCATGGCACTTTCCAGCTCCGCTACCTCCTCGGCCAGCTGGGCCATGATTTGAAACGGGGGGAAGTATTTCACCGCATGCTGTTTTTGCGATACCCAAGTCTCAACTCGGTTTTGCATTTTTTCTATTTTCATAATACTAAAGCTTTTAGCTAATATATACTTAAATAATTTTTAGTCAAATGCTATAATATATATATGTATACACGAGAAGTAGATATTAAAATGATTCATTTTTGCAGGCGGGTGGCAATGCCAGTATCGAGGTTCGGTTTATTTGTGGTATTTTTTTGGTTTGGGTTTTTAAAAGTTGTCGGTTTAAGCCCGGCTAGTGGCTTGGTACAAAATTTGTTTGAACAAACAATTGGCTTCATGAGTTTTAATAATTTTTTAATTGGTTTTGGCGTGTTTGAATGTTTAATTGGTTTAATGTTTTTGGTCAAAGGTTTTGAAAGGGTGGTCATACCATTATTATTTGTGCACATGATTACAACTTTTGGGCCGTTGGTATTTTTACCCACTGAAACCTGGAGTGGCTTTATGGTGCCCACACTTGAGGGTCAATACATTATTAAAAATCTAGCCATCATTGCCGCAGCCATTGGTATTGCCGCGCACTTGCACCCCATACACACACATCATACTATAAAAGCACACCAATCTTGACTATATGTTATGAAAGTGTTATGGTTAAAAAAACAAAGCACATGACAAAACTAAAAAAAAGCACATTAAAACAGCCACTCCTTTCGGATCTATTCAAAAAAATTGGTAAGAAGCTTGGTGTCAAAGTTTTTGTTGAAAAAGAATGGGGTATGGTCGGACGAATTTCTTATCCAAACGGCATTCACAGATATTTTCGCATAACAACCCTTGACTTGAATCCAGTGGGAGCATTTGAAATTGCTCGTGATAAAGATTATGCAAAACTTTTTATGAGCAACATGGGGTACCCTGTAATTCCAGGTAAAAAGTTTTACAGCAATGAGTGGGCGAAAACGATTAATTCGGACCAAATGATCGATAGGGCGTGGGAATATGCCAAGCAAATTGGATTGCCGGTTTTTCTCAAACCTAACAGTAAAAGTCAAGGCACTGGTGTGGCCAAAGTTTTTACGAAGACTGATTTCTATCAAACATTCAAATCAATTGCGCGAATTGATAATGTTATATTGGTTGAACAACCAATCCTTGGTAAGGATTATCGCATAGTAGTGTTGGATCGGGAGATTATTTCCGCTTATGAGCGAATCCCACTTACGATAATTGGCGATGGCAAAAGAACTATCTTGCAACTCCTTGAACGCAAGCAAGCAGAATACAAAAAATCAGGGCGTGAAAAAACTTTCCTAATAACTGATCCTCGACTGATTAAAAACCTCCACAGAGAGAAACTTGCCTTTGATTCAATTTTGCCAAAAGGGCAATCACTTCAAATGCTTTTTAATGCAAATCTTTCAGCTGGTGGAACTTCTGTTGATGTGACTGACAAGATTCATCCATTTTTCAAAAAAACTGCGATTAATTTGACGCGCGACATGGGGCTTCGGTTATGTGGTGTTGATTTAATGATTATCGGTGACATCACCATGCCTGCAAAGATTTGGTATGTTATTGAAATCAATGCTTCACCCGGTCTTCATCATTATGCTTCGCTCGGCAAAAAACAACAGGACATCGTGGAGAATCTTTACACCAAAGTCTTCAAAGTGATGGGCAAAAAGTAAGCACTCGAAAGGGTGCTTTTTTAGTGGTTTTTTGCTAAAGTATAGGCATGAAAGATAAGCAAGTCGCAAAAATTTTAAAGCAAGAATCCCTTCGGCAAAAAGGGGTAATTAACTTAATCGCTTCTGAAAATTATGTTTCCAAGGATGTTTTAGAAGCTCTTGGGTCAGAACTTACAAACAAATATGCCGAAGGATATTCTAAATTTCGTTATTATGGGGGAAATGAGTTTGTTGATAAGCTTGATGATCTTTGTAAAAGTCGTGCTTTGAAGTTATTCAAATTGAAGTCGTCAGAATGGGCGGTGAATATTCAAGCCTTATCTGGTTCTCCTGCGAATCTAGCTGTTATCTTTGGTCTTGTTCCAGTTGGAGGAAAGATTATGGGTATGGAGCTTGCACACGGCGGGCACCTCACCCACGGGCATAGAGTTTCTATAACTGGAAAAATTTGGAAACAAATTCCATATGGAGTAGACAAAAAAACAGAAGTGCTTGATTATAACGAAGTAAAGAAAATTGCACTAAAAGAAAAACCACAAATTATAATAGCTGGTTACACTGCATATCCGAGAATTATTGACTGGAAAAAATTTAGAGAAATTGCGGATGTATGCGGAGCTACGCTTGTAGTAGACATGTCACACATTGCAGGACTTGTGGCGGGGGGTGTTTATCCAAGTCCTTTTCCATATGCCGATGTTGTTACCAGTACAACACACAAAACCCTACGTGGCCCTAGGAGTGCTTTAATTTTTTCAAAAATTGATGAAAGAAATTTATCAAAAAAAATAGACCAAGCCGTTTTCCCAGGAATACAGGGTGGTCCACACATGAATCAAATTGCAGCCGTTGCTGTTGCTCTCGAAGAGGCCAAGAATCCTGAATTCAAAAGATATGTCAAGCAGGTCGTGAAAAATACCAAAGTTCTGGGTGATGAAATGAAAAAACTTGGTTGGAGAATCATTTCAAATGGGACTGATTCACACCTTATACTTATTGATATTTTTGGAACAATAGGAATGGGTGGCAAAGAAGCGAGTGATATTTTAGAGTATAACAATATCATTGTGAACAAAAACACAATTCCTTTTGATATGCGCAGCCCTATTGATCCATCAGGGATTCGCATTGGAACTGCTGCTGAAACGACACGTGGTAAAAAAGAAAAGGACATGATTGTGATTGCAAAAAAAATAAACCAAATTCTTCGTAACAAGAAATAATTTTATGATTGCCAATGGAAAGCTTATCGCTAAAAAAATGGAAGACGAATTAAAAAGAAAGATTGAAAAGCTTCCTCTCAAAAAACTTTGCTTTGTCATGTTTGGTGAAAATCTTGCAAGCACACAATTTGTCGGCATGAAAGTTCGCATGGCCGAGCGGTTGGGAATTTCGGCCACAGTTAAAAAATTTCCAGAAGTTTTGGAAACTAACGAAGTCTGCTCGTTGATTCAAAATATTTCAGCGCAAGGCTATAATGGTATTGTTGTACAACTGCCTTTGCCAGAGTATTTGGATACTCAAAAGGTTTTAAACAGTGTTCCATTTAAACTAGATATTGATATTTTAAGTGATCAAGCGAAGGCGTCTTTTGTACATGGAGATTCTGGTAAAATTCCTCCAGTTGCGCGGGCCGTTTTTGAAATTCTTGATTTTTATAACACCTCACTCAAACATAAAAATATCCTACTTGTTGGCAATGGGAAATTGGTGGGTGAGCCAGTTGCCAGCATGCTTACTCGTAAGGGTAATTTGTTTCATATGATCGACAAAAATTCTTCTGAAGAAGAAAAAATGTTACACCTAAAATCGGCAGACATTATTATTTCTGGAGCTGGATCATCAGGGCTTATTAAGCCAGATATGGTAAAAGACGGCGTAGTTTTGATTGATGCTGGAACGAGCGAACAGGCTGGTAAGCTTGTTGGAGATATTGATCCCGAATGCGCCCAAAAGGCATCTTTAATTACCCCAGTTCCTGGAGGAGTTGGCCCGGTAACCGTAGTATCTTTATTTGCAAACTTGTTAGATTAAAAAAGTATACTTAGTCCATAACCTCAATCGTCTTGCTACTAGTTTTATGGCCACGCACGATTTTGATTTTATTTATGGGTACATCAAAATGGATGGCTAGTATTTCGCGCACACTGTCGTTAGCCATATTATTTTCAGCCTTGGCTTTGACGCTAATATTTATACCCTTAGTGGTTTTTTCTAAACTATTATGTTTAGCGTGGGCTGTGACTTTGATTTTTACTAACATACATTTATTTATTGTGGCTTCCCCTCGCCTTTCAGGAGAGGGGGCAGGGGGTGAGGTTGGGCTTGGTAAATTTGGTCTATAACTTTAATAAATCAGTCAGCATTTTAGCCCATAATTTATGAGTATAAGTTACGATTAGGTAGGCTGGCAGGAAGATGGCGGCAAAACAAATAAAAAAGGCAATTTGCACGGCTTTAACAAAAATCGTTAAAATCACGTCCCAAATGCCAGTGGTTTTTTCAGTTAGTGCATTAAAATTCTCCCAAATCTTTTCCATACCCCAATTATACCGTAATTTATTTAAATTAACAGTTTATACATATTTGGGCCTGTTGCATTTATTTTTTATGATATAATAAAATACATATGGATAACTTGGCGCAAGATTTAAATAAAGCTAAGGGCACACCGCTTTCAGTTTTTCAAAATGAACTTTCAAAGTTCAAAGACACCCAAAAGCACAAAAACTTTATGTCTATGATTTTGCCACTAACAATCGTCTTTCTGATTGTTAGTAGTTTTTTGGTTTATCGCTACCTAACTCTTAAAAAGGAAACTAAATTAATGAACGAAAGTTTAGCCGCTATTATAAAAACCAATGAGGAGATTTTGCTTAAAAACAAACAAGAGGGTGTCAGGGTACCTGATGCAGTTATGGGTGCCACCTATAAAACTATTGAGGACACAAAACTTAATGGCAAATATGGCATTAGCCAAGAGGAATTGGATAAAATTAAAAATGCTAACCAATAAAATGTTTATGAAAATATTTATGCAAAACCAAAATACAAAAAATAATATCAAATCATTCACCTTGGTTGCCCTGCTTTTGGTTGGTGGTGTTTTTGTTACCGCACAGGGTATATATCTTGACCCAACATGTAATCCACCCGACTGTAATACGCCCGGCCCAATTGCTCAAAACGAAGTCAATCAGGAAAAATCCGGTGGCTTGGTAGCCTCGGGCATCATTAATAACCTGGGTGACGTGGTCAGTTTTGCCAATGTTGATGTTGGTCATAAGTATAATAGTGAGTATAAAAAGGATATTTTTTGGCAAAAGACTCCAGCCTATTTATTCGGCCCAACTTATTTTCAACAACTTTTTACAACAGCTAACGCTGAAAATGAACTTTGTATAAATCCTGACGGAAAGGTTATAAGTTGTGGCACTGCTCAGTTTGCTCCCATTAAAGATACTTATTATACAAACAACGGCGTAGTTGATTTTCCATCAGGTGGAGTAGAAGGCTGGGTTACTTATAAAATTGCACCATCTAGAAGTTGTGACACAATTGCCACGGCTGATACTGACTGGCCAAATGGTACAACTTTATCTGGCGAGAACTCAAAAAAGATTGTTTTTAATAAATGGGGTAGTTATGATCTAAAAATTGATTGTGATAGTGTGATTTACACAGCCACAATAAAAATCGGTGGTAAAATTATTCCAACAAATATTGGTTCAAATTTAACATACAATCTTAACTTGGGTGCTACACGCCAGGCTTATGTATCTGCTGTGGCGGGTGGGTCTAGTGGTGCAACTGACAAAACTCAAACTACCTGTGTTGACGGCTACATTGGTGGGTCAACAAGTGTTAAACTTCAGCAAGGTAATGCAGTTCAAATTGTTTTAAATTTGAATGGTGGTGGTAAGGCCATTGCGGGTGTTGGCTCTGGCTGTAATCCTACACCAGGTAGTGGCGGTAGTGTTGTGGTAAATTCACTGGCTTCAAGCTCAACAATTTCAAGTTTTAGTAATGGGGGTTATGCTGGCGATGGTGTAAAGGGTGGCTGTAGTGGTATTCCAGATTCAGAAAATAACTTTAATACTTGCAACACTAGCACTGTTTTACCTTATGGTCGTGGTGGTAGCGTTGTTGATGATCCAAATGGTAAGGGCGGCGGCGGCGCCGCCTATGCATCAGGTTTTGTTGACCTACCTGCAACTGGTAAATTATTGTTGTTTGTTGGCCAAGCTGGCGGTAAAACATTTTCAGGAAGTCCTAAGGGGCAAGACGGTTACCTTTCAATAACCTGGTAATCCCTAATAATAAATAAAGCTATGAAAAATATACTAATGAAAAAAATAAATACTTTAAAGCCCTTGATTTTTAGCCTAATTTTGTTGGGTAGTTTGGGTGTGGCTTTGGCCAATGGGCCGGCTTGGAGTGTGCCACCAACTACTGGTGATTCTTTACCACCAGTAAATGAGGGTACGGCACTGCAAGACAAAAAGGGTACACTATCAGTTGGTACACTTTTAAATACTGCCTTCAGTCCTTTGGTAACATATTCACCATTTCATGCAGGAATAGTTAAGTTTCATCCGTTTGAAAGCATACTAGAGGTCGAAACAAATTTTTATGGTCCATTGAATTTATATGGAATCGTGGATACTAATGCCACTACTGAAAAGCCACTATGTACACGAGGTGATGGTAGGGTCAGGCTTTGCTCTGATGTAGACTTTGAACCAGTTCAGGATATTTATTATACTGATACAAACACTGTAACATTTCCAACTTCAACAGGGGTTACTGGTGCTGTGAAGTTTGCAATACCCGGGGCTGTTACATGCACAACTGTACAAACCTCTGGTACTACTTGGCCAAACGGCACGAACCTAAGTGGTTCAAGCTCATCGTATGCTGTTAAATTCTACGACTGGGGTCGATACACACTTACAATGAACTGCAACAATAATAAAGCTTACTCCGTAACAATTGATATTAAAGGTAAAATAATTCCAGCAGCCGATGGGACTCCAAAAAAATTCTTATTTACACAGTCTAAGGTTCTTGAAATAAAAGCCCAAGGTGGTGGTGGTGCGTCTGGTAGAACTTATACTAACAATTATCTTTATTGTAGTGGTGGTAGTGATGGTCGCAGTGCATATGCCCATGTGACAACGTCAAGTACGTGGAATTCTTCTTCTGGCTCACTATATACAAGGCCGGCCCTGTATGAATCTGGGGCAAACCTTGTTCATGTTGGTGGTGGATTTGGTCCAGCCGGAGCCGCTTATTCAGCTAATTTTAATAATTACAGTGACTTTACAGTATCTAACGAAAGTCAATGCTTTGGTTCAGGTGGTAGTAAGCTATCTTATAATTCAAATATGTCTTCAGTTACGGCCACTAATGGTGGCGATGCTCGAGGTCATCAGGGTGGTTGTCCAGGTGCAAATTTGACTAGCTGTACTTCTTCAATGGATGGTTATGGGGGTTATGGAGAAAAAGGTGGCGGTGGCGGTGCTTATGTTTCGGGATTATATACCATCGCTGCCAATAACTACTTATATGTTTTCAAGGGTGCTGCGGCTCACAGTACAATGGGCACAGCTCCAAAGCCTGCAAGTATTATTATTGAGTGGAAATAGGTTTTTCTAAATAAATAATAGTTAAAAAATTTCAAAAGCCCCTTGCATTGCAAATGGGCTTTTGTGTATAATATTTCTATATGGAAAACTTATTGATTCCAACGACTGGGATTCGTAGTAGGTTTTTTAGATTTCTTAAAAAAGCTTTTCAAAGATCACTGATTTGTTTAGTGATTTTTTGTTTTAGTTTTGCACCACTTCCAAATACTATAAATCTTTTTGCCCAAGAGGCCGTCATAGACCAAGGTTCAAACCAAGCTCTACTGCCACTACCAGATGATCATGTTGATAGTCAAATAAATCCAAATGACATGGGCTTAGTTGGCCCCGAAAGTGAAGTAAGTACTGACATATCAAATTTGCCGACACTAGATAAATCAAGTCCTGACCAAAATACTCCAGAGGTTAGTAATCCCGAAGAGACCCCTGAAGATATACCAGAGAATCCAGATGAAATAATTAACCAAGAGCAAAGCCTTGAAGCCAGCAGTTCGGCCGGTTCAAACGAATACCCCGAAGGCAAAATTGATGGTATTCAAGCCAGCAAACCTAAAACTGACTTATTAACTGGGGCCATGGTTTATAATTACCCAATTGGCATACCGCCAGGCAGAGTTGGTATGACACCTGAACTGGAACTTGGTTATAATAGCCAAGAAAATGACAATGGCAGTGCTTTTGGCTATGCTTGGGGTGTAAATATTCCATATATTGAAAGAGTTAATAAAAATGGTTCTGAAAAACTGTATACTGAAAAGAATTTCACATCGTCACTCGATGGCGAATTGGTCGAAGTTGCGCCAAACACATATGCGCCACGAGTTGATAATGGGGCTTTTCATAAATATGAATTTGTAAATAATCATTGGGAGTTTACCGACAAATCGGGTATAACTTATAAATTTGGTACTAATACTAATGCACGCCAAGACAATCCAACAACGACAAGTCAGGTTTACAAATGGATGCTTGATGAAAAACGTGATTCAAATGGTAATTACATTAGTTACGAATATTACAAAGATGCTGGCCAAATTTACCCGTATAAAATAAAATATACCCAACACGCATTACAAGGCGGGATATTTGAAGTTGAATTTTTGCGCCAGGGTCGGCCAGATGAATATACTTCATATAAAACAACTTTTGAAGTTACAACAAAGTACCGTATTTATGAAATTCAAGCCAAAATAAATGGAACATGGGTTCGCAAATATGAATTGGGTTATACTGTTGGTGATAATGGCTATCGGTCATTGGTTGAATTTATAAAATATTCAGCTAAAGATAAAAACAGTGTTGTTACGACTTTGCCTCAAACAAAATTTACATATCAAAAAACTACTCCGGGCTGGACACTTGATAAAACATGGAAATTACCGGTAACTACGGGTGATGGATATCAGCACACTTTTGATGTTAAGGGTGATAGTTGGGTTGATATACTACAATCAGTTGATCGCTACGGGCAAGGTTTAACTACTGGGCCACATCGGTATGAAAAGTTATTATATAATCACAGTACAAACAAAAATTGGATTGCAGATCAAAATTTTAACATTCCAACATTCTTTTTAAATTACGAAGTTCGGGGTGGAGCCTATGGCCGAGTTTGGGATCAAGGTGTGCGCACGGCTGATATAAATGGTGACTACCTGACTGATATTGTGCAGGCGATGGTTGGCAACCCAAACAATACAAAAAAGCCAGTAATTTTTGCCAGCTATTTGTATGACAGGTCAAATGGTTTTGTTAAAAGTAATGATTGGCTAGCTAAAATACCTTTTACTGGCAGTGATGAAATACACGATTTTGGCACACATTTAGTTGATATTAACGGTGATGGTTTGCCAGATGTTATTCGTAAGCAGGGAAGTAATATTGGTGAACAATTAAATACTGGTTCAGGTTTTGCAAATATTACAACTAATTGGACTCCACCAACTGACCAGCTAACTTTTACAATTAATAGAATTGTTGATATTAATGCTGATGGTTTGCCCGACGCTATGCAGTCTAACTATATGCTGTCTCACAGCGCTCAAGCTTATTTGAATAAGGGCAACACTGGTTGGACGGGGAATAATTCTAATTGGGAAACGCCAATAGCTTTTGCCTATAATCATTACGACCAAGGCGTTCGGTTTATAGATGTTAATAGTGATAATTTAATAGACATTGTTATAGATCCAGCTAATCAAACCGGTGGTAATCGAGGTACATATTTAAATACAGGCAATGGTTGGGTTTACAGGCCAGTTTGGGATATGGTTACACCCCCTGGATCACTGATGGGTAGCCCAGTGATTATTGCCGATATTAACGCCGATGGATTTGTTGATTTTATGAGAACAATTAATTACATGATACCTGAAACAGAGGCTTATATAAACAATGGTAATAAAATTCCTGACCTACTGTCAAAAATTGAGTATGGTTCTGGCGGTAGCTCTGAAATAGTTTACAAAAAGTCCGCTCAATATAAAAACAGTTTGGGTAATTTATTAAATCCGGTTTTGCCAATGAATCTGAACACTGTAGAAAATATTATAAATAATGACGGCTTGAATAATATAGCTAAAACTAGTTACGAGTATGCTGATGGAGACTATTATTACAATGGGCCATTTGACCGCAAATTTGCTGGCTTTGGCAAGGTCACACAAATTAATCCCAATACCAGTCGCGAGGTAACCTATTACAGCCAGGCCAACTCTACTGATACAAATAATGGTGAATATGATGATAGTTATGCCAAAATCGGTAAAATTTACCGGACTGATTTTTTTGATGTAAATAATAATTTACTTAAACAAAGTACAAATAAATGGACAAGTGCACAAGTTGCAGGTGGCAATAATTATTTTGTATATGTTGAGCAAGTTATAAATAGGATTTTTAGTGGCAGTAATAGTTATGATACAGCCGAAACATATAATTATGATGTAAATACTGGTAATTTAATTGAAAAGATAGAGCATGGCAATGTTGTAGCAAGTGGCTATCAAAGCTTTAATGATATTGGTAATGACACTCGCCAAACCAGTTATAAATATACGGGCTGTGCTTCTACTGTATGTTTAAATTTGCAACTGCCCAGCCAAATTATTTTGCGCGATAGCGGTGGCACAAAAGTTTACGAAAAGAATTTATATTATGATAATTTAGGTTTTGGTTTGGCTTCAATGGGTAATAATACTAGTCAGTCTATTTGGGTTAGTGGGTCTAATTATCAAACAACTTCAAGTACCTATAATAATTTTGGTTTGGTCACCAGTATGACTGATGCTAAAAATAATACAACTAATATTACTTATGACCCACAAAATTTGTACCCCAACACAATTACGAACGCTTTATCGAAAATAACAAATTATACTTATGATTACAATACCGGGAAAGTTATAAAAAGTACAAATTCCAACGGTATGATTAACGAAGTTGATTGTGATGGTTTTGGTCGGCTACTGGCTGAAAGGTCGTCAAGCGATACCTCGTTTACAAATTTAATAACTAAGGTAACTTTTAATTATAATGACATAATGTCGGGAGGTGTATTGCCATATGTTCAAAAAAATACACATTATTCAAACACGCTGATGGGTACGGCATACAGTTTAATGGATGGTTTTGGCCGTGAAGTCAGGCAAGTTACCAATAGCGGTGGAGCATATATTGCCAACGACACAATGTATGACAATATGGGCCAGGTTTACAAAAAATCTTTGCCGTATAGTTTAACGGGCGTGCCTACAAATTACTCATTACCAATTAATGACCCAAGCATTATAACGACTATATTTTACGACGCCCTGGGTCGAACAGTCAGTATTAGTAATACACTTGGTACTACAATAAATAATTATTATTTAAATAAAACTACAAATATTGATCCCGAGAATCATCTCAAAGATGTTGTACGTAATGCCTATGGTAATATTGTAAACGTCGTTGAGCACAACGCTGGTAATACTTATACAACAGTTTATAGTTGGGACGTCCTGGGTAATTTAACAGGCATGACCGATGCCCTGGACAATATTAGAAGTTTTACCTACGATGCAGTTGGCAATAAACTATCCGCCACAGATTTGCATGAAATTAGTGACACAAATTATGGTGCTTATTCATATATATATGATGCAAATAATAATTTAGTTCGCAAAACAACACCTAATGGCGACGTTATTACGTATACATATGATGCATTAAATCGTATAACTCACGAATTTAATAATTCAGCCCCGCAAATAGCTTATACGTACGATTCTTGTACTCATGGCATTGGTATGTTATGTAGTGTTAATCGATTTGGTTCAGCTAAAAAAGATTTTACATATACTAATCGCGGGCTTGTGGCCACTGACGCCATTACCTTGGGTACTAAAATTTGGGGTAGTTCCTACCTGTATGATTTTGCCGGTAATGCTGTGCAAATAAAATATCCCGATAGTTCAAGTGTGCGTTACGGTTTGAATAATTTGGGCCAAGTGGTTGGTGTTGAGGCTCGTCAAAACCCAGCCAGTTTATGGGCAGGCATTATTAATAATGTTATATATAATAATTTGGGCCAAAAAGAATCAGTCTTCTATGCCAACGGTCGTGTGCAAAATTACACCTATGATACAGCTAGGCAGTATCAACTAATTAAAAACAGTCTTGATGCGCCGGCAACCTATAGCTATCCAAAATTTATTGAAACAAATTATAAATGGAGCCCAACTGGCAATTTGACTGAAAAGGTTGAGAGTTTTGACCCTACCAATCCACAAAAATTTACTTATACGTATGATGATTTGTCACGTTTAATAGGTGTTATAAAAACTGTAAATTCACCACTGACTGGTTATACCGAAAGCTTCAACTACAATGCCATTGGAAATATTTTAAGCAAATCAGGTATTGGTACATATGCATATAATGGCACAGTGCCAGGTAATTATGCCAACCCAAATGCGGGTACAAATATTGGAGGCATTGATTATGATTATGATAAAAACGGAAACGTTGTGGGCTTTGGTACATCGCCTAATAATACGGTTTTGACTTATAACTATCGTAACGAATTGGTAAAATATGAAAGAACTGCTCCGCCTAATCCAGTCACAAACACATTTTTATATGATCATGCAGGTATGCGCATCAAAGTTGTTGATTCGGGTGGCACAACTTATACATCTAGTAAATATTTTGAGGAAAGTGGTACAATAAAAAAGAAGCACATTTATTTAGGCAGTCAGTTGATTGCCACAATTGAAAGTCCCAACCCATTAACCCAAAGTATTTATTATGTCCACCCCGACTATTTGGGCGGTACGCAATTAATTACCGATGGTGCCGGGCTATTAAAGGTCGAAGAAATAGAATATTATCCATTTGGGCAAATTTTACTTGATACAAAGTTCGGTGGTTTTGATCAATCACATAAATACACAGGTCATGAATATGATATTGATACTGACTTAAACTATATGCAGGCGCGGTATCAAGCAGGCTACGAAGGTCGATTCTTCAGCCAAGACCCAATCGTGCGCGAATTAGATAATTCAAAACTCGAAGCCCTTCTAATTGACCCGCAACGTTGGAACACCTATGCCTACGCAAACAATAATCCGTTGAAATATGTTGACCCAGATGGGCAGTCTGCAGTCAGTAATATTATTCAAAACATTAAAAATGGTTGGGCTAGTTTATTTAATGGAGAAATTAGTAAATCTAATGCTCATGTAATTGTTCCCGTATCTCAGCAAATTACTAAAACTGAACCAGTAAAAACTACGACTTGGGATCCAGTTACAGATAGAAGAATTTCCAATCTTGATCCTAGGGTTCAGCAACCAGCGACAAATTTTATAAATAATACTGAATCACAACTTGGTATTCAGTTAAGAGTTACTGATGGATATAGAACAATTGAAGAGCAGGCTAAGATTTACGCATCAGGAAGAACTGAGTCTGGACCGATCCTTACCAAGTCAAAGCCAGGGCTTAGTTATCACAACTATGGTCGGGCCATAGACGTTACCGTTGTTGAAAATGGCAGAGTTTATGCAAAACCTATTTCTCAAGATATTGTCAAAATTGGAGAAGGTCAAGGATTTTTTTGGGGAGGTGTTTGGAGTCCTCCAGATCGACCGCATTTTCAAATGTCTTTAGGCGAAACAGAAATGCAACTTTATCAAAAATATTTAAAGAATCGTTGAGTATATGAAAAACAAAAATTTAACAATTCTTAGTACAATATTTGTTGGATTAATTATTTTTACTGTTTATTTGTATCAAAAAGATAATATTTTTTTAAACAACACTATCAGTAAGGACTGTAAAGGCATAGGCCAATCTAGTACTTTAGCCCAAGTTAATTCGATCGAAAGCAAAAAAAATCAGTATGTGTCTGCCTCTAAAGATATATTCGGACAGTCAACTCAGGGTGGTGAGCAAATAGATTACAGTTTAAATGACCAACTTATTATAAAAGAACAGATTTTTTATGGAGAAACAGGTAAATCTGAAGCTAGTTATTATTTAAGCGAAGGAAAAGTTTTTTATTTTATTAAGAAAAATACAGAATATATTAATTCTATATACCAAGACCAAAGTGGCGCTGTTAAAAAAGTCGAATTAAAAGAGTTCTACTTTAACTCTAATCAGGAGTTATGCTATTGGTATTTTGATAAAGTATTACAAACAAATGACCAGGATACCAAAGAACTTATAGACTATCTTTTATCAGGTCTATAATTATGAGCACTTTTATTATTTAGGCTTAGTAAATCCCTTTAAAACACCACTTTTTGCATTTGGGGTGGAGAGGGTGTATAGTTTGACTATATGAATATATTTAAAATCCAAAAGTTTGATAAGGAAATAACTGACAAAATGGGCAATAGGGCCGTAGTTATTTTCTTGTTATAATAAAAACAAATATATGACGCCATACAAACACACTCAAATT
>Ga0209542_10004742_pt1 | contig 27727 bp, 21 predicted proteins | sample RifCSPhighO2_01_FD_184028 | JGI IMG/M metagenome (GOLD analysis project Ga0209542, IMG submission 184028) | Soil microbial communities from Rifle, Colorado - Rifle CSP2_plank highO2_0.1 (SPAdes) (version 2) | ecosystem: Environmental > Terrestrial > Deep subsurface > Rock core/Sediment ...
GGAAGTGGCGTTTAAGGTGGCGATGCGGGCTTGATTTAAGGCGAACAGTTCCCCGCCGACTAATACGTCGCCGGTCTGCAGGTTGAAGGTTGGGGAAGTGGCGCCGATCACAAGGTAATCGGTGGTGGTAACCGATCCTTCAAAAATAGAGTTGCCTGAAACTTCAAAAATGGAATCATTCGATGAAGTAGAGTTTTTTCCAACAGTAACAATCAAAGCGGTTGGATTAGGATAAACAATCAAATTATTTGTACTGGTTGACCAAAAACCGGACCCTCCTCCACCTCCTGTGCCACAAGCACTTCCTGTGCCAGTGATGACTCCGGAGGTGTTGACCTGCAAACATTGAATCGAACCAGTCAGATCAGTAATTGCCAAATTGGTTGTTGTAACTCCTCCAGAAAAATACGCGGACCCTGCTACCGTAAATACCTCTCCATAGGTTCCACCGGGTGTCGTGGTTGCCACTCCAATCTGCCCGCCTGCTGTTACGGTAAAGTATGTGTCACTTGTGGAACTTGCGACGGTGAGGAGTGGAATGTTCGAGTCTGCTTGACCAGAGATCGTGAGACTGGCGTTAAGTGAAGTAGTTGCGATTCCGACTCTGTTATTATTCGCGTTGACGATCAATGTCCCCTGGTCAACGTTGAGCCCTGATCGAATGGTTGATGTCGCCGTAGCGTCTCCCACGAACTCGACAATTTTTGTTCCGTCCAGCTGAACCACGCTCAAAGGCGATCCGGAATATCCTGAATTATTTACAATCAGCTTGATAAGATCTCCGGTGGTTGCGGCGGTGACCGTGGCAGTCAAAAAATTATGGCCAACAATTGTTGATGTGGCAACAAGTTTCTGATTGTCAATGTCAAAATAAAATACGGCCGTTGAACTACTGGTTCCTCCCAAAGCCAAATTCACCGACGTAGAAGTCGGAGCCAAAATATTGTTTGCGAAAACGTTCCACTGCGAAGTCCCACCACTTCCACCAGCATCATCTGTGCCACAAACCAGGGTTCCGTCAGCAGTTGTTTCTATCTCTGTACAAAGTCCAAGACCACTAATTGCGAAATTAGTGGTCGTTGCGGAGATGAATGTTGCTGTGTTAAATCCTGCTCCGTTGGTGACTGTCAGACTACTGACTGTCAAGTTTTTTATGTCTGCGGTTCCCGCTGAGAAGTATACGAATGATCCTGCTGTTCCCTGGTTGTCATCATCGCCGGGTGCGACGATGAATGTTGTCCCCCCTCCGGGAGCACCTGCGGGACCGATCGGTCCGGGCGGACCCTGGTCACCCTGCAATCCCGGTGGTCCGGACGGACCTGTTATCCCAGCCGGTCCTTGCACAATCATTTGTCCTGAACTATCAACATAGACGACCGTTGATCCCTGTTTTCTTTTTTTCGCAATCAAAGCGTAAATTGTAAAGTGATCGGTTTTTGCTGTAACAGTTCCGGTAAACGGATCAAGCTCTGCATTCGCAAGTTCAGTCCACTTTTTATTTTCTTCATCCCAGAAAAATATTCCCAGCTCACTCTCTTCAAAATCAATAACGTCTTCCTTGTTGTAAGTGAAAGTAATTTCAACTTCCTCTTGAAAATCAGTTACATCGTTTCCCTCTGACTCCGCGGTAAGCTCGTACAGTTGGGAATCTACAATAGACTGTCCTACGTTTTCCGTGAATGATTTAATTTCTTCCAAGGTTACCGGAGCTACTGTGATAGTGGTTTTTTGGCGAACCGCTTGTTCAGGAAATTTTAAGTCCAATAATGGTTCATCATTTTTTACCAAAGAGACTCTTCCACCCTCGCGATCAATGACTTTTTGTAGAGGCCCGGTTATCTGTGGCTGATAGCTGTTTAAAAATTGATTGCTAATCTGGGCTAATTTTTGATCTTGCTGAGACATCGAAAACCACGTAGTTCCAAAGATAACAAAAAGCAAAATCATCAGCGCGCCAAAACCGTACACTGGCTTAAAGTACCAAGCATTTTGCTTTTCGTATTCTTCAGTCGAGATTTCAGGTGAGATTGGCTTCGCTGGTTCATCACTGTCCGGCTCTACTGCCCTTACATCGTCAAAATCGAAAGGTAACGAGGGAGTCAGTCCGAAATCCTCTTTCTCATCTGCTACAGCAAAAGCGGGTTTGGGTTTGTGTGAATCTAGGTAGTCTTTTTTTATCAATTCCCTTTGTTCTTCTCTTTCCGCGAATTTGTTCTGTTGATTCTTCAATTCCGATAAAGCCAAGTCTGTTTGCTTCTCTAAGGCTTTTTTCAAATCATCAGTCAGTTTTTTGCTAAGGTCATCTGTTTCAGAATAACCTAATCCTTCTTTTCCAGATGACTTCTCTCTAACCTTCCGATCTAATACGTCAAACTTTTCATTGACCTTTTCAACAGAACTAGCCAAACTTATTTCTATCTCTGTAAGTTTTTGATTTAGATTTTCATGATATCGATCTAGCGACTGGATGATTTTTTCCCCATTATCCTCTTCCATCTGGACATGTCGAGTTTCTTCCGGTGACTTATTTTCGATCTTTCTTTGAATTGGCTCTTTTTCAAAAGACGCGATGGCATTTTGCAAGTCAGTATCCTCGGGTGACTTTATAATTCTGACTGGAATCTTTTTTCCAGTCTCATCGGCTATTTCGGAAATATCCTTGTCATTTAGCTTTGCTAGAGCATTTCTAGTGGTCACCCAATTTCTTCCTATTTTTTGGGCCAGTAATTTTCCGCTTCTGGCTAAATACGAAAGATAGTCCGGATGGTATCCGGACAGTTTTGATGCTTCTTGGAGGGAAATAAGATCTTCGATACTCTCGTTTCTATTTTGGCTGTCTATCATTTTGTTTCTCTTTGTATCTTTTTGAAAGGCTTTACGATTGCTCAAGCAGGTCATCTACTCAAGACTTTTAGGATGTGCTATAATTAAAAACGGAAAGCGATCATAGAATGCAAAAATAAAAATCCTGCGGGTTTATATTTGAAATACATGCACTTCTAGGGTCGTTTTTCTGTTGTCCAAATTCTCTGTCAATTCATCCGAAATGATCACGTTTCACTGAACAAGTTTCTAAAAATTTTTCTTGTGAATAGCGAACCTATTCTCAAGCTGTTCATGTGAATTGGTGACGTAAGAATCCTGCGAGAAAAACTTACTACACCTGACTTTTTTTGATTCTAAATTTTCAAAGATTATTGCACTTTCTCGGAAATCCGATGTGCCTATACAGATTACGATTTCGTTCCGACAACCATCACTCGTTTCCATATCGTCTATCCGAGATCTCGTAATTAAATTATACACAAAATTTATACATATTTTAATTCAAATGTCAATACTATTTACTCTCTGGCCTCATCAAAAAAAAAGTGCAAAAAACTACCAAATTCACCACTATGTAAATTAAAAAAATAAATTTCGAAATCTTAGCTCTAAATTGTGTTGATAAGTAAGTTTTTTTATGTTTCACATAGCTAAATATAAATTTTCTTTCGTGTATGCTAGATTGTCATCGTCTCACAGTGATTAGGAAGATGATCTAAGAGAGAATTTTCTTCGCTAGAAGTACGATTTTAGGTCTTACAGGCTAAAGCATGAATGAACTACATTCGGCAAAATGCTTCAGAGTATAACCAATTAACTTGAAAGTTAAATCTTGACCGAACATATTCGAATGCGATAATTCACTTCTCCGTAACGAAAAAAAATAGGCTGATGAGAATCCCGATCAAAATAAGAAAAGCCAGTCTTAAAATTAGCATTGCATCTTCTAGATTATCGACCTTCGAGAACACTGGCTATCCGAGATATTCAAAAAAAAGCCTAAATTAGCGAAGGCTGATATGTGAAACCACCTGATTAAAATTTTTACTACATATAGTTTCACTCTAGTTTCACAATCAGACTCATGATTTTATCAAGTGGTCTTTTACAAGTCAGTTAATCTTACTCTAAAGCACTATTGATAGCTATGATCTTTTTGACCGAACATATTCGAATGCGATAATTCACTTCTCCGTAACGAAAAAAAATAGGCTGATGAGAATCCCGATCAAAATAAGAAAAGCCAGTCTTAAACCACACCAAAATTCATCATCAGTTGCCGGACGAGTTACGCCAGCAACGAAAGTTAAAGTTGTCATGAATGTCGGCTGTAATCGCGGCCCCTCCTGCTTTAGTAAGAGCAACTATAATTATTTTTTGTCTTCTCGATTGTATTTGATTTCGCCAATCAAGTCCATTCCATGACTGGCTTCTATACCTTTTAAAATGACTACCCTAAGAAGGTGATAAATCAAAACTAAAAAAATCTCACATTAATTCATACGAGAAATGTCAAATAAAACTCCTACTCAATTCGAACAAACGCATCAATCGTTTTTTTATCATTCATACCTCATTGCTTCTACCGGATCAAGCTTCGCGGCGCTTCTCGCCGGAAGTACTCCAAAAATAAGACCGATCAATGCGGATACCCCCACCCCCAAAACAATGGCGTAAAACGGTACGCGAAATGTCCAATCAAAATTTTGGGATTGTGCCACAACGGAAACCAACCAGCCTAGTCCCGAACCGAAAAGTATTCCTATCGTGCCTCCTGTAAGTGTCAATAACACCGACTCGATTATAAACTCATTCAGAATGTCTCTCGGTTTGGCGCCCAAAGCTTTTTTGAGACCGATCTCGGGCGTCCTCTCCGTGACTACAACATACATGATGTTCATGATCCCAACGCCACCAACAATCAACGCGATTGCGGCAATCGCGGTCAGTAGGATAGTGATACCGTCGAAGATTGTGTTGAAAGTCGCCAGTCCCTCCGCTTGAGTTTGCACGAAAAAATCATCCTTTTCAGGGTTGTCGATTTTGTGATTCTGTCGCAAGATAATACGAATATCCTCGGCAGTGGCTGAAGCAAGCTCTGGATTCTTCACCGCAACAATGCCTAACAGCAAATAATCCACTCCCAAAACTTTTTTTTGCGCCGTAGCCATTGGCATATACAAAAGATCGTCTTCATTACCAGCCAAACCGCCACGAGAGTTATATACGCCAATGACCTGGAAATTTAGTTCGCCGAGCCTCACCATCTTATTAAGCGGATCCTCCAGACCAAAAAGGTCGTCTGCAAGATTACTACCCAAAATCACCACTTGCGCTCCGCTTGTGTCCTCCGCTTGGGTATAGAATCTGCCTGTCCTAAGCGTACCTTTATCAATTTCAAAACGCGCGGCGGAAGCCCCGTAAAAAATTATATTTTTCGCCGTATCGCGATATGCTACCACCTTCTGACCGACGACCATGCCATAAGCGTTGACTACATTCGGTAAACGCTTGATGTCATCCAGATCTCGATTTTTCAAACTCGTTATGGCTACCGGTGAGTTGATCCGGCTCGTATCCGCGCTGGCTGGACCCGCGTCCCGATTTCTGGTCGTAGGTGGAACTCGAGTTTCGATAAATAAAGTATTGGTGCCGAAAGCTTCAACTTGGGACGTAATTAGACTTCGAAAACCTTCTCCCGCCGACAAAACCAAAATCACTGTGGTGATGCCGATGACGATGCCCAAAGTCGTCAATGCGGTGCGCGCCTTGTTGGAAAGAAGATTTTTTTTAGCTGATTTAAATGCTTTGAACATTATTTCCAGATTAATTCAACTGACAATGAGTTCGAGCTCGCTAAAAAGCTTGATTTGAAAAGTTATTCAGCGCGTAAAGCCTGAATCGGATCGAGTTTCGCCGCCTTATACGCTGGATACAATCCAAAAATAATCCCGGTTAAAATCGATACTCCAACGGCCAGCAAAATCGAGGTGAGAGAAATTACAAAAGCCCAATCATAGCCAAGTCTGTCCATTAAAATAGCCGCCAAATAAGAAATCAAAATTCCCAGTATTATACCCAATACCCCACCAATGAAGGTAAGGGTTCCCGCCTCGAATAAAAATTGGTTCCTAACCGCCGCGTTATTGGCGCCGACGGCTTTGCGTAGTCCAATTTCTCTAGTGCGCTCAGCTACGGTCACAAGCATGACATTGAGGATGCCAACGCCACCCACGACCATGGCCATCGCCGCCATAGAGGTTAGAAAAATTCTCAACGCGCCAGTAATCGTCGTCAGCAAGCTGATCGCGTCCGCGATATTGCGTACGGTAAAATCCTCGTCAACCTCATTTTTTATTCGGTGCCTCTCGTACAGCAACTGTTTGATTTCATCGCGCGTACTTTCCATATTGTCAGTGTTGTTTACTTTTATATTGATCATCTGCAAATGCCGAATACCCAGTAACTGCTTTTGAGCGATATCCAAAGGCAAAAAAATCTGATCATCCTGGTTTTGAAAAAAAGCGCTACCACGTTCGGAAATTACCCCAACTACGCGTAATGGAATACCGGCGCTCGCGCCAGTTTTGACTTTAATCACTTCCCCGAGCGGGTTCCGACCGCTCTCGGAAAACAACTGCTCATAGACCGCCCAGCCCAACACGGCGACGTTGGCGTTAGCACGATCTTGTCTTTCATCAAAAAAACTGCCGACCTGCATCTCAAAACTAGTGGTCATCGGATAAGTATGTTCCGTACCAACGAAGTTAGTATCAATCTCCCGATTCTCCCATGTCACGGTCGTAATACCGTTGACCACGGCATTCACGGCCACGATATCGGGTAAACGCGAGGCATCGCGAATCGCTTCCGCGTCCTCGCTCGTCAGAGTAGTGACGACAACACCGAAAACCTGCGCCGGCGGGCCGGTTTCATCGCTTTTACCCGGCTGAACACTCAAAAGATTGCTACCAAATTTTGTCACTTGACCTAAAATCAAACTCTGCGCTCCGGCGCCCAGCGCGATTATAATGATCACGCCGGCGACACCTATAACGATGCCTAAAATCGTCAAAAAAGACCGACCTTTTCGAGCGCGCAAAGTACGAAAAACTAGTTTGATTGTAGAAATGAAATTCATCCGATCGCAAAATTAATCACCTGCCCAGGCGAAAAAAATAGAACAAACAAAAATACCATTTAGTCCGGTGGCTACTTCACTAGTTCTCTTTCTGGTCGAGCGATGGTCTGTTTCTCTACGCGCTCGTCAGCCACCATCTGGCCGTCTCGTATGCGAATAATTCGCTTGGCATGATTTGCAGTGTCCATTTCGTGCGTGACGAGAATTATCGTTCGGCCTTGGTTATTTAGCCGTTGCAGAATTTCCATGACTGTGTTACCGCTTTTAGAATCCAGGTTGCCGGTGGGTTCGTCGGCAAAAATCACAGCCGGGTCATTAACCAGCGCGCGCGCTATCGCCACTCTCTGTTTTTCTCCGCCTGAGATTTGATTGGTAAAATACTCTAGACGGTGCGAGAGACCAACTGACTCCAGCGCCTTACTAGCCAATTCGTTATGATTTTTTTTTCGACCGTAGATCAAGGGCAATTTGACATTATCCAGTACAGTGGTTCGAGGCAAAAGGTTGAAAGCCTGGAAAACAAAACCGACCTTCTCGTTACGAAGGTTCGCCAAATACATGTCGTTAAAATCTTTGGTATCCTGCCCATCGAACCAATATTCCCCTCCCGTCAGCCGGTCGAGAAAACTCAAAATATGCATCAGTGTGGATTTGCCACTGCCGGAGGGTCCCATGATAGCGACAAACTCACCGGCTTCAATCTCAAAAGACACTCCGCGCAAAACGGTAGTCACCACCTCTTCATTGACATAATCTTTCGTCAGATTGGTTATTTTGATTTGACTCATTTCAATATTATAATCCGAGCAATCCAAGGAATAAGAAATTGAATTATACCGTATAGATTACTGAGCTTTAATGAATGTCACGATTTCCTCACCTTCTTCCAGACCCGAGAGAATTTCAATGAGGCCCCCATCAGCCAAGAGTCCGGTTTGTACTTCTCTGTCCTCATAAGTTTTTTGGACTGGATCCGTGATTATCCGAACGATTTTTTTATTTCCGGATGTGATGATCGCGCGTTGAGACACGGCGATGACATTCTGTCTTTCAGCAGTCGAAATTATCATATTGGCAGTCATGCCAGGTTTAATCTCTGTTTTCTCTTCCATTCCGGCTATCACTTTGTAATTAACCACTCCGGAAATAACAGTCGACGCTGGCTCAACAAACCGAACGTTGGCTTTGTATTTCACGTCCGGGCCAAAAGCATCAAAGGTCACCTCGATTGACTGGCCGATCGCGACCAGCGCGACGTTGGCCTCGGATATATTGGCCTCAAGGTGAAGATTTGTAACATCCTGCAAAACTATCACCTGGGACAAGGCCGGGGCAAGCTCGCCGATTTTTATGTCAACTCTGGTGATCGTCCCTGTGATGGGAGCGCGTATGATGGTATTTTCCAAGACCGCTTGGGCGGACTGAACTTGGCCCTGCGCGGAGAGGACCTGGGCGCGCGCCGCCTCGAGATCCGCCGGTCGGGCTTGCGCTCTTTTCAAATCAAGCTGCGCCTGCTGTTGAGCCAAATTTGCTTTCGCCGTAGCTATGGTGGCCTGCGCTGATGCGATCCCAGCAACTTGGGTTTTCAAGGCAGACTGATAAGCATTATGGTTGGTTACGTAGCTTGAAGAGTTTTTGTTGGGAATATCGATCGTCCAAACATTAATTGACGAAAGTATGCCGGATGTACCAAAAGTAATATAGAGCCCTTTTTCACCCATAGATTGCTCGAGTCCGCGATCAACTAAACCAATATAATTCTCCAGGCCTGTGATTTGATAATAATAATTGTTACCGTTTCCAGTGGGCAACAGGGTAATCCGATACTGACCTTCGACATCACCTTGGTAAGTTCCACTGACTGTTAGGGTTAGAGAATTATCGTAAATTGTCCCCACTCTGGCGGACAAATCACCGTTTAGCAGTGCAGAATAACTATTCCGTACCAAGACCTCTTGCTGGGCGGTCGTCTCGTCCAAGTTTTTTTGAGCGTTGTCGAGGGTAACCTGCGCGGTTTCCACTGCTCTCTGGGCGAGTGTTATCTCTTCCGAGCTCGCGCCCTCGAAGATTTTTTGGTAATTGGCATTAGCAGCTACCAGACTCCCGTGGGCACTGGTTAGATTAGCGACCGCGTCTCCTTGGTCAAGCGAAGCCAAAATCTCTCCCGCGGAAACGACCTCGCCCACACGGGCGTTGAGTGATTTAACCACTCCACTGACTTTGAAACTTAGGTTCAGATCGGTCTCACTTACGGCCTGGCCTGTGGCCAGAACGGTCTGTACTAGGTCGTGTTTTTGCACCCGCTCAATCACCAAGTCTTCGGCTGGGTTACCGGACTTCATGGCGCTTACAATGCCAAAAACCGCGATTCCAATCACGAGCCAAACGATAGTTTCAATTATTAGTTTTTTCGTAAAAAATCTTCTCATTTATTTTCTGAATTTGATTAATTTAAAAATATTTTAGAATCAATATTCTATAGTATTTAATCAATGTCGTCAATAGCGGTGGCCGGAAATTCTAACCTGAATTACAACCTCTGGTCGGGCGAAAAAAATCCCACGCCGGTATTATTCGAGCGGGAAAAAGAGAAGAAATTTTTGAATCCCTGTAGAGCTTCCTCAAGATTGTATCTGACAAAATTGTATTACTCTTAGGAGTTACGGGTTTGAGCCGAATTCGACCCGTCTCGACTTGGCATCGAGCCGAGGCGGAGGAAAAATCGAGGATTTGGCCGAAGGCGTAGTAGAACTACGTCGAGGTCAAACCGCAGAAAAATCAAGGATCAAAGTCCTCCAGAGGCGCCTGCCCGCCTTTGGAGGGGATCAGCAAGCCAAGGCTTGCTGAAAGTCGGCCAAATGCTTGCCAGAGGTCGGGCAGAGCCTGACCGGAGCAAGCAATCCCGTAAGTCCTAACTATATTTACAGACTACACTACACCTACTGATCGGTAATCAGAGTGTATAGTTGGGATTGTGAATGAAAATTTAAAATAATAACCCCGCCATTGGCGGGGTTATTATTTTAAATATTTAAAAAAAATTTTATGCTCCGGAAGTGGTTGCCATTTTTGAGCCTTCAGTGCATCTCCTACAATTCTTCTTGTGCATTATCACTTCCCAAACCGCAGACAGTCCGACTAAAATATAAATGATCTTTGATACTACTTCTTCCATTCCTCCAAAAATCTGTCCCACCTCCCATCCGCTAATCGCAAAAATACCCCAGTTCAAACCGCCTATAACTAGTAAAGTAAACGTTATTTTGTGCATTCCTAGCTTCACCCCCTTCCTTTTTCAAATGTTCATTGACTTTAACATGCAAGTTCAGCTTATCACAGGTTTGATCCAATAACAAATAAAAAAAGCGGACCCAAGATCGAGCCCGCGAAACCTACAACACGAACGGATACTAATTCTGCATGGGAATCAGTTCAACCATTTCGCCATCGAGTTCGGCAAAATAGGTATGTACTGCGAGGTCTGGAAAGTGCTCCAACACGATTCCTCGGGCGGTATTCAGCTGGTCCCGAGACCAAACAAACAAATAAGTTACCGGGCGTATCGGACTGAAATCTCAATCTGATACGCCCGAAAACTTAAATCTTTGTCGTGCCGGCTCCTGCCTGATGACGCCTGCTTCTGCGCGCGACGCGTAATCGCATAAGTGACCGCTCCAAAGCCACCTGCGCTTCCGCGAATTTAACGTCATCTTGCCTTACTCCTTCCATCACTTTTTTGGCCCTTCGGGCGGCATCTTCGGCGCGAGTCAGGTCAATTTCTTCCGCGTGTTCAGCCGCGTCAGCGAGTACTATGATATTATCGCCGGGTCGGACTTCCACAAACCCGCCGGCAACAGCGAAATATCGGGTCTCTCCTCCCTTATATATCGCAAGCTCTCCCGGTACCAAATTGGCAACCAAAGGAATATGGCCGGACAAAACGGTAATTTCACCCAACTCTGTTGGCAGGGACACCTTGTCGATTTTTTCCTTTAATACAACCTTTTCTGGTGTCGCGATTTGCAAGTTTAGCATAAAACAAAATTTAAATCAAGCCTTTTCAATTTAACAATTCAATAAGTCGTTAATTAAAAGGATGAATCAGTAAAATCGCTATTGAACTTCCTCAATGCCACCTTTCATGTAGAAAACCTGTTCAGATTTGCTGTCGTGCTTGCCTTCCAGGATTTCTTTAAACCCGCGAATGGTTTCAGAAAGAGGCACGTATTTGCCAGGAGTATTGGTGAAGGTTTCAGCCACGAAAAAGGGCTGGGAGAGAAACCTCTGGATTTTACGAGCGCGGGAAACCACGATTTTGTCTTCGTCTGACAATTCTTCCATGCCCAAAATTGCGATAATGTCCTGCAAATCTTTATAGCGTTGCAAAACTTTCTGCACGCCACGAGCAACATCATAATGCTCCTGTCCAACTGTGTCGGCCGAGAGAATGGTCGACGTGGAGTCGAGAGGATCCACTGCCGGATAAATCCCAAGCTCCGAGAGAGCGCGCGAAAGTGTGATAGTCGAATCCAAGTGACTGAAGGTTGTCGCGGGTGCCGGATCAGTTAGGTCATCCGCCGGCACGTAAACTGCCTGCACTGAAGTGATTGAACCTTTATCAGTAGAAGTGATGCGTTCCTGTAAAGCGCCCATTTCGGTAGCCAGAGTCGGCTGGTAACCCACAGCAGAAGGAATACGACCTAAAAGGGCGGAGACCTCAGATCCAGCCTGGGTGAACCGAAAAATATTATCGATAAAAAGCAGTACGTCTTGTTGCTCATCGTCTCGGAAATACTCGGCAAGCGTCAGCGCCGTCAAAGCCACTCGCGCGCGCGCGCCAGGCGGTTCGTTCATCTGTCCAAACACAAGCGAAGTTTTGGGCAAGACATTTGATTCTTTCATCTCGTAATAAAGATCGTTGCCCTCGCGGGTTCGCTCTCCCACTCCGGCAAAAACCGAGAAACCGCCGTGCTCCTGGGCGATATTGCGGATGAGCTCTTGTATAATCACGGTCTTGCCCACGCCGGCGCCTCCGAAAAGTCCGACCTTGCCACCTTTAAGTATTGGCGCGATCAGGTCGATAACTTTGATTCCGGTTTCCAAAATTTCATTCTTGGTTGATTGCGAAGTAAAATGCGGAGCCGACCGGTGAATAGGCAAATGATTTTCCGATTTGATCGGTTCGCCCTCATCCAATGGCTCGCCTAAAACATTAACCATGCGTCCCAGAGTCGGCTTGCCTACGGCAACGGTTATAGGCGCGCCCGTATCTATGACTTCCGTATGACGCCTAAGCCCGTCTGTTGAGCCCATGGCTATTGCTCGAACCATATTGCCACCCAAATGCTGGGCCGTCTCCAAAATCAAAGTCTCTTCTCCTAACGCGACTTTGAGAGCGTTATAAATCGCCGGCAATTTTTCCCCGAATTGCACGTCTACTACCGGTCCGATGACGGTTGCTATGCGACCAGTATTGTTTTCTGTCTTTTGCTGAATTAATTTGTTCATAAATTATGTATGGTTTATAAAATTCTAATGCTTGTAATTTTTAAAATTTCTACTATAACACTACTCACGTGACCGCCATGCGACCGGCGGAAATTTCGGCGATTTCGGCTGTAATCCCCGCCTGTCTCAACTGGTTATATTCCAAGGTCAAGTCCTCGATCAGGTCAGCCGCCGCGTCCGAGGCGCTTTTCATGGCGACCATGCGCGCCGAGTGTTCGCTGGCATTGCTTTCCAGCATAGCCTGATATATCTGGACTTCAATCAGTCGAGGAAGTAAACGCTTCAAAACCGTGTCTGGGGTGGGTTCAAAAATATAATCAAAATGACTAAATCCGGGGACTTGAATGGGCTGTTCTGACACATTTCCCACTTGTCCCAAATCGTCGTGCTCTGCGATGTTGGCGGCGAGACTTAATTCGGGAAACGGTAAAATAACTTTAATTCTAGGTTTTTGCACCAAGGTCGATACAAAGTCGGAATATCCCAGAATAACTTTGTCGTATTGACCAGTTGAATATTTATCAATAATCAGGGTCGCGATTGGAAATATTTCGGAAACTTCCAAATTCACGTCAGCCTTTTTAAAATCCGCGACGATATTTTGTCTTGCCTTAAACATGGCGTCCGCGCCTTTTTTCCCGACCACTATCAGATCAGTTTGCAATTGTGAATTTTCATCTTTGCCAACCGTGATGTAGTCAAGAATCTTACCGATAATCTGACTGTTAAAACTTCCGGCCAGTCCCCTATTAGAAGTCAAAAGAATGATCAGCTGCTTTTTTACGGGAAGAGTCAAGCGCAAAAGCGGTTGGATTTTACGGTCAATCTTCCCGGATAGATTATTGATAAGCTCCCAGGCGAGTTGCGCGTAAATGCGAGCGCGCACAGCCTGCGTTTGTGTGCGTCGCATTTTTGTCGCCGCGACCAGCTCCATGGCTTTGGTTATTTGCCTGGTATTTTTAACCGATCTTATTCTCCTGCGAATTCCTAAAGTGTTGGGCACGAAATTCTAGATAAAAATACTTTAATCATATGGCTAATTCAGAAAACGTTTATTGTATTCTATTAGCGTGGCTTTCAACTTTTCTTCAGTCTCGCTTTCCAATTTTTTGGTCTTGCGGATTTCCTCCAAAACGTCTTTAAATTCAGTGGCCAAGGTCTTCAAGAATCCAGTTTCCCATTCTCCGACTTTTTCTACTGGAATTTTTTCCAAATAACCATTGATGGCGGCATAGAGAACTGCAGCCTGCGATTCCGTTGATAAAGGCTCGTACTGTTTTTGTTTAAGGATTTCCACGATTCTTTTACCGAGTTCCAGACGATCTCGTGTTGCTTCGTCCAGGTCGGAAGCAAATTGGGCGAAAGCGGCGAGACCCCGGTATTGAGCCATATCGAGTCGAAGTTTACCCGCGACTTTTTTCATGGCCGAAGTCTGTGCCCGACTGCCAACGCGCGAAACTGAAAGGCCAACGTTAACCGCTGGTTTTACGCCTTGATAGAAGAGTTCGGATTCAAGAAAAATTTGTCCGTCGGTAATAGAAATAACGTTAGTTGGAATATAGGCGGAAATATCCCCGGCCTGGGTTTCGATAATCGGCAACGCGGTCAGACTGCCACCACCGTAATTTTTATTAAGTCGCGCCGCGCGCTCCAAGAGCCGAGAATGCAGATAAAATACGTCTCCGGGATAAGCTTCTCTTCCCGGCGGCCTTTTCAAAAGCAAAGAAATCTCACGATAAGCCACGGCATGCTTGGACAGATCGTCATAAACCACTAACACGTCCTCGCCTTGTTCCATAAAATATTCTCCGATAGCGCAACCGGAGTATGGGGCTATAAAAGACATAGCCGCGGGCTCTGAAGCGCCGGCAAAAACTACCGTGGTATAATCCATAGCGCCGCGTTCTTCCAGGATTTTCACGATTTTTGCGATCTTGGATTTCTTTTGCCCGACAGCCACGTAAATGCATTTCATGTTCTGACCTTTTTGGTTGATAATGGCGTCAAGAGCAATAGCGGTTTTCCCCGTCTGTCGGTCACCGATAATGAGCTCTCTCTGGCCACGACCAATGGGGATCATACTGTCGATAGCCTTGATGCCAGTTTGCATGGGCGTATCCACTGACTGTCGGGTTATTACCCGAGGAGCAATTTTTTCCACGGGATAAAAATCGGTAGTCTTAATCTCCCCTTTGCCGTCAATCGGTTGTCCAAGCGCGTCAACCACGCGACCGACCAAGGCGACTCCTACTGGTACGGACAAGATCCGCCCAGTGGTTTTGGCGATATCGCCTTGTTTGAGCTTTTGATAATCTCCCAAAACTATCGTCCCCACGGATCCTTCTTCCAGGTTGAGAGCCACTCCTTGGATCGATCCCGCCACACTCTCAAACTCCACCATTTCCATACTACCCACTTCGGCAAGACCTGAAACTCTGGCTATTCCATCTCCCACCTCCGCCACCCGACCGATTTTCTCGACCTTAACCTCGGCTTGAAATTTTCCAATTTTCTCTCGAAGTTGTTTGATAATTTGCTCTGTTTTCATAAATTATGCGCGTTATCTATATGCTTAGAACTTTTTTAAGATTACTCAATTGTTTTTTAACACTCAAATCAATCCTCTGGTCCTCGGTTTCTATGACCACACCGCCAACCAATGTCTCGTCGATTTTCTTGGTAAATTCTACCGGCTTGCCCAAAATTCTTTGTAACGCTTCTAGTATTTTATTCTGTGAAAGATCGGGTTTGGCAAAGGTCAAATCTGCGGAAATCTTACCCTGGGATTTCTGACCATACCGAATTAATTCCGCTTCGATTGCGGCCCCGGCTTCTAGCTGACCTTTCTCCGCAAGCAGTCTGACAAAATTATCTAAAATTTCAGATTGATCAGCGGGAGACGCCGAAAGCAAGGTTTCGTACAAAGCCTCGGCGTATTGTTTGGGAGTGACGGTCATAATTTTAATAGCAATTTGCTTTAAGCAATACTTTTTAAACTTTCTTTGATCAGCTCTTCGTCTTTCTTTTTATCAATTTTCTCGGCTAGAATTTTTTCAGCGACTGTCACCACCAAACCCGCGACTTCAGCTCGAAGTTCGACCATCATATTTTCCTTTTCAGACGCGATTTTTTTGTGAGTTTCCGCCATCATCTTCTCCGCTTGTCCACGCGCCTCATTTAGAATCGCCTGTTTTTGCTCGTTAGCGAGAATTTCCGCCCGGGCAATCACGCTTTGGTATTCGGCTCTCGCCTTTTGTTCTTCTTTGGCTTTATGACTGTCCAAATCCTGAAATTGTTTTTTTATTTTCTCTGCCTCGGCAAGCGAGGTTTCAATTTTTCTCGTTCTATTTTCCAAAGCGCGAGTCGCGGGCGTAAAAACCCACTTCCATAATACAAAAACAATAATGGAAAAATTAATAAGTTGGGCCAAAAACAGCTTCCAGTCAATACCAAGCAATCCGACGACACCCGGATTCGCAGAGGTTTGGGCAGATTCGGCAACAGCCTCTGTGGCCTGTCCAACTGCGTAAAAAATTGAAATAAAATCCATTTATTCTTACTTTAAGTTTCAAATTTTGCTCCTCCCGTACTCTGGAAGGAGCCTGATCTAAAACCTACAAAATGAAGGTGATCACCAAAGCATAGATAGCGATAGCTTCGGCAAAAGCCATGCCCAATAGCATGGGCACGAACAATTTATCGGCCGACTCTGGATTGCGTCCGATGGATTCCATGGCTTTGCTCGCTATTTTACCAATGGCGATGGCTGGAAAAAAACCACCAATCGCGATCGTAAAAGCCTTGGCTAAAGTTGCCATTACTTCTGCGTCCATATTGTCTCCTTGTTCCGCGTTTCACTCGACCTTAAGAAGTATTGAATATTTTTTACGGTCGGGTACTTTGCGAAAAATTAATTATTTTTTGACCTTTAACATTTAACCGGATGCCTCCTTCCTAAAAACCTAAGTTTATTCCGATTAAACGCCAATTGTCAAAACATTTTAATGGGCGTGAACAGTCTTTGGCAGTTCGGCAGTAGCCACGATCAGATAAACCAAAACCAGCATGGAAAAAACCGTAGCTTGGATCAGACCCACCAACAATTCCAGGGCCAGGAAGGGCAAGGGCACCAAAAAAGCAATCAAACCACCGATGACGGTGAGTAAAACTTCGCCGGCGAAAATATTCCCAAATAAACGCAATGACAAACTGGCCATTTTGGCCAACTCGGAAACAATCTCTATCAAGCCAACGAAAAATTCTATCACAGCCGTCAATATATTTGTGGGATTCTTGCTTTTCGCGGCCTGCCAAATATCGCCGAATTTGAGAAATTTATTGGAATAACGAAAAAAACCGACTGTCACAATACCCGCGATATGAGAAAAAACCACGCCGACAATAGCCATGGCTAGGGTCAGATTCAGATCGCTTGCGGCTGGCCTAAAAATCGGCACGAGTTCGATTTCCCCGTGCACCGGGAGCCACCGACCTATTGAACCGATCCCCGGCAAAACACCGATCCAATTGGAAATCAAAATGAATAAAAATAAACTCCCAACAACCGGCAAAAACCTTAGAGATTTTTGCCTACTGCCGGTCACCCGATCAAAATAACCCAAAATAAATTCCAATACGCTCTCTGAAAAATTCTGAATCCCCCGGGGAATCTCGGCTCTTTTATTTTTCAGAAATAATCCCAGGAAAAAAAACAGAACCAAAGCGATGGAAGAATTGATATATGTATTCGTCACCGGAAAACTGCCAAGGTGAAAGATTGTTTCTGGAGCTAGAGGTGGGATAGCGAACATTGTTAATCTTTACTATTGTCTGAATTTTTATTAATACGCATTTCTTCGAAAATTTCCTTGAAGCGACGAGTCAGCCAAGTCGTAGTTATGGTTACTGCGAGCAAAAAACCGATGATTTTGAACCATGGCGAGGAATCAAACTTCAGATCGAGGTATTTTCCCAATAACAGGAAAAGTCCTACAGGTAAAGCAATGATAAAACCCATTTCAAAAGCCAAGGATACAGCTTTCATTTTAGTAAACTTTACCGGCACACCGCTTGTCATAGAAGGAAAACTATCAATAATAAATTATAACATAAAATTGCTCTAAATTTCAAACTGCCAAAAAAAAATCACTACAAACGAATGCAGATGAAATTCTTCGCAACAAGCTTAACAAATAGCTGGTCGCATGTAAAGACCATGACGATAATCTCACTTATTTATGAGGTTTTACCCTATTTGACTGATAAAAATGGACTTAAAATAGATATTTTAACTTTTTAATTGAGTAATTCTAATAATGATGACTCCAATTTATCCGCTTCTAATCTATCTATACCATCATTAAAATCGCCCTTTAGCCGACGGATGCCTTTCTCCACTTCCTGTCGACTGACACCTCCCGAAGAAAATTGAGCGAACAAGCCTTTCACGTATTCCCGCTCACTTGGCTTTAATTCTCTTATGCTCTTCAGTATATGATTAAGCTTGCTTTCCGATATTCGATTTGGTGTAGAAAATAATCCCATATATATACTTTTGTAATTACGCATGACCCGTCTCAACTCGGTCGAGCCAAGGTGGGGCAATCTATTAATTATGAGTCTGCTATTTCGCACACCTCTTTACTCATTATTACATAAATCATCATAAAAAAAAATTAGGGAGCAACTCGCCGAAGGCAAGTCAACTCCCTAGAAAATCCGGAAATCCGTGGTCTACGCTTGATCAGTCACCTTTTGATCCAATGATCGCCAGTTGGCTCTCCGGCACGACAACTGATCGCGCCGGTTCAACCGGATCAACCACGAAATCAGGATCTTGGTAACCCGAGGGCAGACCAGGCACTTGCAAATCAGGCATCGGTTTGCCGACGAAAAATACTCGACATAATCGAAGCAATTGCCTGACCGGCCAGGGAATCGGCGTGTAGCGAACGGCATCTGACGAGATCCCCGTACCCGACCGTGAGTAAAACTTGTAAAAGGTTATGGACAGCGCCACAAACCTAAACAGGTACGGCCAGGGAATCGGGAAAGATCTCGCTCTCCGGATGATCGTAGCCAACCGGTAGAAGTCCCTCCACGCTTTCGCGGTTCTACTCCGAATCTCCGACCACTCCATCGTCTCGTTGATGTTAAAGGCCCAAGCTGGTTTCTCGTCGGGCGGCAGTAGCCATGTCCTGGAAACAGGCACTTCTGTGCCGGGAACCAGTGGAAGCACCCCACCATTTTCCGCCTTAAGACGTTTTTCCAGTTTCCAGAATTCCACAGTCGCGAGATAGACTCTCTTGGGAATAAATTGGGCAAACGGAACTTTGGCTTTTTTCAAAACCTCGAGTGTGTCACCAAAGCTCTCTGGTTGATCGGACTCTAGGCCGAAGATGCAGGAAGCAAGGACTCCGATTCCATACTCCTGGAACCGACGCAGTTTCGCTACCAGCGCCTCTCCGTCAGCGTTGAAGTACTTCTTCAGTTCTGTCAGACCGGCCCGAGAGACTGTCTCCACTCCTACCAGCACGGACGCAATTCGAGCCTTTCGCATTGCTTCCAAGAAATCCGGTTCGTCGGCGGTATCCATGGTGATCTGCGTGCCGAAATACATATCTTTCGGGAGCTCCGCCATCATGGCCATTAGGCGAAATCTTTCGCGCCTCTGGAATATCAACTCCTCCCTACGTGCGGCAGGTAGATCCCCGGATTCCCGAATACGCTTGGCTGTGGCCGGATTAAAGTTGTCATCAGCCAGGAACACTAACCGGAAACCCATGCCGTACAACTCGGTCAGCTCCTTCATTACCGCATCCGCAGACCTATGTCTGGGGACTCGTCCATCCTGCGTCCATACGGAACAAAATGTGCATTCCTCCGGACACCCACGAACAGTCTGAACCGAGGGTATACAGTACCTTCCTCGTTCCAGAAAGCTCCAGTCTGCCGGGACGAAATCTTCTGCCGGTATCCTGCCAGTGCCGGTTTTGTAAATCTCTTTTGGGCACCCGTTCGCGTAATCTCGCAGTAGCTCTCCCCAGGCGATGTCGCCATCGCCCACAACCACAGCGTCGCCGTGGCCATATCGCGCGTCAAGCGCCTCTTCCGGAACTGCGCTGGGATGAGATCCACCGTAGACGACAAATGCTCCGCGCTCCTTGGCTTTCCGCCCGAGAGCATAAGCATTATGAATATTCGCTGTGTAGGAACCTATCCCGACAACGTCGCCCTGTTCAATCGTATCGAGATTGAAAGGTCTCAAGGCCTCGTCGACTATGACGGGCCTGCCGAATCTGTCGGGAGTAGCGGCTGCTATCACATACATCCATCTTGAGGTGATTGTCGCAAAACCCATTGTCACTAGATTCGGATTCACCAAAAAAATCTTTGAGCCCGTTTTCCAACCTGACCCTGAATTCATTCAATCCTCCTTGAAACATCTAAAATCGCTCTTTCAAGCAATTTTTACTATAACACGAAATGGCAGAAAAATATATGCGAATTTGTCCAAACACTATCGACAAAAAACCAATAATAGATTACTCTTTGTCTACGGAGGGCTCTTTATTTGTAAAAGGAGGGCACTTTGAAAACAGAATAAAAGCGTGTAAACGCTCATCCAAACTGGCGACCAATTCGCCGAGGAGAACACACTAATGACTAGCTTAGCAACGTCCGAACCTCTGGCTTCGACTCCACAGTCGCCTGTACAAAAGCTACCTGAAATCCAAAAAGTGGTGGTTATTCTTATCAAACCGACTTCGTACGATTCCAGTGGATTTCCTTTGAAGTACCGGTGGTTGGTCTTACCCACGAACAGTCTTGCGGCGATGAATTCTCTGACCGAGCAAGCGCTAGGTATGATTCTACGGCCGGGAGTCAAAACAGAAATTCACGTTCTCGAAGATGGAATCATCCGTCATGCGAAAACTCTCAAGCGTCTTCACCTGCGCTTCAAAAAAGGAGAGCATGGCACCAAACTAATCGTCGGTTTTGTTGGAGTCCAAACCGCGCAATTCCCTCGCGCCCGTGACCTCGTTGAAAGATGGCAGGCAGTTGGGGCAACCTGCGTAATTGGCGGTCCGCATGTCTCTGGTCTGATTGCAACCATGCATGACGGTATCACCGATCGTCATCGTCCCGATATTCCTTGCCCTCACATAATGCCTTCTGAATTCCAAGAATTGATGAACCGCGGAGTAATCGTATTCCATGGTGAGGCGGAAGAGGTTTGGGCAATGGCTCTCAAAGACATTCTGGAGGGAAGTAAAACGACTTTCTATCGCGGAGGGCAACCTGATCTAAATTCGGCACCCCTACCTCGGTTCCCCAAGGGTTACTTTAATGGCTTCGCGTCCGAGACAATGACATGTGATTGCGGCCGTGGCTGCCCTTTTGGCTGTGAATTTTGTGTGGTCATTAACGCCATGGGACGCACAGTGCGCTTCCGAAACCCTCAAACACTTATCGAAGACATCAGGACCATTTGTCAGATCAAGGGGAAAGCCAATTTTTTCTTCACGGATGACAACTTCCCCAGAAATCCGCATTGGAAAGAGATACTGGATGGTCTGATCACCCTTCGAAATCAAGGGTACGATATCGGATTTATCATCGAGGCTGATCTAGCCTGTGGCAGAATTCCGGGATTTATCAGGCTCCTTGCTGAAGCCGGTGGTACCCAAGTATTTCTAGGACTTGAGTCACTTGATCAGGCGACTCTTGCCGCGACAGGCAAACCTCAAAACCACGTGGACTCTTACCAAGAACTTTTCGCTTCATTCCACGAGCACGGAATAGTAGTCCACGTCGGATACATCGTTGGCTTTCCGAGTGATACTCCCGAATCAGTCGCCAAGAGTGTGGCAAAACTAGTTGAATTAGGAGTTGATATTGTCTCCTTTTTCATGCTCATGTACCTGCCAGGGAGCGAAGATCACGCGCGAGCGATCGCAAGAAAAGCAGTAATGGATCCCGACTACAACAACTACGACTCGGCTCACGTGACCTTTCCTCACCAAGGCATGAGTCACGCTGAATGGACTAAGGCATATCAAAAATCCTGGCGTGATTTCTATTCGGTACCTCAAATGATCGCGGCGTTAAAACGCTGTAAAAGATCAGAGACGCGACACAGTCTGCTACACAATTTCGTCTGGTATCGCTGGGCATTTTCTGCCGAGCTAGTTCACCCAATGTTGTCAGGATTCTTTCGAACTCGTGATTTTCGGGATCGACGACATGGCACTAAACCTTTACCGTACTGGCGCTTCTGCGCGCAGGAAGTCTGCCGTTATTTGCGCTACGTGGGCCTGGGCTTGGCTGAACTGTACCGGTTTCAGCAAGTTGTGTTTGCGACCGAGTGCGCTCCAGCAATAACAGCCGAGGGGGAAAAGCTGACTGGACAACTTCGAGGAGTTGGCGACTGGATTAACCGGACCTTTGGGAGAGCGATGAGCCGACAGTGGCTAAACTCCTTCTGGGTGAAATATGGGCAAAATCGCTGGCGACTATTGTTCCACCCCTTGGGGTGGATCTGGCATCTCAGGATGTTGCCACATGCGCTCACAGAGGTAGTCTACACTGTACGGTACGTGCTCGTGCTGAAAAGTATGGGCAGTAGTAAAGCGCAAAGCTAACACTCTTTTCTTCAAACCTCGAGATGAGATAAGATATTCTTCCGCCGAGCTCTTTGGTGCTCGGCGGATTTTTTTTAATATTTTTAGTTCATTTCAAAATCACTCTATAAAAAAACACCCTCAACCAATGAGGGTGTTCGTCCAAAAAAATCTTACTTTCAATAAAAAAAAATTTAACTCACTACTGCTTCAATATTTGTTTACGAAGTCTAACGGACTTTGGGGTAATCTCCAAAAGCTCATCATCGGCCATAATTTCCAGGCCAAGCTCTAGGGTAAAATTCAATGGAGCGGTCAAATTCAGGGCTTCGTCAGTTCCGGAGGCTCTCATATTGGTCAGCTGTTTGCCTTTGGTGGGGTTGACGGCCATATCAGATCCTTTGCTCACGTTTCCGATAACCATTCCCTCATACACCTCTATGTTCGGACCGATGTACAGAGTCCCGCGGTCTTGCAAATTATACAAAGAGTAGCCCAGCGCTTTTCCCGACATCATGGAAATCATAGAACCAACTTCGCTGCGCTTGATCTCGCCCACGTGCGGACGAAAACCGATAACGCGTGAGGCCATTATTCCTTCCCCGCGAGTATCGATCAAAAATTCTGACCGAAGTCCCAGCAAGCCTCTAGTGGGAATCTCAAAAATTAATCGCGTATGGGCGCCATGAGTTTTTATCTCCATCATGATGCCTTTGCGCTTGGCGATTTTTTCTATCACAGTCCCGGACATTGACTCCGGCACATCGATAATCAATTCTTCAAAAGGCTCCAAAATTTTCCCGTCTTCTTCTTTCAAAATAACTTGCGGTTGAGAGACCTGCACCTCATAGCCTTCGCGACGCATATTTTCGAGCAAAATCGCAATATGCATTTCTCCGCGACCAAAAACCGTATACTGGTCAGCTTTCGAAAAATCGATCTTGATTCCCACATTTACTTCCAGTTCTTTTTTCAAACGCTCTTTGAGCTGTGAGTTTGTGACATACTTGCCCTCACGGCCGGAAAAAGGAGAGTTGTTGACCATGAATCTCAAAGATACCGTAGGCTCATCTACCGCGATGTGTGGTAAAAGCTCGGCATTCTCATCCGTGGTCATCGTATCGCCAATATAGATTTCCGGGAATCCGGCGACCACTACAATGTCTCCCGCGATTGCGCTCTGCACTTCTTTTTTGGTAAAACCTTCAAAAGTAAAAAGCTTGGTCACCGTCCCCTTCTGTAAAGTGCCGTCTATTCTTTTGATAAACAGTTGATCCTTTTCTTTCACCGTTCCCTCATAGATACGGGCGATCGCCAGGCGACCCAAATAGTTATCGTAATCCAAATTAAATGATTGCATTCGCAAAGGTTTTTCTTTCTCGGAATGCGCGGGCGCGACATTTTCTAGAATCGAATCAAGTAAGGGTGTCATATCGCTTGAGTCCTGATCCAGATCCTTTTTTGCGATGCCTTGTTTTCCAATAGTATAGACCGTATGAAAATCCAACTGATCATTTTGGGCGCCCAAATCCATAAACAGCTCCAACACTTCTTCCACCACTTCTTTGGGTCGGGCCGCGGGTTTGTCTATTTTATTCAAAACTACCAAAGGCTTCAGGCCAATTTCCAAAGATTTTTTTAAAACAAATTTTGTTTGAGGCATAGGGCCTTCTTGCGCGTACACAACAAGAACCACTGAATCGATTGATCGCAAAACACGCTCCACTTCAGACCCAAAATCGGCGTGGCCGGGAGTATCTACTATGTTAATCTTTGTGCCTTTATAGTTCATTGAAGCATTTTTGGCATAAATGGTAATCCCTCGCTCTTTTTCCAGCACGTTACTATCCATACTCACTGACTCATTGGTGGTAGCTCCGGTTTGACGCAACAAAGCATCGGTAATAGTTGTCTTACCGTGGTCGACGTGAGCGATGATTGCGATATTTCTAATTTCCATGTTATGTCTATTTTTTAAAAAAATGACATGCCCCAAGGGGACATGATCGGTCGCCTATCACTATCTATTACTAAATTATCCAAAAATCCAAATTATTAAAAATTACCTGCTACGATTATTATTGCGACCCCATCCAGACGACCCTTGACGTTTTTGCGCGGCACTCCTCCATCCATCACCTTGTCCACGACTCGATCTTGCGCTTTGGTCTCGACCACGAGAACTATATCCCGAAACGCGAGCGCTGCCAAAACGACTTCTCCCCCAAGTCCGAGGCTCCTCTTCATAAGCTACTCTTGGTCTTTCCGGAGGAAGCGGTGGCAAAGACACTACAGGTAAAGATTTACGAATCAATTGTTCAATTCGTCTTACATCCATTTTCTGCGATGCCGCGACAAAGGAAATCGCTTTTCCCGAACGACCGGCTCTGCCGGTTCTGCCAATTCTGTGAACATAGTCCTCTGAATTATCAGGAAGATCAAAGTTAATCACTACCGCGATATCGACGACATCAATCCCGCGAGCGGCAATATCTGTCGCGACCATAATCCGAAATTTTCCGCTGGTAAATCCGTCTAGGGCGATTTTTCTTTGCATTTGCGATCGATTGGAATGAATCTCCGTTACCGTATGACCCATGTTGCGAATATCACGCGTAATCCGTTTTGCTCCATGCTTGGTTCGCGAAAAAATCAACACCTTGTCGTTTGCATATTGTTCGAGAAGAGAATCCAACAGACGCATCTTCGTTTCTTTTGAAACGACAAATAATTCATGCTCTACATTTTCCGCCGAGGTCCCCTGTGGGGCAATCTCAATTCTCAAAGGTAGCTTCATAAAAGCGCTGGCAAGCAAGGAAATGGATCTTGGCATTGTCGCGGAAAAAAGCATGGTCTGTCTTTCTTTTGACGCCGTTTCCAAAATTCGCCGAATCTGCGGTAAAAATCCCACGTCAAGCATGCGGTCAGCTTCGTCCAACGTGATAACATTTACGTGATCCAGTTTATACACTCCTTGATTCATCAAATCAACCAAACGTCCGGGCGTCGCCACTACGATATGAGGGTTATTCCTTAACGCTCTTACCTGTGAATGTTGTGAAGTACCACCAATCACCACCGCGCTACGCAGTCCCAAAGGTGTGCCAATTTGTCGAAGAGCGCCCTCTACCTGAAGCGCCAGTTCGCGCGTGGGTACCAAAACCAAGCCTTGCCCTTTGAACTGGGCAATGCGTTGGATCATCGGTATCCCAAAAGCCAGGGTCTTTCCCGTTCCCGTCTGGGCAATACCAACGACGTCTTTTCCTTGCAAAGCGCCGGGAATCACTTGATGTTGAATAGGAGTAGGGACATCAAATCCCTTTTGCGTGAGAATAGAGAGAAATTTGTCTGCTATCCCAAGGTCACGAAAGTGACCAGTCATCTGTTTTGATTGTGTCATAAAAAACTAGGACTACGCGTTTGAGCCAAGTTCGAGGCAAAACCGAGCATTTGAGTGAGCTGTAGTAAAACTACAGTGAACGAAAAGCGGAGGTTTTAACGAAGAAATTGGCCAAAGCCGTTTTGGAAGTCGGGCTCTGCCCGACTGAAAAACGGCAAGCGCGTACGTCCTAAATATGTGACCCGAGGTTCTTTGAGGGTCACATATATATAGATGACACTATAAGATTCGAGTCGCCCTGGAGTTATTTCTCCGAGCAATTGATTAAGGATAAAGTGTATCAGAAAAGGCGCGCTCTGTCAAGCGTAAACTCCGTTTACTGAATTCAGGTCAGAGTGCACCAGTCTAGGGTAAAATACCCCTAAGATCATAACTCTGACCAAAATGCAAATTATTACGTTTTATGAGCGGCAAAGGATCGAATTGTATCTTAAGTTCAAATGGGGACTAAGGGAGATCGGCAGGAGGTTAAAGCGAAGTCACAGCGATATCTCCCGAGAAATTCGCAGGAACAGAAACAAGCAAGGGAAATACATAGCGACAGAAGCGCAAAAGAAGGCAGACTTTCATGCCCGTAAGACCAACAAACGCAAGCTGGAAACAAATGAAGCGCTTCATGATTGGGTGGAGAAAAAACTGAAGGAAGGCTGGAGCCCGGAGTTAATCTCTGGAAAGTTAAAAGAGCAACCGCCGAGGGAACTCAAAGGAGCAACGATTAGTCATGAGCAGATCTACGAATACATTTACGAAGGTGAAGGAAAATGGGAAGGTTGGTATCATTATCTGGTCCGCAAACAACCAAAGCGCAGAAAACAGAAAGGACGTAAACCTCGCAAAACAACCATAAAAGAAAGGATTCCTATCAGTGCGCGACCAGAAGTTATCAACGCCAGAGCACGCTTCGGAGACTGGGAATCAGATCTTGCCGTCTTTCGCAAACAGAAAGAAGTCCTATCAGTGCAGTACGAGCGTAAAGGGATGCTTACGAGATTACACCGGGTCGCCAACAAGACAGCGGAAGAAAACGAACAGGCGCTGATGAAGACTCTAGAAGATCTGCCTCCCGAGTATGCTAAGAGCGTTACCTTTGACAATGGAGGGGAGAATGTCTGCCACATCAATATCCGTGAGACCTTCAACCTTGAGACGTTCTTTTGCAAAGCCTACGCTGCCTGGCAGAAGGGAGGAGTAGAAAACACTATTGGCATTGTTAGAAGACACTTACCGAAAAATACCGACCTTGCTAAACTAACAGATGAGGATATTTACAAGATTCAAGAAAAAATCAACAATAGGCCAAGGAAAAAACTTAACTTCCGCACTCCTAACGAAGTCTTGCAAGAACAATTAAGTGGTGCACTAAATTCCTGAGTTCATCTTTTTTCTAGCTTGTTTGTTAATCTTCAAATACATCCTGCCAAATCGCATATTGCCCAAAAGCTCAAGATATAGTATACTCAAAGCACAAATTTGCCCCAAATGCGGGTAATTTTTTATAAAAAATAGTTACTTATGACCAATGACAATGTAGTTTTAAGATTTTCTGACGTGAGCTTTGAATATTCACGCAATAAGCCTCTTTTACAGGAAGTCAGTTTTAGCGTACGCGCCGGCAGTCGGATCACGCTGATGGGTCAGAACGGCGCGGGCAAATCCTCGTTGTTCAAAATGATAACCGGTGAAATTAAGCCTCTCGCGGGACAAGTCCATCTTACGCCCAAAAACGCAAGCATTGCCATAGCAAGGCAAGTCATGCCCAAAGACCTGGCCGAATTGTCAGTGCGGGATTATTTTGCCACGGCATTCACGGAAAAAAAATACAATTTGGATAAATTAATCAAAGACGTATTTGAAGTGGTCAATGTTGATTTACCTTTAGACAAAAAAGTGAAAGAATTTTCCGGTGGTCAGCAAGCCAGGTTACTGCTTGCGCACGCGCTTATTCAAAACCCCGACATTTTATTGCTGGACGAGCCGACTAACAATTTGGACCAAGCCGGTATCGATCATCTAACCGGATTTTTGGTAATGTATGAAAAAACCGTGATGGTTATTTCCCACGACGCTGATTTCCTCAATGTCTTCTCCGATGGAGTCTTGTATCTGGACGCCTTCTCCAAAAAAGTCGATCAATATAACGGCAACTATTTTGACGTGATCGAAGAGATCAAAAATCGCATCGAGCGTGAAAATTTGCAGAACGCGCGCGCAAAGACACAAATCAAAGAA
>Ga0209542_10004743_pt1 | contig 27724 bp, 30 predicted proteins | sample RifCSPhighO2_01_FD_184028 | JGI IMG/M metagenome (GOLD analysis project Ga0209542, IMG submission 184028) | Soil microbial communities from Rifle, Colorado - Rifle CSP2_plank highO2_0.1 (SPAdes) (version 2) | ecosystem: Environmental > Terrestrial > Deep subsurface > Rock core/Sediment ...
TGTTCCACCAGTTTGCGGAGTGAAAATAATAGGGATAAGTTTAGAACAATTTTCCCCTGATTACCTGAAATTTGAGGGGTTCGAGATGCTTTCTTCATCTGGTTCTGCCGTTTATTTTCAGGACACATATACTAATAAGATTACGGACATTGAGGTTAAAAATAATTACATTCATAGTTTCGGGACTGGTGGTGGGGACTCTTATGCAATTGAGGCTCGCAATGCTGATAATATTTTGATCGAAGATAATTACATACTTAATACGAGTGCCTCGGTGGCGGTAAGTGCTATTAGTACTCGTGGTTATGGTTCATTGTCGGTTTCGGCATTGGCAACCAATGTTACGATTCGGGGCAATTTGATCTTGGATATGGCTTGTGATGGTCTTCGTTTGGAGGGGAACAACATCACGGTGGAGGATAATGTGATGGACAATAAAAATGTTTGGACTGATTGCCATCAGGATGGTTTAGAGATATACGGTCGTAACAACGGCTTGTACATCAAAAACAATAAGATTAGTGATTATACGCAGAATGTTTATATTACCGATTTTGATGGAGCCATTTCTAACGTCGAAATTCTGGGTAATACAATTTGGTGTGATGACTATTGCAGTCAACGTGACGGTGATGGCAATTTGCGCAATGCGCCGGGCATCGCAGTCGACGCTAATGCTGGTCGAGGAGTGACTAATGTGCGGGTGGAAAGTAATACCTTATACAATAGCAAGGTACAACTTTCAGGTTTGAGCGGCACCAACACCTTCAAAAACAACATCTTCCATGGCGGTCCTGGCCGAGGGACAGATTACGGGTCAAGCGTTATTGCATCGAATAATCTGTTCTATAAGAGCAATGACAATCATGCCAGTGAACCGAATGTTCTATGGGAAGTTGATCCGAAGTTCGTAAATATTGCGACGGCCGATTTTCGATTGCAATCATCGAGCCCGGCGATTAATAGTGGTGTTGCGGTTAGCGGTATCACTCAAGATTTCCTTGGTACGATACGTCCACAGAGCGGGGTTTGGGATCGAGGTGCATACGAGTACAAACCCTAGGCTATTTGGGTTTTGGGTGTAATTTGCAGTTGATAAATGGGCGAAAAGGCCTGTTGACTTTGGTTACTCGTGTCCATTACACTGTTTGTACTGGACAAAAAAGACTTATTTTGTCCAATATACCCAAAATAATATGCTTAAAGATGTGGTTTCTAACCAAAAACTCCAAAAAGAGCAACTCTTATCCCTCCAATACATAGAGCGAACTAAAGGGCCATTTGCTAAGAAATGGCTAGATGCGAGTTTAATAAAAGTGGTCCTCGGTCCACGTCGGGCGGGCAAGTCTGTTTTCTCCCTCATGCTTCTGAAGGACCGGCCGTTCATGTATTTCAATTTTGACGATGAAGTTTTGTCGAGTGCGGGCGGCATAGAGACGAACGAACTGATGAAAGAATTGCATGCCGCGTATGGTCCGATGAAGACGATTCTCTTTGACGAAATACAAAATTTGCCGAATTGGGAGCTCTTTGTTAATCGCCTACATCGGGAGGGATACAATATGGTGCTCACCGGGTCGAATGCCCACTTACTTTCCAAGGAGCTGGCCACGCATCTCACTGGTAGACATATGCCGATAGAAATACTACCCTTTGATTTCAATGAATTTCTCCAAGCAAAGAAATTCCAAATAAATTCTGAATATGCTTCGCTCCCACAACAGCGTGGCGAGCTCCTGAATCTTATGGAAAACTATTTGGTTAATGGTGGATTTCCTGAAGTGGCAGTCAATAACGTCGATCCCAAGGACTACCTCGAAGTTTTGTTTGATTCTTTGCTTTTCAAAGATGTGGTTAAGAGGCATAGAGTCAAGTTCTCGACGCAAATAGGAAACTTAGCGACACACTTAGTGAATAATTTTGCCAATTTATACACCGTGCGCAAACTGCTTGAAATTCTAAATTTAAAGAGTGCCAGCACGACGGAGAAATATATAAAATATCTCGAAGAAGCGTATCTAGTTTTTTCCTTGCTTCGATATTCACCGAAATCAGTACAACGGATAAAGTCTCCAAGGAAAGTCTATGTCGTTGACAATGGCTTTATCAGTGCCAAAACAATTCAGCATTCCCCCGACAAGGGTAAGCTCATGGAAAACTTAGTTTTTACCGAACTGGTGAAACGTGGGACCAAGCCCAATAGAGAGTTGTTCTATTACAAAACTCGAAATGACCGCGAGGTAGATTTTGTTGTGAAGAGGGGAACGGAAATCGTGGAGCTCATACAAGTTTGTTATGAGTCTATAAATTCAGATGTCGAGCAGAGAGAAACCAAAGCCTTATTTGAGGCAAGAGATGAGTTAAAAGTGGAAAAGTTTACCGTGCTTACTTGGGATGAAAAGCGGGAGGTAAAAAGAGATGGAATGACAGTAAAGTTTATTCCCTTGTGGGAATGGTTTATGATGGTAAATAGTTAGATTTGCTAATTTCCGGCGAGTGGTTATAATACCGTCCATGTTTCAACGCCGTTTTTTCGCTGTCGTTTTAATTCTATTCGGTCTTCTCTTGGCCTACTTCGACGGCTATTCCTTCCTCGCCTCAGCCAATCCGGAGGCCTGGTTTTATCGGCCGTTCAAACTAGGGTTAGATCTCCGCGGTGGTAGTCACCTCATCTATCAAGCTGACACTTCCACCTTGCCCGCCACTGCTGACATCGGTGAGGCGATGTCATCGCTGAAAGAAGTGATCGAGCGGCGGGTCAACGCTTTCGGTGTAGGCGAGCCCCTGATCCAAGTTGAGCAAGTCGGAGTAGGTAGCGCTGGCGCCCATCGTCTAATCGTGGAATTGCCCGGCGTGACGGATTTGCAAGAGGCGCTCAAGGTGATTGATGTCACACCGATACTTGAGTTTAGGATCGAGCGTCCCGAGGGACCAGAGAAAGCGGCGATCACGAAGGCCTATGAAGACGCTCGAGCGAAGTATGAAGCGGGGGAGCCGATCTCTAATGATCCGCTTCTTGCCCAAGATCCAGAATTTGTACCGAGTGAGCTAACCGGTCGCTATCTCAAGCGGGCGCAAGTTGACTTCACTGGTCAAACAATTGGACCGACGATCTCGGTTGAGTTCGATAAAACCGGGGGTGATATTTTTGCCAAGATAACGAAAGAGAATGTCGAAAAGAGAATCGGCATCTATCTTGACGGTCAATTACTCTCGGCGCCGGTCGTGCGCGAGGAGATTAAGGATGGTAAAGCCCAGATCTCTGGCGATTTCACGGTCGAAGAAGCACGAACGCTGGTGCGCAATCTCAATCTCGGCGCTTTGCCCGTGCCGATCAAACTTATTTCCACCGAGACGATCGGCGCCACTTTGGGTCAGGAGGCGCTTGATCGTGGGGTGCGGGCGGGAGTCATTGGCCTTCTTTTGGTCGCGGTGTTCATGATTCTATGGTATCGAGCGAGCGGAGTTCTCGCTGTGCTTTCACTTGGAATCTATGTTTCGCTCATGCTCGCGATTTTCAAGATTTTACCAGTGACGCTCACGGCTGCGGGTATGGCCGGTTTCATTCTCTCGGTTGGGATGGCTGTTGACGCCAACATTCTCATTTTTGCCAGATTAAAAGAGGAGATGCGTCACACCGACAACATGCATGACGCGATTAGTCACGGCTTCACGCGGGCGTGGGCGTCGATTCGTGACTCCAATCTCTCGTCGATCATCTCCGCTCTTATTCTTTTTTGGTTCGGAACAAGCTTGGTACGGGGGTTTGCGTTGACTCTCGCGATCGGAGTTTTGATTAGTATGTTGACGGCGATTAGTATTACTCGCACCTTCCTCCTCGCGATCGGGGTTACCCGCACTAATCGGCTCAATCGTTTCTTTTTTGGTTCCGGGATCAGACATTAATTATCATGTTTGTCGTCAAATACAAAAATTTATTCTTCCTCCTCTCGGCGATCTTGATTGTCGGTTCGTTGTGGTCGCTGTGGTATTACGGGCTTAAGTTGGGAACCGACTTCACTGGCGGTTCAATTTTAGAAGTTACTTATTCGTTCCCGGGCGTGCGACCAACCGCTGATACTGTGCGAGCGAGTCTGGATAAACTTAATCTTGGTCCAACCTCGGTTCAACTGGCAGGCGATCGCGATATTATTGTTCGATCGAAAACTCTCACCGAAGCCGAACATGTTGCGGTAGTGAAGGCTTTGCCGATACTCACCTCGGACGCGCCAAGCATGCTAACCGAAAAGCGCTTCAGCTCGATTGGTCCAACGATTGGGCAAGAGCTCGCTAAGCGGGGGATCCTAGCGATTATTCTGGTTGTGATTCTAATCATCCTTTTTATCGCCTTTGCTTTCAGAAAAGTATCGCGCCCAGTCAGTTCATGGAAATATGGGATAGTTGCTTTCATTGCGCTTCTCCATGATCTGATTATTCCGACTGGCGTTTTTTCTTATCTTGGGGCGATCCGTGGTTTCGAGGCCGATGCCCTCTTCTTAACCGGCTTGCTTACCATTCTCGGTCTTTCGATCCACGACACCATCGTCGTTTTCGACCGGATTCGGGAGAATTTGAAAAAGCACGTCGGGATCGACTTCGCCGAGACGGTTGGTCGCAGTCTCTCCGAGACCTTCTCGCGCTCGATCAACACCTCCCTCACCATCATTCTCGTCCTGCTGGTGATCTTCTTCTACGGCGCCACGGCCACGCGCGACTTTTCTCTCCTCATGGCCATCGGTGTCCTCGTTGGCACCTATTCCTCGATCTTCATTGCTTCTCCTCTTCTCGTGGTTTGGCAGAAATGGAGTAGTCGGGTAAAATAGCTGGATTTTCATGGGCATCATTTTCAGTTTGTATGCTGAATTAAAAATCGAGCAGAGAAGAATCCCTCTAATATGAAAATCTCTTACGATAAAAGTGTCGATGCGCTCAACTTCAGTTTGCGCGTCGGCGTGGTGGCCAAAACTCTGGAAATTGCGCCAGAGATGCTGTTGGATGTGGATAAGAATGGCCGCCCGCTCTATTTAGAAATACTTGGCGCCAGTGAAAAGATCGGCAAGAAAAATTTCAACAAAGTAATTGTCGGTAAAAGATCTTTCCCCGTCCCAATTCTTGTTGGGTAAAGTAACCTTATTTTAAGCCACTTTCTAATGTCAAGGGTAACCCTTGACATTACCTATTGACTTTTATATCTGATAGGTGTATAATAAGAGAGTAATTAGGTCGTGGTGGGTGTTCACCATTTTGACAACCGAATAAACACTTTTTGGCCAAACATGGCCAGAGGAGAATTCAAATGACGACATGTTATCGTCCCCTTGATCGAGGAATTATCACGATCACTCTGACTCAAAAACATGACCCAGTTGCCTTCTTCCAAGACCGTCCCGGACTCGAGATTGACGAAACAATGCGGCGTACAATCTCACTGGCTGATTCCTGTGAGGCTGGAACAATGCTAGATGTCGGTATCGTCGATGTGAAGGGTTCTGTCAATTCTGAATTTGAGAACGAACTACTACCGCGTCATCTTTTCACAGAAACGCATGTCTGTGCCGTTCTCGCTGAGATGCTCGTGAGACAATCAAAAGGGGAAGAAAGGGACTTGCTGACTGACCATTCCAATCTGTTCTATCTTCCCGACATCGGTATCACTGTAGTTTGGCGTGTTGATAAGTGGGTCATTCTCGTGAATTCACGCAAGCGTTCAGTGTTCCACTTTAATTCTCGAGTGTTCTATCCGTAAAACTCTGTCAAAGCGATGTCTTGACATGACGGAATAAACCGTCAAACCACTTTCCAGAAGTGGTGAACAAAATCTGGAAGCCCGCCCGGCGCGTAAGCGTTTAGGGCGGGTTTTTCTTTGCTGAAAAATCGATATGCTAAATAATTTCCGATCGTGCGCTATTTATCATATAGTATCTCATAAAAAATACGGTCGTTGGATTTATGGGATATACTTAAGTAATGAAAATAAATGTTAAAGCCAAGCCACGGGCGTATGAAGATCAGGTGGAAAAAATTGATGAGCAAAATTTTGTGGTCTCGGTCACTGAACCACCAGTGCAAGGTCGTGCTAATATAGCAATCCTTAAATTATTAGCCGATTATTTCCAAGTTGCTCAATCACAGGTTCGCCTCGTTTCCGGCTTCACTTCTCGCCAAAAAGTTTTTGAGATTAGAATTACTTAGCCAATTTGTTGTTGTCAAAAGATAATCAACCATGCTAATGTAGGGTTATGACCAAGAAAGAAATTGCCGATATTCTCAAACCTTACAACGAGGATATTAAACGCCATATGGTGGCACTGATGGAAGACGTGGTGAAATCTGATCTCCAAATAATCAAAACGGCTGTCGAGCCGCACGTCGCTCATCTCGAAGCCAACGCCGTGCGGTAAAACTAGCTCACAATTTTTACAGCCGGTCTTGGTGGTGGTAAATTGATACTTGGATAAACAAGGTCTTTTGCGAGGAGGTAATCTAGGGAATGGCAATGGTGGTTGTTTCTCGGACCAAGTATTTTGGTGGCCGGAGTGATTGTGTTGTTGTCAATCAGCGCGTGTGTTTGGCATTTGGTCAAGTTAAAACACGCGGGTCAGTTGTGGAAGAGTGAAGTTACTCCGACTATGATCGCCATCGTGTTTCTTTTGCTCTCGCCGTTGACAATAGTCATCACACTCGGTCTCCTCATCCACGGATTTATAACGATGTTCGATGAGTATGGCGAAAATTGTGGCTAAGAGGAAGTGAATGGGAAATTGGCTTCCAATTGGATCATTCTTAATCGGGGACGCGGTTACTCAACCAGAGTAACCGCTTTTTTGCCAAAAAGTATAGTCTCAAAGGTGCTGGGCGGGTACATGCGCTTGACGGCAAATGAGGGTCGAGTATACTACTATCTCTGGTCTTTGACATCGCAACAAAACAAGTAAGATCCACAAATTAAGTAATATATTTTCTTTTGCCCTGCGCCGTTTCAAATTAGAGTTTGATCTTGGCTCAGGATGAACGCTGGCGACGTGGATAAGGCATGCAAGTCGAGTGTCCGCCGCAAGGCGGAACACGGCGAACGAGGTAGTAAGACATAGGAACGTACCCCGGAGTCGGGCATAATCAACCGAAAGGTTGGCTAATTCCCGATGGTACCCGATCCGTAAGGATTTAGGGTTAAAGGCGCAAGTCGCTCTGGGATCGGCCTGTGGGCTATCAGCTAGTTGGTAGGGTAATGGCCTACCAAGGCGATGACGGCTAGGGGGGGTGAGAGCCTGTTCCCCACCGATGGTACTGCGACACGGACCATACACCTACGGGTGGCAGCAGCCGAGAATCTTCCGCAATGGGCGAAAGCCTGACGGAGCGACGTCGCGTGGTGGATGAAGTCCTTCGGGACGTAAACACCTTTTATTAGGGAGAAAACCATCGCAAGGTGGTGTGATAGTACCTGATGAATAAGGGGTTGCTAAACTCGTGCCAGCAGCAGCGGTAAGACGAGTACCCCAAGCGTTATCCGGAATTACTGGGCGTAAAGCGTGTGTAGGCGGTCTGGTTTGTCTGTTGTCAAAGCTCCCGGCTTAACCGGGAATCTGCAACGGAAACGGCTAGACTCGAGGAGGCGAGAGGTCTATGGAACTCATGGTGTAGGGGTGAAATCCGTTGATATCATGGGGAACACCAAAAGCGAAGGCAGTAGACTAGCGCTTATCTGACGCTGTGGCACGAAAGCGTGGGGATCAAACGGGATTAGATAACGCTCGCCTGTGATTTTTCAAACCTCGCCATATCCGCTTGTTAGCGGATTGGCTCTGCTCATCCGCCCAAGGCGGATTGCGCAAGGGTTTTCAAAATCACAGGCTCGCTCGAAAGGGTGAGAACAAGGAGCGCGTGTCTCTTCGGGCGGTGACGCCCGATTGTAATCTGGCTATATGCTGGAAAATCCGCGCATGCTCAAGTACTGTCAAGGCGTCGCCTTGACAGTGAAAATCTTGAGCCGAGGCGGACAATCAGCAGGGAAGAATCAAAAAGGAGGGAGGAAAAAACTGAATGGAACATTATAAGGTTAAGTTTCGGGCCTACCTAGCAGAAAAGACAACGGGAGAAATTCGATACGTTCAATTAAACGGATCAAAAATAGGTCAGGCTGATGTGATTGAGTGTGCTAGAAAAGCAATTGATTGTTGGCTGGCTAAACCTAGACCAAGCTATCAGCATTTTACGCACGCCCGATTACTTCAAATTCAGAAAGTCGAAACGGTAACGACCGTGATTGACATACCCATACCCATACCTACACCTATCTGATTCCCCTCAGAGACTATATGCCGGACCCAGTTCTTTGATCGTGGAGCCGAACAAACTCGGCTCTATTTCAAAGGACTGGTGAAGATATAGTCCGACCTCGGTGGCGACATCGAGAGGCAAACAGAAATGTTTTGCCCGCGTAACCTTTGAATTTTAAATTGTTATTTTGCATTTTGCACTTTAACTTTTAAGTTCAATTGTTACGGAGTAACAATGTGACCCCGGTAGTCCACGCCCTAAACGATGTTCTCTAGCTTTTCGGAGTATCGACCCTCTGGGAGGCACAGCTAACGCGTTAAGAGAACCGCCTGGGGAGTACGGCCGCAAGGCTAAAACTCAAAAGAATAGACGGGGACTTGCACAAGCGGTGGATCATGCGGTTCAATTCGATGGTAAACGAAGAACCTTACCAGGGCTTGAAACCCAGTTGAAGTCCTGCCGAAAGGCGGGATGTCTCACAAGGACAACTGGGCAGGTGTTGCATGGCTGTCGTCAGTTCGTGGCTTGAGCTGTTCCCTTAAGTGGGGAAACGAACGCAACCCCTATTGCCTGTTACAAGTGTCAGGCGAGACTGTCCGCCTAGCGCGGAAGGAAGTGGGGATGACGCCAAGTCAGCATGACCCTCTGATGTCCTGGGCTACACGCATGATACAATGACGGCTACAACGGGTGGCGACGGGGAAACCCTGAGCTAATCCTTTAAAAGCCGCCTCAGTTCGGATTGAGGTCTGCAACTCGACCTCATGAAGTTGGAATCGCTAGTAATCGCAGGTCAGCTATACTGCGGTGAATACGTTCTCAAGTCTTGTACTCGGGTCGCCATGCGATCGGGTACGCCAGTTGGTGGAAATCCAACCAAGATGATTCACAGCGTCTTGAAGTGAAATCACAGATTCGACACCGCGAGGAGTCGGATTGAAGGGGGAAAGTAGCATTTCTTAGCTTGAATGCCAGTAATGGCGGACAATGAAGGTCATCCTGCGAGTACATGGAGAAACCTTCTGTGAAAAATCATTGTTCGTATCGTGGCATCGAGATGAGAAAAAACGGTGTGCCCGGTTACCGTGGGAGATCTTGCACAGTCTTTCTCGTGGTATAATTACCTTGAGAAAGTATATCGATGGGTAACTGTCATAAATGCTATGCAAGAAGTCAGCAGAGTTCGTAGTACCGATCGTCGGATAAATCCGAAGTTAGAGAAGCCGATCGGGAAGGAACAAATTCGAAGGAGAAAGTTAAATCCGCATTATGTTGCGGGGTTCATTGATGGTGAAGGATCATTCTCGATCAGTATCGGAAAACATAAAACCCTTAAGCGAGGTTTGGAAATCCGACCGGAGTTCGAAATGGAACTTCGGAAGGATGACCAAGAAATACTTGAAAGAATTTTGATCACGATTGGAGTTGGGAGGATATACGATTGCTCATATCAGCGTTATGGTTGGTATCCCCATGCTAAGTATAAAATTACAAGCATTTGGGATATGCACAAGTATCTTTTCCCATTTCTTGATCGGCACCCGCTTCAAGCCAAGAAGCGAAAATCGTATAAATTATTTCGAACGATTGTGCTCATGGTTTGTAAAAAACAACACTTGAGTGATAAGGGATTCGAAAAAATTGTTCGATTGCGAAATGAGCTACGCGCGTTAGGGAAAAAAGCTAAAACCTTCGGAAACCGCTAGGGTGCGGGAAAACCGCTTGCCCAGTGGTGTTCGAACTCTTAACAAGTAATTGTAAGTGTATTGAAATACCGCCCGTCAAGCCAAGGGAGTCGGGAATACCCGAAGTTCCGCCAGTCGGCGGGCCGACGGTAAGCTCGATGACAAGGGTTAAGTCGTCAGCCCATCTGGGTGTTGCGACCGAGAAGAAGTAATCCTTCTCGAAAAAGTTGGCTGTATGCTGGAATATCTGGGTATCCTACGCTACGTTTGATATACTATAATTAAGTATGTTTGGGCGTGACAAAGCGTTAGGTGCAGACAATCAGCAGGGAAGTCGTCCCGCAGAAAGCGGGGTTGACCCCTCAGAGACTACACGCCGAACTCCGGAGGCAAGTAGCCGAGAAGAAATTCTCGCCTACTTGCAGGGGGCAATGCATGATGCGTCCTTGAATAAAGGAAATCGTATCCGCTTTGTCCAGAAATATCGGGAATGGTTAATGATATTGCAAGGTCTTCTTTCGACTATTAAGGCTCATTCTTGGATTTACAAGGAAGGTAAAACTAGAAATTTGTATGTGCTGGAAACAGTCTGCAAAGATCTAAGTTTTAACTTCGATCCAAGGACTTGCCAATCAGCTAGACAAAAAATTTCTTACATCAAAGGATTTTTTGACGCAGAAGGTGGAATTCCTAGAAACGGTAAACGCTTTTATGTTCAATTATCCCAAAAGGATTATTCAAAAGTTGAACTGTTGAAAAAGTTTCTCGTCGATTTGGGAATTGAAAGTGGTAAGATTCATAATCCAAGTAAGCAGGTTGATCCTGATTATTGGCGAATCTTTATCGCTACTAATAGTCATAAAAAGTTTGCCGACATTATCAATTCTGACCATCCCATCAAGAAAAAGATATTTCGCCAACGGATGATGATATAGTCCATGCCTTATGGCGACATAGGGAAAAACATGAACAAGGCACGGGTAGCGGAAGCTGCTCGTGGATTGATTAAATGTAGAGTCTCGACGCCATTTCGGCGACTCGGGATTTACAAGGCGATCTCGTTCATTTTTGTCACAAGCAAAAGTGAGCGAGCCGGTGATGAATCTAGCACCATTTCGATTACATCGGATAAATCATGATTCAGAGCGCTCGTCTCTTAAACCGAGCGGAGCAGGGCAAAAGAAAATATAGTACGGGGATTCTTGTACCAGCGTAATAGTTTTTGGTATACTAAGTACTTAGGTACAAATATGAAAGCACAATTACGCCAAAAAGCGGTGGATCTTCGTCTCAGTCAAGAACTTAGTTATGGAGAGATTGTTAAGCAGTTAGGTGTAGCCAAAAGCACGCTTAGTTATTGGCTTAAAGACTTTCCCTTAACCGAGGAAAAAATTCTGGAATTGCGTCGTAAAAATTGGCAGGCGAGCGAAACCTCACGAGAAAAATTTCGTTTGACGATGAAAAAACGAAAAGAAGAAAAAGCTTTGGAGATTTATGAACAACAAAAACGCAATTTTAAAAATTTGTCGCCAAGGGTGTTGTGGGTCGCCGGGCTAATGCTTTATCTAGGTGAAGGTGATAAGAAAAATAGTGCCAGAATCGGTTTAGCAAATACCGATGTCTGGATAATCCAGTTTTTCCTGCGTTGGTTGGTGAAATTTATGGGCGTTAGAAAAGATGAAATTAAAATGGAGTTGCACCTCTACGAAAATATGGACATTGCCAAAGAGGAAAAATTTTGGCAAGATAAACTCGGATTACCTAGATCGCAATTTTACAAAACTCAAATTAGAAAATTGAGGGCGGGTAGCTTTTCTTATTCTGAGTCTTTTAGACATGGGACATGTAGTTTGCTGGTATCTGGGACGGAAAGAAAAACGAAATTAATGATGTCGATGAAAGCCTTTCTGGACAGTTGTTGGGAAAATTAACAAAAAAGCGAGTGTAGCTCAGTGGTAGAGCATTCCTCTGATAAGGGAAAGGCCGAAGGTTCGATCCCTTCCACTCGCATTTTGGTTTTGTGGTAAAATGGAGAAAGGATTTTTTAATCATATGAAGTCTAAAACAATCATCTTAGCCATAATACTTCTTGTTATGGCTGGTAGCGTCACATCTTGGTATTTGTTAACGCAACAGAAATCTTTTGCAATTGAACAATCTTCATCAACAAATGAACCCGGAACCGGTACAGCACCAGTATCTGAACCAGCCACTACTAACGAAGAGCATGGGGTTCTCGTTTCTACAGATAAAACACGCTATGTACTTGGAGAAAAAGTTTCCGCAACGATAAAAAATAATACCGAGAAAACCGTCTGGATTCCTCCTTTTTGCGGAACACCATTCTCGCTTCTTAAAGCGAATCTGACTGTTAAGAAGAATGTATTTGATTGGGAAACTCACGGAGCGTACCCAACAAGAGACTGCCGATCTGCACCCCTCAAGATAGAGCCTGGGCATGAAATGAGTTATAGGCTGGACTTGGAAAGTATCTATGCTCATAAATTTTTTACTATTGAACCCAACAGGTATAAACTCGAAATCCAATACACAGGAGTTGATGCAAAAATTTGGCCACTCGCTAAATTTGTATTCATGAAATCTTTCTCTAACGAATTTTTTATCATTGCAAAATGATCTGCCGCCAAGCTACTCCGAGCGTTGCTCGGAACGCTCTAGAAAGAAAAACTTGAAATTGTCCGAATTAGAATAAACTACTTTGTTTTGGCGGTGGAGGCGTTGATTCTGTCCTCGCCAACCCTTCGGCCTTGATTATAGCTTCCGGCAGGCGTTTGAAACTTTGGCGCAGGGCCTCGAGTGTCCCGGTGGAGCGGAGCGCCGCCGCGGGGTGGAAAAGGGGGTAGATAAAATAATTTCCAGCTTGGAATAATTTACCCTCGTCTCGCGTGATTTTCGCTTGAGGTAAAAAGTAGTTCATCGAGAAACGACCCAGGGTAGCAATAATTTTTGGTTTGATGATCTCAATCTGGCGGGCGAGGTAGGGTTTGTAGCTCTCAATTTCCTCCGGCAAGGGATCGCGATTATCGGGCGGGCGTCGTTTGACAATGTTCGTAATATAAACATCCGCGCGTTTCCAACCAATCTCGATGATGAGTTTGTCAAGTAGTTGGCCCGAGCGTCCGACGAACGGCCGCTTGAGTTCATCTTCGCGCAAGCCAGGGGCTTCGCCGATAAACATCACCGCCGTGTCGGAGTCGCCTTCGCCAAAGACGAGATTGGATTCAGTGAGAGGTAAGGATTCATCAGCCACGATTTCTTGTGTTAGTCTCACCAATGCTTCCGTCTTGTTCATCATTTGATTATAGCTGATTTTCGAGCTAGATTTAAGTGTCGGGCGCGTGGCGGAACTGGTATACGCGTACGCTTCAGAAGCGTATGGGCTTTGCCCTTGAGAGTTCAAATCTCTCCGCGCCCATAGGGATTAAGTACCGATGGTGTTACAATTTATGATAATTATGGAAAAAATAAACCTCATTATATTACTACCCATCATCCTGTTAGTCGGAACTATCTATTTTTCTAAATCACCTGGTGAGTTAAATACGGCCATTCAGTTGAGACCGCCAGAGCAACCACAACAATTAGTGCCCGTTGATTGGCTTGAATACCAAAATACGGTTCGCCAGTTTTCTCTGCATGTTCCGCCGGAGCTGGTGATGAAAGAATATGACGAAGGCGATGGCACTTATACGATTGTGTTTGAAGAGACATTACCACAAAGTTCGACCTTGCGTAAAAGTTTCCAAATTTTCTTCACCCCTTATCTCGGTGACACGATTACGCAATCGCGGATTCTGAAGGATGTTCCCACGGGCAAATTTACCACTCCGATTGAAGTGGTGATCGGTGGCAATGTGCACGCTCTAGTTTTTTCCAGCACCGGACTGCTGGGGGAAATGAGCGAGGCTTGGTTTGTCCACAATGGTTATCTTTACGAAGTTACCACTTACGCCCAACTAGACGCTTGGCTGGCCCAGATCTTATCCACTTGGCGTTTTGATTAAGAATAACTTCTGTTATACTTAAAGGTATGAGTCGTCCAACGAGCATCATTGTGATCCTTTCCGTCGTGGCGGTTACCAGTTTGATCGTCGCCGGATATTTCTACAACGAGAACAGTCGTTTGCGGATTGATCCACAAGCGGCGGCCAAGAGTGAGGTGCAAGAAATAGTTACCAAAGTTGGTCAGCTTGTGGTTTTACCAGACGGAGAGGAACCGACTCTCGCCACGGTTGCCGATCCGGAGCAGTTGAGAGACCAGCCCTTCTTTGCTCGAGCCAAGAAGGGTGATAAGGTGTTGGTGTACAATATTGCCAAGAAGGCGATTCTCTATGACCCGATTCAAAATAAAATTCTCGAGATCGCTCCCATAACAAGTGAAAATTAATATGGAAAAAACTAACCCCACTTTCGAAGAATTATCACCGCGGCGCCGATCATCCTTGTCTCTTTTTATTATAATTATTTTACTGGTTTTAGCTGTGGTTTTTGGTTGGCGGTTTATCGGAGGCAAGAGCGAATCCAATTTGTTTGGCGGGGATCTAAATGGTTATCAGGCTGTTTTCCTCACCAACGACCAAGTTTATTTCGGTAAATTAACGCCGACGAGCGCTGATTATGTTGCCTTGACCGATATTTTCTATCTTCGAGTGAGTCAACCGCTTCAGCCTAGCCCGCCAGCTGGCGGACCGAATCCAAATGTTAACTTGGTCAAGCTCGGTTCTGAACTGCACGGTCCGGCTGATCGGATGGAAATTAATCGCGAGCATATTCTTTTTATCGAGAATCTTCGTCCCGATTCAGAAGTGGTCAAGGGGATAGAGAGGTATAAAGCTGGTGAAAATTAAACAATCATTTCAATTTTTTCTCCCGCTCTTTCTCTTGGTGACGCTTATCGTTGTCCCTTTCGCGCGAGCGGATGAATACACCGCTTCGAGTTTCCGAGTTCTTGACCCGGTTCTAGCCCTATCGGGATTCTCAAGTTCGACAGACTTTCAACTTTTCGGTTCATTTGATGAATTGGCAGCGCTGTGCTATAGTTTCAGGAGAAGTGTTGCCGTGTTGGCAGCATTAGTTCTTCGCCAGTCCTAAGTTAAGGAAAGGAGTCCAGAGTATGGTCGGGGCATCATGTCTACCGCAGTCCGTTCGCTTCACAGAAGCATTCTTGAAAGGGAAAGTATTGTCCGATGATGATCCGAGTGTCATTCGTCTGCTTTCGGAGGTGAGTGAGGTGGATCTGTGTGTTTTCTTACCACCGGATGTAATTTTGGAGGGATGTGTGCACGTTTCACCATTTTTGTTGGCCGCCCTGTATGCTACGGCTCACAATCACAGAGTGGTCGGGGCGGCCAAGCTTCTCGCGACGCTCGGAGAGTTGGCGGAGCATTTCCCGGAACTTACTTCCCTTAATTCCAAACTCTAATTTTGCTCTTGACCTTTTGCCCCGCATCTTGCACGATGTGGGGTTTTGTTTTCTCGCCAACCCTGATTATACTGATAGTTATGGATTATCGAGATTACTTCCAAGGAAAGAGGATCACTCTTATGGGTTTGGGTCTCTTGGGACGGGGAGTGGGGGATGCTAAATTCTTAGCCGAATGAATTCGACCGCGGCGCGCAATTTAATCGCTTAGCGCGGAGATTGAGATAAAGAAATCCGCCGGAGGCAAGTGGCCAACGGCGGATGGAATTAGAGTTGAATGACAAAACGATTAACGACGAAAAACTAGAATAGTGTTATGACCGTTTTTATCACCACCTCGACGGCTGAAAAAATGCTCGGTTTGATTGGCGGTATCGATAGTGTCTTTAACGATATTATCGCCGGGGACTTCCAGGGCTTGAAATTGGTTGCGAATCAAACGGTGAAGGTCAAGCGCTCCATTGGTAGTGCTACCGTCCAAAAAACAGTTTTGCCCATAATTCAAGGCGATGTGACGGTTCCGTTTTTTATTGAATGAACCATAATCAAGGTGGTGCACCGAGTGTTGGAATTTCTTCGGTCCAATCCCACAACAGGAGTAAATCTCAAGACAGTGGGCCGTCCGTTGTTTGGTTGCGAGCAAATGTCTGAAAATTGCTTGGACAACACTTTCTGGATGCCGAGCCAGACCACCTCGCAAATATTTTTCGTCAATCAACGAGGCTCGTCCGGCATGAGCCACCACCAACTCTTTCGTTAGATTATGGTAAGCAATGATGGTGGGACAGTCCGCGGTTCGAAGACAAACCACTTCCCCGCGGTTTCTAATTGCCACTCCATCGGCAAGACAACTAGAGTAAATGGTTACACCGTCTCGCCTACTTCTTTTCACGAAATCGGTTGCGGTGCAAATTCTGGCGTTGAAGGTGTCAGTTCGCGGTCGATAAACACGCTGAAGTCTCAAGACGCGGACGATCTGGAATAGATGTTCTTCTTCTAGATCGCAAGGTGATTTACCGTAAATCAATACTTGGACCTTCCCACTGAATAATTCACGGGTTACAGTCGGTCCCATTATTCCATTCCTATTCATTCGAGCTCCTTTCTGATTCCAAAGATCGATCTCGCTAGTTTCTTTTTAGCATGCTATGCTTTTTTGGTCAAAAGTCAAGTATGAAAGTTCATGTTATCGGCATTGGGGGGATCGGTATTTCGGCCTTGGCGCGAATGTACCTTAAATCTGGGGCTCGAGTGACCGGTTCGGACCGCGAGGCTAGCTCACCCATTATCTCTGAACTTCGCCGTCTCGGGGCGGTGATCACGCGTGGGCATAAAGCGAGCGTGGTAACTAGAGATACTAATCTTGTTATTTACACCATCGCGATTACTGAAAATAATCCCGAATTGATTAAGGCGCGGCAACTTGGGATTGAAACTAAGTCTTACCCCGAAGCCCTCGGTCAACTCTCGCTTAATCGTCCGACGATTGCTATCGCTGGTACGCATGGTAAGACGACGACAACAGCGATGGTGGGTGAAATCCTCGTGGCCGCGCGGCGGCAGCCAATGGTGATTGTCGGGAGTTTGCTTCGGCTCGCGACTGGACGGGCTGGGCAACACTCTAATTTCATCGCTGGTGCGGGTCCTTTGGTCGTCGAAGCCTGTGAATATCGCCGCTCGTTTCTAGCGCTCACGCCAACGATCTTAGTCATTACCAATATTGATAATGACCACTTAGATTATTATCACGATTTGGCTGATATCGAGAAAGCCTTCGCTGAATTGGCCGGCAAATTGCCGCGAGCCGGGACATTGGTTTGCGACATTGGCGACCCGCGCTTGACTAAAGTAATCAAAGCGACATCAGCAAAAGTCGTTGACTACCGGCAACTTGATCAAACGGCGCGTCAACTTAAACTTAAGGTTATTGGTGGTCATAATCGTTTGAATGCCGCCGCGGCGCTCGCGACGGCAAAAACCTTGGGGGTAAAAATTTCAGTTTCGTCTGGGGCGCTGGAGAAATTTAGGGGAACTTGGCGGCGACTGGAATACATTGGTCGAACGCGCCGCGGTGCTCTGATCTATGACGATTATGGTCATCATCCGACCGAGATTCGCGCCACCCTCGCGGCGATCCGTCGCGAGCTTGTGCCGAAGCGATTGATTGTTATCTTCCAACCCCATCTTTATAGCCGCACTAAAATTCTATTTAAGGATTTTACCACGAGCTTCTCCGCCGCCGACGAGATTATGATTTTGCCTATTTACGCCGCGCGCGAATCCAAAGACAAAACTGTCTCTAGTCGCATTCTGGCTGAAGCCACGCCGCGGGCAACTTATGTTCCCAACCTTGCCGCGGCAGAGAAACGTCTTACCACAACTCACCGCGGCGATCTGATCTTAACTCTCGGTGCCGGTCCGGTGTTTGTCCTCGCCGAACGGTTGCGTTATAATCGTTAGACAATGCGTTCCTCTACCTCGGCTAATGCCAACAATGCACTGCTCGGATTTTTAGTGGTACTGGTGTCACTCTTGGGTTTACCAGCGTTGGTTAAAACGATTATTTTTGTGGTGCTCGGTTTTTTAATTATTATTTTCGCTCTAGCGAGCAGTAACTTTGGCCAGCATGACGAAAGCAAAGTCGAAAAGCACTAAGCTTGTCTTCGTCGCAGTAGTTTTCGTCATAATTGTTGGTGGAGTGTGGGTGGGATACACCTTTCTTTTGCAACCGTTTCTCGAAGTGCCATTGCAATATGTTGCCGTTGGACAGGAAATGATGGTTGAGATAGAGAAAGATGTTGTCAGTCACAAACTCACTCCTGCTTCGGTTCGGGCGGTTTATATGACGAGTTGGGTGGCGGGAACGCCATCGATCCGCGAGCGTTTGATCAAGTTGATTGAGGCTACCGAGCTCAACGCAGTGGTGATTGATATAAAAGACTACAGTGGCCGCATTGCCTTTGCCACCACTGATCCGGAACTTGTTGCGACTGGCGCGGTTGAAGTGAGGATTCCGGCGGTTAAGGAGTTGATTAGCGATCTTCACCGTCGTGGCGTTTACGTTATTGGTCGAGTCTCCGTCTTCCAAGACGTTTATTATGCTAACCAACACCCGGAGTTCGCGGTGCATCGTTCTTCTGATGGTGAAGTTTGGCGAGATCGGAAGGGGATTAGTTGGCTTGAAGTGGGAGCAACGCCGGTTTGGGCTTATGTGGTGAGAATCGCTCGGGCCGCTTACGATGTTGGCTTCGATGAAATTAATTTCGATTATATCCGTTTCCCCTCTGACGGTGATATGCGCGATATAGGGTATGATTATTTCGATGCCGCGAGCGAGACGCGAGCGGCAGTGCTTAAACGGTTCTATGCTTATCTGGCGGCCGAATTATCGCCGCTACACATTCCGATCTCGGCCGATCTCTTCGGCCTCACCACGACAAGCTTCGATGACCTCGGTATCGGCCAGGTGTTGGTCGATGTCGCTCCTTACTTCGATTATCTCTCGCCGATGGTCTATCCATCGCACTTCGCGAGTGGTTTCCTCAACTTTCCTAATCCGGCCAACCATCCGTATGAAGTGGTTAATCATTCAATGTTAAGTGCGAGCGGCCGTTTGACGGCTGCGAGTTCGACGCCAGATAAACTTCGTCCGTGGCTCCAAGATTTCAATCTCGGGGCGTCGTATACTGCTGAGATGGTTCGGGCGCAGATCCAAGCCACTTATGATGCTGGTCTCGATTCTTGGATGCTTTGGGACCCAAATAATCGTTACACCCCTGCGGCGCTTAATGGACTATAATCACATCATTCGCGCGCAGTGCTCGTCCGTAGCGTTAGCGGAGGAGAGTACTCGCGCGTGGCGGAATTAGTTAGGAGTTATGCTCGAAAAAGGTTCCCTCCATAGGCGGGCAAGCGCGCGAATGATATGATTAGTTTAAATGTTTGATCTGGTGCCATTGGTTAAGAACGCAGGATACTTTGGGCTCTTCGCCATTATCTTCGCCGAGTCTGGTCTCCTCATCGGTTTTTTCTTGCCCGGTGACAGTCTTCTTTTCACTGCTGGCTTCCTCGCTTCGCAGGGTTATCTCGCGATCGCTCCGCTGATCATTCTCCTCTTCATCGCCGCGATCACTGGTGATGCAGTTGGTTACTTATTTGGTAAGAAAGTCGGACCGAAAATTTTTTCTCGGCCACAATCTTTTTGGTTCCGGCCAGCACATGTTGAAAAAACGAGGCTCTTCTTTAAGCGCTACGGCGCAAAGACAATTCTCCTCTCGCGCTTCCTGCCCGCGGTGCGTACTTTCGCTCCGATTATGGCCGGCGTTGGTGGCATGCGTTATCGCGTCTTCGCCACTTACAACATGATTGGCGCGCTTCTCTGGGCCTGTGGTATCACTTTGCTCGGATACATTTTTGGCCAAACTGTTCCCCACGCCGACAAATATCTCTTCCCCATCGTTCTGCTTATTATTACCCTTTCCATTCTTCCCACTGTCTGGCAAATTATTAAAGAAAAGCGTAAGGTATAATAAGTTAGGGCGGTTAGCTCAGTTGGTAGAGCGTTCGCTTCACACGCGAGAGGTCATAGGTCCGAATCCTATACCGCCCATTCACCCGTCACAGAGGTGGGCTCGGGGCATGGTGTAACGGTAACATTCACGATTCGGGTTCGTGAGACTCTGGGTTCGAATCCCAGTGTCCCGATTGAGGGCTAAACCCGCTTACAGCGGGACGCCCGATCCGCCACCGGCGGATTTAGGGCTCATAGTATAGTGGTAGTACGCGGCATTCGCATTGCCGAGACCCGGGTTCAATTCCCGGTGGGTCCACCAAAATTGATTTGCATCAGAATTATGGACCTGCGGGGAATCGGACCCCGACCTCCTCCATGCCATGGAGATGTAATACCATTTTACTACAGGCCCCTCGATAAACTTTCGGTAAACCCTCGTCTAATTGTTAAATTAGCATAATTTTGTTATCGTGGGAATCACCATGTTCCAAGATTTCTTACTTAAACGTTTACTCAAGTCGCAAGGTTTTCCGGAGGCGCAAATCGAGTTGGTGCTCGGCGCGATGAAAAAGAATCCAGAACTCTTTAAGAAAATCGCCGGCGAGGTAGAGAAGAAAGTAAAAGACGGGATGGACAAACAAGCCGCGGCCATGGCGGTGATGCAGGCGCATCAATCCGAACTTGCCCAGTTAATGGTTGAATAAAATTGAATATTGGGAGGCGTTGCCTCCCGCAAAGATTATCATGTCTGTCAAAATTGGTATCGTGGGTCTCCCAAATGTTGGCAAGTCGACACTCTTCAATGTGTTGACGAAAAAAAGTGTGCCGGCGGAGAATTATCCCTTCTGCACCATTGATCCGTCAGTGGGGGTGGTGGCGGTGCCCGACCCACGGCTTGACAAGCTGACGGATTTTTCTAAATCCATGAAGACGGTGCCAGCGGTCGTTGAGTTTGTAGACATCGCTGGACTAGTGAAGGGCGCGGCGGCAGGCGAAGGTTTAGGTAATAAATTTTTAACTCACATTCGCGAAGTGGATGCAATCGCTCAAGTAGTGCGCGTCTTCGAAGACAAAGGGATAATCCATGTCGCTAATAAAGTTGATCCCCTGGGTGATATTCAGACAATCATGACGGAATTATGTTTGGCTGATTTAGAGACGGTGATTAAACGTCGCCAAACTTTGGCCAAAGAAGTGAAGCGCGGAGACAAGGAAGCGATGGTCGAAGATAAAGTTTTAGCCGAACTGGAAATGGTTTTTGGAAGCCAGACTTCCAATTGGGAGTCTGGCTTCCAGCTTGCTCGGCGCGCGCCGAAAGATTTACACTTGCTGACCGCGAAACCCATGCTCTATGTTTTCAATGCTTCGGCGGCGACGAGTAATGTAGTGATTAATTCGTTAGTCGGTAAACTTCATGGTGAAGTGGTAACGGTGGATCCTGTTTTTGGTACTGGACTCGATGAACTTATAACGGCGAGTTATAAATTACTTAGTCTGATGACCTTTTTCACCACTGGTTTGGATGAGACGAGGGCGTGGACGATAAAGATTGGTTCAGTGGCACCGGAAGCTGGCGCGGCAATTCATAGTGATTTCCGTGAGCGTTTTATTAAAGCTGAAGTAATTAATTGGCAGACCTTGCTCGAGGTTGGCTCGTACGCGGCCGCTCGCGACCGGGGCCTGCTCCGCGTGGAAGGCCGCGATTATATCGTTCAAGACGGCGATGTGATCGAATTTAAAATTTGATCGTTTGTTGGGTTCTTTGGTTCTTCGATCCTGATCTTAATTAATCTACGACCGTTTATTAATTAAGACCGAACGGAGGAAGTTGAGTAAAAACTGGATATGAAAACCCACCGAGGACGCGAAGCGTCGTCGGTGGGTGGGGCAAATGAGATGGGAGATCCATGATCAGTGCGTAGGACTAAAAGTAAAGTAGATCCAATGTGAAGTCTCGTCACTGACTTTAGTGACGAGAGTACCGTCGGGGGACACTTCCTCAACGACGACCACGCACTCACCTTTGGCGGCTTGAGCAAGAGCTTGGCACTGCATTAGCGACTTTGGTTGGTCAACCAACGACAATCTCTCAATGCCGCCGGTAATCTCTGTCAGCACAGCGAATCGTGGCAGTTGAGAGGTGGTATAGTTGGTAGCTCTTTTGTCTGGTGTGGATACTGGAAGAAAGAGAAGTGTCAACAGAATCGATAGATACAAAGTCACCAAGATAACCACGAACATGACAAATTTTACTTTTCTCTCCATTGTTTTTTCTTCTTTCAAAGTATTGTTGAAGATCTGAATCCGGCCAATCCGGATTATCTGCCGCCATTATACACTCATAATATATTTTGTCAAGGGTGATAGTTTTTCGCCGCTTGTTATACTGACGCCAGCTTAATCCTATGAAGTTAGCTAAAAAATACGATCATCGGAAAGTAGAGAAGAAGTGGCAGAAAATATGGGAACAGAAAAAGCTCAATCGAGTGAATATTGGTGCGCGGAAGAAAAAATTCTACGCGCTCGTCGAGTTTCCCTACCCTTCCGGCGAAGGACTCCATGTCGGACACATCAGGAGTTATACCGCCATGGATGTGATCGCTCGCAAGCGGCGGGCGGAAGGTTATGAGGTGCTATATCCCATGGGTTGGGACGCTTTTGGTTTACCGACCGAGAATTATGCCATCAAGACTGGTTTGCCACCCCAACTTATTACCAAACGGAATGTCGGACGATATCGGAAACAACTTCAATCGCTCGGCTTCTCCTTCGACTGGTCGCGCGAGATCAATACGACTGATCCGAATTATTATCGCTTCACGCAGTGGATGTTCCTCCAATTTTTCAAGAAAGGTTTGGCTTATAAAGCTAAGATGCCGATCAATTGGTGTCCGAAGGATAAAATTGGTTTGGCTAATGAAGAGGTGGTAGATGGAAAATGTGAACGGTGCGGGACGCTAGTTGAGAAGCGGGAGAAAGAACAGTGGCTACTCGCGATCACCAAGTACGCCGATCGTCTTGATCACGAGCTCGACCTTGTTGATTATCCTGATTCGGTTAAGTCTCAACAACGACACTGGATTACTAATCTCCATGACTGGGTGTTCTCCCGACAGAGGTATTGGGGCGAACCAATCCCATTAATTTTTTGTGAAAAAGATGGTTGGGTGCCGGTACCAGAAAAATATTTGCCAGTTAAGTTGCCGAGGGTTTTGAAATATAAGCCCACTGATACCGGTGAATCGCCACTCGCCAATATGGACAGTTGGATCAAAGTCAAATGCCCGAAGTGCGGTGCGCGTGCTCGTAGGGAGACCGACACCATGCCCAACTGGGCCGGCTCATCGTGGTATTACCTGGCTTATATCATGAAAGAAGCTACCCGCCTTGCCGTCGGGCAGGTAAGCTATAAGCTAAAAGCTAATAAGCTAGCCCACTGGCTCCCGGTGGATTGGTATAACGGCGGGATGGAACACACCACACTCCATCTCCTTTATTCTCGCTTCTGGCACAAAGTGCTCAATGATCTTAAGTTGGTTCCCGGTCAAGAGCCGTATCAGAAACGGACCTCGCACGGTTTTATCTTGGCGGCTGATGGGGAAAAAATGTCGAAGTCGCGAGGCAATGTTGTCAACCCGGATGAAGTGGTCGGGCGTTTCGGTGCCGACACAGTTCGAACTTATGAAATGTTTATGGGGCCTTTTAATCAGGCAATTATTTGGAATGAGGATGGGTTGGTAGGCGCGCGGCGATTCTTAGAACGAGTGTGGCGAGTAAGAGAAAAAGTCAAACACTCGAATAGTAATTCTGATTTAGAGGCGAAACTTCATCAAGCCATCGAGAAAGTCAGTGAAGATATTGAAGCCATGAAGTTTAATACCGCCATCTCGACCCTAATGATCCTACTCAATTATTTAGAGATGACCTCGGTTGTCCCGATAAAGTTTTTCAAAACTTTCTTAAAGCTTTTGTCACCTTTCGCGCCTCACATTACTGACGAACTATGGTTTAGTTTGGATGAAAAGCGATCAATCCATCTCTCCCCGTGGCCACGAGCAGACAAACGGAAGATCGAATCTGGGACGGTGACCATTGTGGTGCAAGTCAATGGGCATCTTCGAAACTCACTCGTCTTACCTATCGATAGTCTCGAAACAGTGGTGGTGACAGTGGCCAAAGAGAGTGAAAAAATCAAGCCCTGGCTTGACGGAAAGGTTATTAAGAAAACTATTTTTATTCCCAATCAATTGATAAACTTCGTTGTCACTCCTTGATCACTTGACGACTTTCTATCAGGATGATAGAGATAATATATGACCACAATAAAAGAAACGATCAATTTCAAACCCAAACAAATTAGTAAGGTACTTCTTACGGCTCTGCCGGAGCGAGCTCGAGATATTATGTGTCGTCGCTACGGACTTGAGTCCGAGGACGGGGAAACTCTCGAAGCCATTGGCCGACGTTATGGGATTACGCGCGAGCGTGTCAGGCAGATCGAAGAGTTCTCTCTCCGGGCGATTCGCAAATCACCAGTCTTCAGTGAAACCCAAGATGTTTTTGCCGAGCTTAAGTTGGCGCTTCACACCTATGGTGGCATTGCCCATGAGCGCGAATTCCTTAATTATCTCGACAAGAATCAGCTGGCGCAAAACAGTCTCCACTTCTTGCTCGTTTTGGGTGATGAGTTCACTCGACTCAAAGAGGATGATCACTTCCATCATCGTTGGACAATCGATAGCACACTCGCTAATCGGGTCCACGAATCATTGCAACAGGTAGCTGGTGCTCTGTCTGACACCGACTTGCTCTCCGAGCGAGAGATAATCTCTCGTTTGCTTACTTCAATTAAGGCTTCGGCTGGTGACGGTGGGGCCGAAGAGAAGGCTCGACGCTGGCTCCTCATCTCCAAGCGTTTGGGGATGTCGCCGGTTGGTGAATGGGGACTCTCGAGTTCACCATCGGTCCGTGTCCGTGGTGTCCGCGACTATGCCTTCCTTGTTCTTCGCAAACAAGGTTCGCCGATGCACTTCCTCGAAGTGGCCAAGTCGATCGAATCACTTTTTGACCGGCAAGCTAATCCAGCCACTTGCCACAATGAGTTGATCAAGGATCCTCGCTTCGTCCTCGTTGGTCGCGGCATCTACGCGCTTACGGATTGGGGATACAGCCGAGGGATTGTCCGAGAAGTGATCGAAAATATTATTAAGGAGCGTGGCCCGCTGACCGAAGAAGAAATTCTCGATCGAGTGATGAAGGAACGCTATGTCAAACATAATACTATTCTCGTTAATCTCAAGAACCCTAAATTTTTCAAGAAAGATAAACAAGGCCGATATCTCGTGAGCCAATAACAGCCCAATTATCTTATTTGGGGAGCCGTGATACAATAACCCAATGCTCACGACGGCGAGCGTCGTAAATGAAAGTATTTTTCTACTCTTTTCGACCATTGGTCGGACGGCGATTGTTTGGTTGCCGATCTTTCTTATCTATTTGGCTTGGAAGCTTTGGTATTACTATAAGCAAGCCGTCTATATTCGTAACACGCCGTGGGTGATGCTCGAGATCAAAATGCCGCGCCAGATTAGCAAATCGCCGAAGGCGATGGAAGTGGTGCTGGGAATTTTCTTCCAAACTTATGAAGGTACTATTCTCTCGCGTTTTACCGCAGGGGTTGTCCGACCCTGGTTCTCGCTTGAACTCGTCTCACTCGGAGGCAAAATCCATTTCTATTTCCGAGTGCCGAAATTTCACCAGAATTTAGTCGAAGCCCAAATTTATTCTCAATATCCTGATGTGGAAATTTCGGAAGCCGAGGATTATGTGATGAACATTCCGGCTTATGGTACACCGACATCGGATCATAAAATTTGGGGGGTCGAATTTAAGTTCGATAAAGAAGATGCTTACCCGATTAAAACTTATGTGGATTATGGTTTAGCCGAAGATCCGAAAGAAGAATTCAAGATTGATCCGATGACGCCGATGCTAGAATTTTTAGGCGCCCTCACGCCGGCCGAACAAGTTTGGATCCAGATTTTATTAATTGGCACGCGGAAACGTTTTCGCAAGCCGGGATCTTGGTTTAAGAAACAAGATTGGAAAGGGGATGCCCAGACATTGATTGATAAGTTGATGAAGCGGGACCAATTTAAATCAGGGTCCGATGAGGCGGCTATTCCTTTTGGCGCGCTCGCTCTAAGTCCCGGTGAACGGGCGGCGGTTGAGGCGGTGGAACGAAGTATAGATAAGATTGCTTTTGATTGCGGTTTCCGCGGTATTTATTTGGCCAAGAAAGATCAATTTCGGGATGCGAATATTGTTGGCCTAATGAGTTCGATCAAGCAATTTAATTCGGCTAATCTGAATGGCTTTAAGCCAGGTTTCAAGACGGGGGTGGATGAGGCTTGGCATGATTGGCGTGGAATCAGAGTGGAGAAGATGAAGCGGAAAATCTTCAACGCTTATCGCCGTCGTTCATATTTCTACCCGCCCTATGTGGGTAAGCCAATGGTGTTGAATGTTGAAGAACTGGCGACAATCTTTCATTTCCCGGGTGAAGTAGCAACAACACCGACACTCGAGAAGATTGAATCCAAGCGTGGTGAACCGCCGATCGATTTGCCCGTTTGAATTTATGATTAAATTACGCTGGCTCGCCCCCCTTTTTTCTCGTCGTTATCTTTTGATCCTCCTAATTTTTGTTGGTGTTATTTTTTTAATCCACCTTTTTTTCCTCTCACCGCCGAGCGATTTCCAGAACGGTTTAGCGGTGACAGTCTCTGAAGGTTCGTCAATTGTCGAGATTGCTACGCTTCTTGCCGATAAACACTTGATTCGTTCGCCATTCGTACTCGAATACTTGATTCGCTTTGCTCGATTGGCAGGTTTGTCGAGTAATAAAACCGGGGTAGCGGTAGCGGGTGATTACGTCTTCCCTCGACCGGAGAATGTTGTGATTATCGCTCGTCGGTTGGCTCGCGGGCAATACGGTATTGCGCCGATTAAGTTGACAATTCCGGAAGGGGCGAATAGCTACGATATTGCTGCTTCACTCGCACAATTGATCCCCACTTTCGATGCGACGGCTTTTATCGCCGCGGCGCAGCCGCGAGAAGGTTACCTCTTCCCAAATACTTATTACTTCCAATCAACTTGGTTGCCCGAGCGGATGATCGGCGCGATGGAGAAAGAGTTTCGAGCCAGCACCAAGTCGCTTGCTCCGTTGATCGCGAATTCCGGTCGGACACTCGAACAGATTGTGATCATGGCCTCACTCCTTGAGCGTGAGGCTCACACAACTGAAGCTCGCCAGATGATTGCCGGAATTCTCTGGCAGCGGCTTGATGCCGGCATGCCTCTTCAGGTTGACGCCACCTTCGCTTATATCAGTGATAAAAATACTTTTGAACTTAGTCTTAAAGATTTAGCCACCTCGTCGCCCTATAACACTTATCGTTATCGAGGGTTACCCATTGGTTCGATTGCTAACCCCGGGCTTGATGCTCTTACCGCCGCCCTCACGCCGATTAAATCGGACTATTGGTTCTATCTTTCCGACCAATCAGGCAATCTTCATTATGCGGTTGATTTCGAAGAGCACAAACTTAACAAGGCCAGATATTTGCCTTAGAGTGGAAGTATGGAAATGAGTGATCGTAGAAGGAAAGTCTTTGTCGCTATGTCGGGCGGGGTGGATTCGTCGGTGGCCGCGGCGCTACTCAAACAAGCCGGGCATAAGGTAACCGGAGTTTTTATTCATGGTTGGGAACCGACTCGATTTGCCAAAGTGAATAAAAA
>Ga0209542_10004744_pt1 | contig 27717 bp, 34 predicted proteins | sample RifCSPhighO2_01_FD_184028 | JGI IMG/M metagenome (GOLD analysis project Ga0209542, IMG submission 184028) | Soil microbial communities from Rifle, Colorado - Rifle CSP2_plank highO2_0.1 (SPAdes) (version 2) | ecosystem: Environmental > Terrestrial > Deep subsurface > Rock core/Sediment ...
GTTCGGAGCGCTCGACCCGGTAGGCCTTGTTGACCGCTTCGGTGTTGTCCTTGCCAGATTTTAGGACCACCCATTGGGCGAGCAGATGATCGATAAAGAACCGGCGTTCGTCGGGATCTTTTTCGACGTCCAGCCAGAGTTCGTTTTTGGGAATATAGTCAAAATCCGGCCACATGGCAAAATTGGGAAACTCGATGTCCAGCTTCTCGCGGATCTTTTCGCCGTCGACTTCCCAGACCTCCAAGTCGCCATACTTCTCGATCAGTTTCTTGTGGAATTGTTTGACATCAGGCATCGCCTGATAATCTTAGCAAATCTCGGTCGCAGACCCTTCGCCACCCAAAATGACAACTCTTTCGGGTTCTGTAGAAAAGGTAACCAGTATGGTGCCGAGAGCATATTCAACATCGGCTGGGTTAACGGCGATTACCTGGCAAGGTTCTGTGAAGGTTAGTCGAGAGAGCACGTAATAACCGTCAATACGCATACCCTCCAGGCGATATAGTTCTCCTCTTCCGCGGAGATAAAACCAGGTGGGGCCTTTGTCGTTGCCGAAACCAGTTTCAACGTCTTGGGACTTGAGAACACCAAGATCAATTCCGCCGGTTTTAGGGTCAATAACTGTAACGTCTTCGGTAACTACAGGAGGTACAACGGTCTCAACTTTTCTGGTATTACGTGGTCTCAAATGTTCAAGAAGTGATTTACTCATGGCGATATTCTATAGGGCTAAGGTTTAAGTGTCAATCTTAGGCGGAGACAACGGAGCCGCCGGCAACTTCGATCAGTTTCTTATGGGAGGCTTAGCGGAGTCCGATGATTTCGAGAGCGAGGCGTTTTCGCAAACCCTCGTTTTTGATCACGGCCGGGTAAAGCAAACAAAGAACCATTTGTCTGATGACCTTTGACTCAAGAAACTTGTTGGCGCCGATAAACATTTTTTCTCTTTCATCAGAAGAGTAACCCGTCTTCCTGGCAGAAAAAACAGTTTCTCCGGCGGAATCAAAGGCACCATCGGCCCAGGAGAGCCAGAGCTCATTCTCTTCTGCCATGTACACGCCCCATTGCAAAGGGTGGTAATAACGACAGACATAATGCAGGTTGTCCGGACTAACGCCCCCAGTGCCATAGCCATTGATCCAACCCGTTTGAATGGCTTCTCCTTCAACATTTGAAACCATTACGGTCAAGGTAGAGGTGTGGTCGGGATTCAGTTTGACTGAATAGCCAACCTCAATTCCATAAGCTGAGGCCGCTTCGTCTAAAGCAGTGAAAATGACTTGGTCAACGAGAAGATCGCGGGAAGGGAAGTATTCTCCTTTGGCGGTTTCAGGCTTCCGGCCAAAAAATCGGACGCCACAGTGGCCACACTTGGCACCCACTAGAGGAGCGCCACACTGGGAACACAAATTAGCTTTTCCGAGAAATTCACCACCCGTCTTTGGCATAACCTATATTCTAATATTGAAAGGGTAGAAATGCAACTTATGGGTCGATATGGATTAGGCGGAGACAACGGAGCCGCCGGCGGCTTCGATGGCTTTAGCGGCTGCGGCGGAGACGGGGAGATTTACTTTCAGGGCTTTTTCCAGTTTGCCGGTGGCGACGACTTTGATGCCGGACTTGGCGAGCCACTTGGGAGAAAGTTTCAAAGTCTCGATGACGGCTTTTTCGTCGACGGTCTCATTTGCTTTGAATTTGTTGAGAGCGTTCAAGGTGATGATGGCTGCGTCGCCTTTAAGAGACTGGAAGCGGCGCTTGCCACGAACAAAGGGGGTGCGGCGGATCAAAGGCAGCTGACCACCTTCGAACCAAACCGGAATTGAACCCCTGGTCTTTTGGCCTTTTTGACCACGACCAACGGTGTGACCACCCTTGCCGGAACCATAGCCCTGACCTAGGCGTTTGCTACTGCGAGCGCTGACTTTGGTGAGTTGGTTGAGAATCATGGGGCGTTTTCGGCTTGATATTTCTTGAGATAGTCGTGTTTCTGACTCAGGGTCTCGACTGACTTTAGGGCTTTGAAGGTGGCGTAGGAGTTGCTAAGCTTGTTGTTCGTGCCGAGGATCTTGCTGACAACGTCGGTAACGCCGGCGGCTTCGACGATGGCGCGGATGGAACCACCAGCGATGATACCGGTACCGGATGGGGCGGGCTTGAGAATAATGTGGGCGGCGCCGAATTTCTCATTGACCTGATAAGGGATGGTGCCTTTGACGACAGGGATCTTGACGAGATTGCGGTTGGCTAGACGAACGGCCTTCTTGATTGCATCGGCGACGTTCGGGGCTTTGCCAAGACCCAACCCAACCATGCCTTTTTTGTCACCGGTGACGACCAGGGCGGCAAAACTAACCAAAGAACCGCCTTTGGTTTTCTTGCTAACGCGCTTGATCTGGATGACCTGCTCGTAGCTATTGGGGTCGACTGGTCGGCCTCCGCCGCGGTTACCACCTCTCATTGCCATATGCTTTTATACCTTTACTCCTTGTTCGTTTAATGACTCGACTAACGCTTTGACGCGGCCGTGAAAACGATATTCTCCGCGGTCAAGAACGGCAGCGGTTAAGTTGTCCTTCTTGGCGAGGTCGGCCAATTTTACACCAACTTCCTTCGCAATATTGGTCTTATTGGACTTGTTGGTCAAATTCGCGGGAAGAGCAGTGGAACTAAAGGCGGCGAGGACTTTACCGGAGCGGTCGATAATCTGGGCGTGAAGATGCTGATTACTTCGTTTGACGATCAGACGAGGCAAATCGCTTCGGTCTTTGACCCGACTGCTGACACGAAGGGCACGTTTTAGTTGTTTGGTTTTGGCTTTAATCATTTTATTTAGGCAGTTTTGGCGGCGGCTTTGCCGGCTTTGCGTCTAACGACCTCGTCGGAATAACGAATTCCCTTGCCTTTGTAGGGTTCCGGTTCCCGGAGCTTTCTGATGTTGGCGGCGACTTGGCCCACGAGCTGTTTGTCGATGCCGGTGATCTTGACTTTGTTGTTGCCCTCGGTGGCGAAGGTGACCCCGGCAACGGCGCCAAAGGTGATCGGGTGACTGAAACCGAGAGAGAAAACAAGACTCTCTCCGGAGGCGGCAACGCGATACCCGGTACCGACGAGCTCAAGTTCCTTGGTAAAGCCTTGGCTGACACCAAGAACAGCATTGTTGGCGAGAGAACGACCGAGGCCGTGATAGGCGCGGGCAAACTTATCCTCGCCGTGACGGGAAAGCTTCAGGTGGGTGCCCTCAAGTTGTGCGGTGATCTTTTCGGGGAGGGCGACGACAAGATTACCCTTGGGGCCAGCGATGAATAGCTTACCGTCTTTGATCTCTACTTTGACGGACTCGGGCAAAATGATAGGTTTACTGCCGATGCGACTCATAGATTACCAAAGCTGACAAATAACTTCACCACCAAGGCGTTTGGCCCTGGCTTCCCGATCAGTCAGAAGGCCGGCGGGGGTGGAAAGGATACTGATACCGGCACCGGAAAGGGCAGTGGGGATCGAGTCGGCGCCACTGTAGCGTCTGACGCCTGGTTTGCTGATGCGTTTGATGTGGGTCAAGACGGGTTGACCATCGGGTAGGTAATGAAGGGTCAGTTTGATTTCGTCCTCTTCGTCTTCGGATGACAAAAGGAAACCTTGTTTGACCAGGATATCAGCCAAGGCTGTTTTCATTTTGGATTTGGAAACAGTAATTGTTTCTTTCTTGGCCAGATAGCCGTTTCTAATGGCGGTAAGGAAATCTGCGATTGGGTCCATGGGTTATTTACTATCTTTGTAAACGCCGGGAAGTTCTCCCTTGTGGGCTAGTTTTCTAAAGCAAAGGCGACAAAGACCGAAGATACGGATATAGCCGCGGGAACGGCCACAGATCTGGCAACGGTTATGTGCCTTGGTGGGGTGGTTTTTGAGCTTCTCAGCCTTGACGATCTTACTTAGTTTTGCCATAGTTATTCTTTCACGAAGGGCATGCCCATTGCCTTAAGGTAAGCAAAGGCGGTATCCCGATCAGAGGCAGATGTGGTAATAGTGATTTCTAAGCCCTGGATCCTGCCAATTTTATCATATTCGACCTCAGGGAAGACAATTTGCTCCTTCAGGCCAATGGTGAAATTGCCGGCTTTGTCGAAGCTGGTCTTGCTGACGCCCTGGAAGTCACGGAATCTGGGGAGGATGATGTTGATCATTTTCTGAAGAAAATCGTAGGCTCGATCACCACGGAGGGTGACCTTCAAACCGACGACCTCGCCGGCACGAAGGTTGAAGGCGGCAATTGATTGTTTGGACTTAGTCTCGACGGGCATCTGGCCGGTAACGGTGGAGAGCCAGGACTTGGTTTTGGTCAGAAACTCGCGGTCGGTTTTGAAGTCACGGGAACTGGTATTTAAGGTGATCTTGACCAGCTTGGGGACGGCGTTGACGTTTTTGAGTTTAAGCTCATCTTTGAGCTGTTCTCTGACTTTCGTAAGATAGAGTTGTTTTAGTTCTTGGGCCATGTTTATTTGGTGACGACGTTAATTGGTTTGCTGCATTTGGCACAGACGCGGACTTTGGGTTCTTTACTGCTGTCAAACTGGACCCGGGTGGGTTTGCCACAGCTTGGGCAGACGAGGGCAACTGCGGCGGTGGAGAGGGGTCGGCTGAGGGTGGCAATGTGACCGGCCTGTTCACCCTGCTTTTTGATGTGCTTCTTGTAGGTGTTCTTACCTTCGACCACGATCTTATCTTCCAGGGGAAGAACTTTTACCACTTTCCCGGTCTGGTTTTTATCTTTGCCGGCGGTGATTTTGACGGTGTCGTTGACTTTGAATTTGAACATATGCTTTAGAGGACCTCTGGGGCTAATGAGGCGATCTTGGCGAACCCAGCGTCTTTGACCTCGCGGGCAACCGGTCCGAAGATGCGGGTACCGACCGGGGTCTTACCGGCAATAGAGTCAATAATGACACCGGCGTTATCGTCAAAACGAATGTAAGTACCGTCGTCGCGGCGGGTTTCTTTGTGGGTCCGGACGATGACGGCCTTGACGACCTGCTTGTCCTTGACGGTACCGTTGGCTTCGGCTTCAACGACGGCAGCGGTGACAATATCACCAACATAACCAAATCTACGGCGGGAACCACCGTGGACCAAGATGACGCGGAGAGACTTGGCGCCGGAGTTGTCCGCTAGATTGAGAACTGTCCTGATTTGGATCATTTTTTGATACTAACTATTTTCCATGATTTCTTTTTACTGATCGGCCGAACCGATTCCATGACGACCGTGTCACCCTCTTTGGCTTTGATTTGGTTGTCAGCCAAATAGGATTTGGTCCACTTGGTCTTTTTCAGATAAAGGGGGTGGGTTTTGACGGAGGTGACGACGACGGCGGCAGTGCCGGTCATTTTGTCACTCTTAACTATGCCTTTCAGTTGTTTTTTCATATTATTTGCCTTTGGTTAACAATTGGGCGATTTGCTTTTTTATTGCCTTGTGGGCGTTGGTGTTTTTTTCCTGATGGGCCTTGATCGCCAATCTGATTTCAAGCATTTTGGTTTTCAACTCTGCCAGATTGGTCTTATTGGTCGAATTTGCTTTAGTTTTCATATTGGTTATGCTTTGACAATAAATTTGGTAGCGACGCCGATCTTGTGAGCGGCGAGGCGCATGGCTTCTTTGGCCATTTCCGCTGTAACGCCGGAAAGTTCAAAAATGATGGTGCCGGGGCGGATGACAGCCACGTAGGCGTGGATGTCAGCTTTTCCGGATCCCATACGGGCGCCGGCAGCTTTTTTGGTGATCGGTTTGTGAGGAAAAACGCGCAGGTATAGACGCCCGAGACGCTTAGTGTGGTGGGTAATGGTACGGCGGGCGGATTCGATCTGGGCGGCACTCATCCAGCCACATTCCATGGCCTTGAGACCGAACTCACCGAAGGCAATCGAGCTGCCCCGGGTGGCGACACCGGTCATGGTGCCTCTGAATTCTTTTCTATGTTTTCGTCTTGCCGGTTGTAACATGTTTAATTTTTAGCTAATGACTTCGCCGGTATAGATCCAAACCTTAATACCAACGTAGCCGGAGCGGGTCAGGGCGGGGCGCTCACAATAATCGATGTTGGCTCGGAGCGTCTGGGTCGGGATCTGGCCCATTTTGTACTTTTCGCGGCGGCTGATCTCGGCGCCGTTGATACGGCCGGAGAGAGTGATCTTGATACCCTTAGCGCCGGCGGCCATGACCTTCTCGATCGCCTGGTTAACGGCACGGCGGGTAGGATAACGGTGTTCGAGCTGATTGGCGAGGCGGTCGGCGACGAGGGGGGCGGAGATCTCCGGCTGGGCGACCTCGATCGGATGAAGATTGATCTTGACCAGATTAACCTTGGCTTTGGGGGCGCGTTCGCCCAGAATGAGGACGGTGAGCTCTCTTTTCAATTGGTCGATACCTGAGCCCCCGCGGCCGATGACGACGCCGGGGCGACTGACGTGAAGAAAGATGTCGATAGTGTTGATCGAGCGTTTGATCTCAACTTTGGTCAAGCCGGCGAGGGCCAATTTCTTGGTCAGAAACTTCCTGATCTTGAACTCCTCAAGAACATTTTTGCTATAATCTTTGAAGGAAGAGAACCAGACCGACTTGGTCGGGAAGATGACGCCTGTTCTGAATCCGGTGGGGTTAACCTTTTGTCCCATGATTATTTTCTTTTTGTACTAACTTTTTTGACGGGGACAGCTTTGTCCAGCTGGGCTGGATCTTGCTTCGCTCGAGGTGCGACAGACTTGAGGTTGATGGTTAGGTGGGAAGCGGTCCGCTCGAAGGGTTTGTAGCGCATACGACCGCCGAAAAGTCCGCGTTTCAGGGTGCGGCCCTTGGTGGCAAAGGCGGTCTCGACAACCAGTGATTTGGCATCGAGCTTGAGGTTGTTGGTGGCGTTGGCGATGGCCTGCTTTAACACTTTGGAAACGGGGTTGCTGGCCCGTTTGAAGGTGAAATTTAGCTGTTCGAGGGCTTTGGCAGCCGGGAGGCCAACGATCGATTTGGCCACCAAGTTGACCTTGCGGGGAGAGTGACTGATGTGACTGGCTTTGGCGGTAATGATCATGCTTTAGGTCTTGGTTAATACGCGTTTGGTCATCTTGCCATGGCCGTGGAAGGTTCTGGTCGGAGAGAACTCTCCCAAACGGTGACCGACCATATTTTCGCTAACGAAAACTTCTTTGTGGACCTTGCCGTTGTGAACAAGGAAAGTGTAGCCAACGAACTCCGGCGGGATCTGACTGGCCCGAGCCCAAGTCTTGATGGGTTCTTTTTTGCCGGCGGCTTTGAGCTTGTTCACTTTTGCGATCAGCTTTTCGTCGACGTATGGTCCTTTTTTGGCGCTTCGTGCCATGTTATTTAGCGAATATTGCTTTTGATAATGTGTTTGTCACTGTATTTATGCAGTTTTCTAGTCTTCCGACCCAAAGTGCGTTTACCCCAGGGAGATTTGGGCGATTTCATACCAATACCGGAACGTCCTTCTCCACCACCGTGGGGGTGACTCCTGGGATCCTGAGCGACGCCACGAACCTTGGGGCGACGGCCGAGGTGACGGGAACGACCGGCCTTGCCGAGATTTTCTTCTTTGTGATGTTCGTTTCCGAGGGCGCCGATGGTAGCTTTGGTCTCGGCGTCGAAAACGCGGGTTTGACCGGAAGGAAGCTTGACGATGACCTTGTCGCCGTCTTTACTCTGAACAAAAGCAGCCAGGCCGGCACTTCTGACTATCTGGGCACCTTTGCCGGGGGTAAGCTCTAGATTGTGGATCGGGGTGCCAATGGGCATGAACTTCAGAAGAGTGGCGTTGCCGGGAAGCATTTCGACAGTGGCTTTGGTGCTACTGACGACTTTGTCTCCGGCTTTAAGGCCGGTGGGAGCGAGGATATAGTTCTTGACTCCGTTTGGATAGACTAAAAGTGCGATATCGGTAGTCCTGTTGGGGTCATACTCGATAGCAGCCACGCGAGCGGGCATATCGAGAACATTTCTCTTCCAGTCAACGAGACGGAGGTAACGTTTCTGACGGCCACCCTGGCCACGAACGGTTATTTTACCAGAAAAGTTCCTGCCTGACGATTTTTTGTTGATAGTTAGAAGATTTTTCATGGTTTTTGATATTGACGTATTTATATAGATTCCCGATCAGGTCGGGGATGACGGGTGTTTTAGATATTAAAGAGTTTAATTTTTTGACCTGATTTGAGCTTGATGATGGCTTTCTTGAAGCCCTTTTCGGTGGTTTTTTTGCCGGTTTTTCCGGAACGGCTGATGCGACTCTTGACCAGTGTGGTGTTGATGGCGACGACCTTGACACCATATAGCTTCTCTACTTCGTTTTTGATTTGGTTCTTGGTGGCATGTCTGTCCACCTTGAAGGTAAAACGGTCGAGAGCGGTGGCGGCGTAACTTTTTTCGGTAAAGACTGGTTTTGTTATCATTGGTCTTATTTGGCTAATTTGTCAAATTTGTGAGCTTTGAGTAAGGGTAGGACGCGGGCGACGAGAGCCTCGTGCGCGGAGGGGGTAAGGGTGACGAATCTGCTGCCGGCGATAAGGTAAGCGTTGAGTTTGGCTGCTTCGATGAGAGAGACGTTATCTAAGTTTCTCACCGAGGAGATCAGGGCGGGGGTCTCTTTGGCATAGACGAGAAGGGTGTCCGGTTTGGGCAGAAGGGTTTTGACCAGTTTGACTTCCGGCTTCATGACTTCAGGGAAGGTGACAAGCTCGATCGCCTTGTCTTTGGCATAGAGAGAAAGGATACCGGCCAAAGCGGCGGCTCTCATCTTGCGGTTGATCTTCAAGTTTCCCGGTTTGACGCCGGTAGGACCGAAGGCAACACCACCACCGACGAAGGTCGGTGACATTTTGCTGCCGTGGCGGGCATTACCGGTGCCCTTTTGCTTGTACATTTTCTTGGTGGTCTTCGTAAGTTCACCCCGGGTTTTGACCTTGCTGGTGTTCTGGTGGGTGTTGTCACGGTAAACATGGATAACCTGAGCCAGAAGGGCATCGGAAACCTGGTAGTTGAAAACACGAGGATCAAGAATATTGGTCAAATTGGGCTCATTGGTCTTATTTGCCCGCTTCGCGGGAAGTTTATTGGTGGTGGTTTTGGTTGTTTTAGTAGCCATTTTGATTAGGCAAGTTTGGTAACTTTGATGGTGACAAAGGCGTTGGTCGGCCCTGGGACAGCACCTTTGACCTTGAGGATGCCGGTGGCCGGATCATAGGCGATGACCTGGAGGTTTCTGGTAGCGATGTTGGCTCCCCCCATGCGGCCAGGCATTTTCTTGCCGGGAAGAATGCGACCCGGGGTGGTACCCCGGCCGATGGAACCTGGGGTTCTTTGACGGTCTGATTGACCATGGGTACGAGGACCGCCACGAAAACCCCAGCGCTTGACGACGCCGGCAAAGCCTTTGCCTTTGGACTTGGCGCTGACGGTGATGAGTGAATTGGGAGTGACGATCTTTTCGATCTGTAGCAAGCCCCTTGCGGTTTCGTCCTGACCGGGCTTGATTTCTTTGATTCTTTTAGGGGTAAAGTTTAGTTCTTTACTCTTAAGAAAACCCAAGAGGGATTTTTTGGTGGTCATTTTTTTGGCCTGACCAAGGGCAATGATAATGGAACGGTAGCCGTCTTTGTCAACCGTTTTTTCACTAACGACCTGATGGCTCGGAACGAGCAGGGAAGTCACAGGCACGCGCTTGCCAGCCAGAAATTCCTGGCTCATGCGTTGTTTGAAGGCGTAAATTTGGTTTAGCATTTTTGTTAGCCGGGCAAGCTTGTTTTAACATGTATGGTTTACATCTTAATCTCGATGCCGACTCCGGCGGGAAGATCGAGGTGCTGTAATGAATCGATCGTTTTGTTCGTCGGAGAGACAATATCGATCAGACGCTTGTGAGTTAGGATCTTGAAGTGCTCACGGGCGTCTTTGTCGGTGTGGGGACTAATGGTCACCACGATCGACTTCTTCTTGGTGGGCAAAGGCACCGGACCAACCACCTGGGCGCCAGCAGCAAGAGCAGTGCGGATGATCTTGTTGGCAGCCTCATCAATGACTCGGTGGTCGAATGACTTGAGTTTGATGCGGATGCGTGGTTGGGCGGTCATATGCCTTTATTTATTCAAGAACTTCAATAATAGAACCGGCACCGACGGTCTGGCCGCCTTCGCGGATAGCGAAGCGGAGACCCTTGTCCATGGCGACGGGAGTGATCAGCTCGACCTCAATTTTGGCGTTGTCGCCGGGCATGATCATCTCGACACCTTCAGGGAGCTTGAGCTCACCGGTGACGTCGGTAGTTCTGAAGTAGAACTGAGGCTTGTAACCGGTGAAGATCGGGGTGTGGCGTCCACCCTCATCCTTACCGAGGACGTAAACCTCAGCGGAAAACTTCTTGTGGGGCTTGACGGAGCCCGTCTTGGCCAAAACCTGACCGCGGATGACGTCGGCTTTTTCGATACCACGAAGGAGGATGCCGGCATTGTCACCAGCCTGACCCTGGTCAAGACTCTGGTGGAACATTTCGACACCGGTGACGACACTGGATTTGGTGTCACGGATACCAACAATCTCGATGGTGTCCCCGACCTTGACGACTCCGGTCTCAATACGACCGGTGACGACGGTACCGCGTCCCTTGATAGAAAAGACGTCTTCGACGGGCATGAGGAAGGGCTTGTCGAGGTCACGAACGGGGGTAGGAATCCATTCGTCGACAGTGTCCATGAGCTTCATGATGCCGTCTTGCGCCTCCTTATCGCCTTCGAGAGCCTTCAGGGCGGAAACGCGGATGATGGGGGTGTTTTCCTCAAAACCGTATTTCTTCAAGAGCTCTTTGATCTCCATTTCGACGAGCTCGAGAAGCTCGGCGTCGGTAACAGCGTCGACCTTGTTTAGGGCAACGACCAGTCTGGGGACGTTCACCTGGTGAGCCAGAAGAAGATGTTCCTTGGTCTGAGGCATGGGACCATCGGTGGCAGCAACCACCAAAATTGCGCCGTCCATCTGGGCGGCACCGGTGATCATGTTCTTGATGTAGTCCTTGTGACCCGGACAGTCGATGTGGGCGTAATGGCGAAGCTTGGTCTCATAAGGAACGTGACTGATCTGGATCGTGACTCCACGGGCCTTCTCTTCGGGAGAAGCATCGATCTGATCAAAGGCCATAGCGGTAGCTAATCCTTTGGCGGCCAGGGTGTTGGTAATAGCAGCGGTAAGAGTGGTCTTACCGTGGTCAACATGGCCAATGGTGCCGATGTTGAGATGCGGTTTGGTGCGGTTGAATGCCATTTTATTTATTTCTAACTATTAATTAATTCTAATTTTCTTACTTAGTTGGTTGTTGGTTAACCTTCAAAAGCTTACTGGCCAGACTGTCAGGAAGGACCTCGTAATGGCTGGGTTCCATGTAGTAGCTGGCGCGGCCCGCGGTGAGTGAGCGGATGACGGTAGCGTAGGAGCCCATTTCCGAAAGAGGTACGGCAGCGATAACGACACGGGCGTTCCCTCTTTGGATCGTCCCCTGAATCTGAGCCCTGCGGCTACTGATATCCCCGATTATATCACCAAGGTACTCTTCCGGGGTAGTCACCTCCACTTTCATGATAGGTTCGAGGACAACGGGCTTGGCGCTCTTGACAGCATCCTGCACAGCCATGGAGCCGGCGATCTTGAAGGACATCTCCGAAGAGTCGACTTCGTGGTAACTACCGTCGACAACATCGACCTCGATATCAACAAGGGGGAAGCCGGCGATGATACCGTTGGCCAGACACTCGCGGACACCTTTTTCGATCGGGGAAATAAATTCCTTGGGAATGACTCCGCCGACGATCTTGTTGTTGAAGAGATAGCCCTCGCCACGGGTCTTGGGGCGAACGATGAGAACACAGTGACCATATTGGCCGCGGCCTCCGGACTGGCGGATGTATTTACCTTCACCCTCGGCCTCTTTGGTGATGGTTTCACGGTAGGCGACCTGGGGAGTGCCGGTGGTGGCATCGACCTTGAACTCACGGCGGAGACGTTCGACCAGAACCTCGAGATGGAGCTCGCCCATGCCGGAAATAACGGTTTGGCCGGTTTCATGATCGGTTCTGATCTGGAAAGTCGGGTCTTCATCCCCAAGTTTGTTGAGGGCCAACCCAAGTTTTTCCTGGTCGGCTTTTGTTTTTGGTTCGATCGCCAGAGAGATGACGGGTTCTGGGAAGGTGATCGACTCGAGGACGATAGGCTTGGTTTCTTCACAAAGAGTGTCGCCGGTTTTGGTGGATTTTAGGCCAATGACGGCAACGATCTCGCCGGCGCCGGCCTGATCAATTTCCTCACGATCGTTACTGTGCATGAGAAGAATGCGACCGATACGCTCACGCTCACGCTTACCGGGGTTGTAGATGAACGAACCTTGTTTGAGTGTGCCTGAGTAGATACGGACATAGGTCAGACGGCCAACATGGGCATCTGCCTGAATCTTGAAGGCAAGGCCGGAGAATGGTTCTCCAAGTTCGGGTTTCCTGGTTTCTTCAGCGTTGGTGTCCGGATTGGTACCGGTGACGGCGCCGCGGTCCAGCGGAGAGGGTAGAAAGTCGACGACCGCATCGAGCAGGGGCTGAACGCCTTTGTTACGAAGAGATGAGCCGGGAAAGACGGGGACAATAATATTGCTACAGGTGGCCTGGCGAAGAGCGGCTTTGAGAGCGGGCACCGGCAACTCCTTGCCTTCGAGGAAATCGTTGATAAGCTGATCGTCGGTTTCGGCAATGGATTCGATCAGTTTGGCGCGGGCGGTTTCGACCTCATCTTTCATATCAGCGGGGATCTCATCGGAGACGACGTATTTGGCGCCGGTCTCATCACCCCGCCAAACGATGGCTTTACGCTCAAGGAGGAGAACAATGCCTTTAAAAGTATTTTCGACACCGATGGGGAGAGCCATGACGGCGGTCTTGGCACCCAGTTTTTCGTGAACTTCTTTGATGGTGTTAGCAAAGTCAGCTCCGAGAACGTCCATTTTGTTGATGAAGGCAATGCGGGGAACTTTGTATTTGTCCGCCTGGCGCCAAACTGTTTCGGTCTGGGACTGGACGCCGGAACCGGCATCGAGAACAATGACACCGCCATCGAGAACGCGAAGAGAGCGCTCGACCTCGGCGGTGAAATCGACGTGACCCGGAGTATCGATGATGTTAAAACGATGTTCGTCTTTGTAGAGAGAATCGGCTAAAACTGGGGTCCAGAAAGTAGTGATGGCGGCGGAAACGATGGTGATACCGCGCTCGCGCTCCTGGTCCATCCAATCCATGACGGTGTTGCCTTCATCAATATCGCCGATCTTGTAGGTTTGACCGGTATAGAAAAGAATGCGTTCGGAAGTGGTGGTTTTACCAGCGTCGATGTGGGCAATAATACCGATGTTCCTGACTCGGTTTAGGGGTACTTTTTTCTGGTTAGTTGTGGTGGCCATATAGTTTTATTTTACCTTTTGACAAGAAAAATCCCGCCTTGGCGGGATAACTCCTCAGCGAGGCTAATTTTAACACAAAGAGGGTTCCTTTTCCACAACCGGAGACTATTAGTTTAGAAGGGGTGTTTTTGCGGCGATGGCCAGATCCACCTCTTGACGGAAATAGTTGAAGGCTAAGATGGGGAATTCTTCGTAAGTGAGAGGTTTGCCCTCAATAATGGCGGAAAAGTCACCTGGCGTTATCTCTCTTGTTATTCCCATCTGCTGTGCCAGAAAACACATCATCGCAGCACAGACATCTACCCTAAATCTCTCCCCAATTCTAAAAAGCAGTGACTCAACATTGTGGTCATGGGAATGGAGACCTAATTCCTCGCATGTCTGACTCATTTTTCGTGGGTGATCGACGATAGCGGAAGCGGCGAGGGCGGCAGCCGTCAGAGCCAGTTCCAGGGACATGTCTTTCTCAAGATATCCAGGAATGAGTAACTTGAATCGGGCAACCGCTTCCAGTACTTGAGTTTCGTCAAAAGGGGAACCTGAGTCCGTTGACCAGATATCTATTAACTCGGCCACCTTTGCCTCGATAGCGGCAGTGCGTTTTTCTTTATTTGTCTCGCGAGCCATAGAGCGATATTATTATCTTATAGGGCCATTGTCAAGCGTTTGTCCAGACCCCGCTAGAATTCAAAGCGGATATGTTTGAAGCGGTATTTTTTTTCGGGATCGAATGGGGCAAAACCCTCCGTTTGGGGGAGGAGGGAGGCGACGAGGGCGAGAAGAAGGGTCGATGACTGGTATTGGCTTTTGTGGGCGGTCAGAGCCCACCATTTGCATAGCCGCTCTTTCAGGGAAAGCCTGATGATCAGTTCCGGGGCGGCGGCGAACTCGGAGACCCGGCTATCGAGAAGGTTGCTCCTGATTGTTCCAACCGGGGCCACCAGAAGTAAACTCTTCTTGGTATCCCGCGCGAGTTTCATCAGATAAAGCGAAAGGGCGATGTGATCGGGATGGCCGGTAACACCGGAGGAATCGTAGCTAACGACCAGGTCGTAATGGCTGACATATTCCCCGACGACGGGACGCCAGGTATGGACACTTCTTAGCTTCCCGTCCGGAAAATTAAAGATTTCGAAGTTTGCAACACCGAGCCTGCGGACAGCGAGAAAAAACTCCTGCCTGCGGATCTGGCCCAAACTTTGGCCCCGACCATGGATGTGAATCTTGCCCTGATCGCCGGAGGTCAGACAAACGACCGTGACCTTGGCGCCGGCTGAGAGGAGTTTTTGAATCAACCCGCCGGTCATAACCGTTTCATCGTCGGGGTGGGGAAAAATGACGAGAACTTTTTTGTCTTTGAGATCGGATAAGGATTTGACAGTGGCCATGGCGCAATCTTTGTTGATTGCGGGCCCCGACCTCTTGGTCGGGACAGGTTCCACCTCAATCTAAGTACTTTATTTATGGACTAAACCATCAACGAGATGGCGCACGCTTCCATCTCTCGGTTTGGTTCTTATAATGATATCAGAAAATTGCCTACAGGGTCCGTCTCTGCAGGGGTTGACAATTGTAGTTTTGATGATATTATTGATGCTAATATGAGTACTAGTAACAACACTATTTCTATTTCCGAACTCCGCCAGGATGCAACCAATTTGATCAACTTGGCAGTTAGCCAGCAAAATCCGCTCATCGTTATGCAGAGGTCAAAACCGAAAGTGGTGGTGGTGGACTATCAATATTTCCGTGCCCTGGAGGAAGCGATCATGGACATAACCGATAATCAGGAAGCTGAAAAGGCAAAACTAGAACCGACAGAATCATTTGATAAATATTTTGAGAAACGGTTCGGCGGGAAAACTGAATGAAGCTATTGATCACGAAGAAAGCAAAAAAGGAGTTGGATAGACTTCCAGGTCCGGTGGCCAAAAATATTTCTGAGAAATTACTTTTCCTTCCCAAAAATCCGTTTCCAGCCAACTCTAAAAAACTTTCCGGCCAGAATAATTATCGGATCCGGATAGGATCATTCCGGGTTATTTATTCGATAAGCCCGAGGTCAAAAACGATTACGATTCTAAGAGTCGCTGACAGAAAAACTATTTATCGTTAGGAATTCGCCAAAATTTTTAGGTTTAGTTTTTATCATGATACCAGAAAACTTTACTTGCGGAGACGTCGGGTTCTTTTGCCCAAAATTCTTCTTTCAGGTTTTTCTTCTACCGCGTTCACTCGGGCCCTGAGTTCTTCCAAAATAAAGGCATAGAGTTTCATTCTGCCCTCAATAATACGAAGACCTAAATCAAAAATACTTTTTTGATCAGGGCCATGCTGCCAGTCACTTTCAGCGAAAGCGGCGGTTTCCATGAAAGTGGATTCGTACTCGGCGATACTTGTTTGAATCCACAAAATTAATTCAGCGGGGCTTTTTGTGTCGAGAAGATTTTCGATATATAAAGGGCTGATTTCATGGCCCAACTTTTCGCGGACCCTTTGGGCAAATTGCTCGTGACTCATGAAAATGAGTTTATCATGCCCATAAATGAGAGGGGTAAAGTCTAAAAAGGACGGACGCTACCATCTAAAGTGACTAAATGCTTTATTCGCATCTGCCATCCTATGAGTGTCGAGTTTCTTCTTCATGGCGTTGCCGGTTTGTTCGTGGGCTTCTATGACCTCAGCCACGAGTTTGGCGGCGAAAGAGTGATAAGAGCTATTGCTTCGGGCACGGGCGGCGTCGATGATCCAACGGATAGCGAGAGTCTGCTTTCTTTCGTTTCGGACCGGCACTGGAACCTGATAGGAGGCGCCACCGACACGGCGAGAGCGGACCTCCATCGCAGGTTTGACATTCTCGAGGGCCTCGTTGATATAAGTCATCTCGTCGACTTTGGTTTGTTCCTTCAAGAGTGAGAGAGCATCATAGACCTGTTTGGTGGCAACAGACTTTTTGCCATCACTCATGACGGCATTGATGAGCTTGGTGACCATCTGACTATTGTATTTGGAGTCCGGGATGACGACTCGGGTGTAGTTTTTGTGAGCTCTCATAGGTTATTTTGCTGCTTTGGCCATACGGGCGCCATACTTGCTACGGCTGGTGTTTCGTTTTTCGACACCGGCGCAGTCAAGTTTGCCCCTGATAATGTGATATTTGACACCCGGAAGGTCGCGGACGCGGCCACCCCTGATCATGACGATGCTGTGCTCGGCCAGATTGTGACCCTCGCCCATAATATAAGCGGTAACTTCCTGCTTGTTGCTCAGGCGGACACGGGCGATCTTTCGCAGAGCTGAGTTTGGTTTCTTGGGTGTCATAGTCTTGACCTGAAGACAAACCCCGATTTTCTGGGGGTTGGTGTTGGTGGTCATTTGACGCTTTACTGAGTTGAAACTCTTGCGCAGAGCAGTGGTCTTAATTTTACGAGTTAAGCGTTTTCGACCTTTTTTGACTAGTTGGTTGATTGTAGGCATAAATACAGTCCTATATTTTACCAGAGATTCTCAATTGCCGCACGGGATTTGGAGGTAGGGATAAGGCGGCCAATAATAACGTTCTCTTTCATACCAATAAGATGGTCGACCCGGCCCTGGACCGAGGCGTCGGTCAGGACGCTGGTTGTGTCCTGGAAGGAAGCGGCAGAGAGCCAGCTGTCGGTGTAGAGAGAGGCCCTGATGGTCCCCAAGATGATATGGGTGGCGGTCGCAGGGTTCCCCCCTTGGGCGATGACGGCTTCGTTGGCGAGTTCGTAAGTACCGCGACTGACAACGTCACCGGAGAGGAGTTGTGTGTCACCGGGCTCATCGATCCTAATCTTGTCGCTCATTTGACGAACGATGACTTCAAAATGCTTGTCATTGATGGCGATACCCTGGGATTCGTAGACGCCCTGAACTTCCTTGATCAGATATTCCTGGCTCGCGCGGAGACCCTTGATCTTCAAAAGATTCTTGACATCAACGCCTCCGGAAGCAAGTTGGGCACCGGCACCAACCACATCTCCGTCGGCGACGAGGAGGTTGAGAGTCAAAGGAACAACGTATTCCTTGCGGTCTTCTTTCGAACCCGTTGGGGTGATGGTGATACGGTAACCGTTATCGGTTTCCATGACCTTGACCTTACCGGAGACCTCAGCGATGGGGGCGGCGATCTTTGGAGAACGAGCCTCAAGAAGCTCGGTGACGCGGGGAAGGCCTTGGGTGACGTCGAGACCGGCGACACCTCCGGAGTGTTTGGTACGCATGGTCAACTGGGTACCGGGCTCCCCAATACTTTGGGCGGCGATGATACCGACCGGATCGCCGACCCTGGCCATGGCGTTGGTGGCGTAGTTCATGCCATAGCACTTGGCACAAATCCCGAAACGAAGTTTGCAAGTCAGGGGGGAATGAATAAGGACACTCTCGACTTTGGCCTCTTTGATTTGTTTGGCAATCAGGTCAGTGATCAGCTCACCGGCGTCGACGATAACCTTCTTGGTGGTAGGATCGATTACCTTTTTGGCTGCAATTCTGGTGACGAGCCGGGCGGCAAACTGGGCGCCGCGAATATCCGATCTGATCTCCAAACCTTCAGTTTCGCCACAATCATCAGCACGAATGATAACGTCGTGACTGACATCAACCAAGCGACGAGTAAGGTAACCGGCATCAGCGGTACGAAGAGCAGTGTCAGTTAAACCCTTACGGGAGCCTCTAATGGCGGTAACGTACTCGAAGATGGAGAGACCTTCGCGATAGTTGCTCTTGGTGGGTAGTTCGACGAAGTTTCCCATTGGGTCAACACCGATACCACGCATGGCAGAGAGTTGTTTTATGGTGTTCTTGTTGATACGTCCGCCACCGGTGTCGATGATGGTCCTGATCGGGTTATCGACAGAAAATGTGGTCCAGGTTTTTTCGGCCAGTTCCTCGGTCGTCGCCATCCACATATCGATAGTCAGCTTCTTTCTTTCTTCGTTGGTGATCAAACCGAGGCGATAATTATCTTCAATTTCCTTGGCTTTCTTGTTGCCATCCTCGAGAATGTCCTCTTTACCGGAGTAAAGTTCGTTATCGGAGATCGAGAAGGACAGACCGGAAGTAGTAATCACTTCGAACCCGAGATTCTTGATATCATCAATCAATTTCACGACACGGTCGTTGTCGAGCTCCTTGATCGCTTTTTCAAAAAGATTACTTAGGGCCTTGGCCGGCATGGCTTCATTGTTGAACTTCCACTCCTCGGGGAGGATCTGGTTGAAGAGGATTCTGCCAACAGTGGAGTCGGTCAAAACCGTGTCTTCGGGGTTTAGGCGAATCTTGATCGCTTGGCGAAGCTTGATGATGTCGTTTTGGTGGGCGGTGATGGCTTCTTCCCGGCCGGCAAAGGGTGAGGTGTGGGCCGGAATAGTGACGTCAACACTAGAGATGAGATAGATACCGATACCCATTTCTTTCTTGACCGGAATGTTGATGGGGTTACCACTGGAAGGCTTCAAGAGGTTGACGCGGGGGAACATGTACTTGACGGCTTCCTTTTTGGCCTTGTCAGTCAAGGGGACGTGGACGGCCATTTGGTCGCCGTCGAAGTCGGCATTGAAACCTTCACAGACGACGGGGTGAAGTCTGATGGCAGAGCCCTCAACCAGGACCGGCCAGAAGGCCTGGATAGAGAGCTTGTGGAGCGTTGGAGCGCGGTTTAGAAGGACGGGGTGTTCGTGGGTGATTTCCTCAAGAATATCGAAGACTTCCGGAGGGCGTTTCTCGATGATATTTTTGGCAGATTTGACGTTGGGGGCGAGACCCTTGAGGATCAGTTCGCGGAGTACGAACGGTTTGAACATCTCCAGGGCCATTTCCTTAGGCAAACCACATTGATTGATATCGAGCTCCGGACCGACGACGATGACGGAACGACCCGAGTAGTCAACGCGCTTGCCCAGGAGGTTTTGACGGAAGCGGCCCTGCTTTCCCTTGAGAAGATCGGAGATACTCTTGAGGGTCTTGCCGGTGCGACTCCGCCTGCTGGTCTTGGCTTGAGAAGAATCAATCAGGGCATCGAGGGCCTCCTGAAGCATGCGCTTTTCGTTTCTTAAAATAATCTCGGGGGCGCCGAGTACGATAAGGTGTTTCAAGCGGTTATTGCGGTTAATGACACGGCGATAAAGATCATTGAGGTCAGAGGCAGCATAGCGACCACCGGAAAGCTGAACCATCGGGCGAAGATCCGGAGGGATAACAGGAAGGACGGTTAGAATCATCCATTCGGGTTTGATCTCCGAATTCTTTAGACCTCGAACGACCTGAAGACGCTTGGTAGCTTTGAGGCGCTTGGTCTCGGAATTACTTTTGAGATCTTCGCGAAGTTTCCCCGCAAGGGCATCCAGATCGAGACGTTTGAGGCTCTCGATGAGGGCTTCGGCACCCATACCAACAGTGAGCCAATCGGTGAGACCGTAGTCTTCGAATTTCATGAACTCGGATTCAGAGAGCAGGGAGTTGACCTGAACACTGCCAATTAGGTCGGCCAGTTTTTGGCTGATCTCTTCCTGAAGGGTGATCTCGGAAACCATCTGCTCCCGTATGGCAGCGATTCTTTGTTTGAGGCCGAGTTTGGCGTTTTCGATCTTCAACGCTTGCTCGTCTTTGTCTTTGACGGCTTTCTTCAGGGCAACAAGCTGACCCCTGCCCTCATCTTTGAATTTTTCGATGCGGTTGTCGAAATCGTTTCTAATATCTCCGACTTTTCTTTCCTTCTCGCCGGCAATCCTACTAATAGCCCCTTCCTTCGCCGACTCATCGATGGCGAGAACCAAGTACTTGGAAAAGTAGATGACGGAAGTTAGTTTCTTGGGAGAAATGTCGAGGATGAGCGAAATTTTGCTAGGGGCACCCTTGAAGAACCAGACGTGGGCGATGGGGGTAGCCAGTTTGATGTGGCCCATGCGCTCGCGACGAACACGGCTTTGGGTAACCTCAACTCCACACTTGTCGCAGATAATGCCACGGAAACGAACGCGTTTGTACTTGCCGCAGTAACATTCCCAGTCTTTGGTGGGGCCGAAGATGCGTTCGCAGAACAGACCATCTTTTTCAGGCTTTTGGGTACGATAGTTGATGGTTTCGGGTTTCAAAACCTCACCGTGGGACCAGGACAAAATTTCCTCGGGGGAAGCGAGTTTGATTTGGAGCCCGGCAAAGTCAACAATGTTTTTCATTTATCTTTTTTCTTTTTAATTTCAATCTTCGTCGTCATCTTCGTCTTTCTTTGGCTCGACGGGTTTGTCTTCGGCCGGAGTGGCGGAAGCGACATCATCGGTGGCCGTGGCGGCGGGGGTAACGCCGTCGTCGGCCGGAGTGGCGGAGCCGTCCGTAGGAGCAACGGGGACAACGACTTCCGGCTCCTCAGCAATAACGGGGCCGGTGGGAATGATAGAAAGACAGAGGGAGTTTAATTCCTTGACCAAAACCTTGAATGATTCCGGAACAGTACTCTCGGGGATGGGTAGACCCTTAACAATTGCCTCGAAGGCTTTGGAGCGGCCGACGACGTCGTCTGATTTGATCGTCAGCATTTCCTGCAAAGTGTGGGCGGCCTTGTGTGCTTCGAGAGCCCAGACCTCCATTTCTCCGAGTCTTTGACCTCCCATTTGAGCCTTACCACCAAGAGGCTGTTGGGTAACAAGACTGTAAGGTCCCGTGGAACGGGCGTGGGTCTTGTCCTCAACCATGTGGATAAGCTTGAGAATATAGGCGACACCGACGGCGGTCTTTTGGGCGAAGGGTTCACCGGTGCGGCCATCATGAAGCAGGACCTTGGCGGAACGGGGATAGCCGGCCTTCTCTAGGAGAGAACTGATTCGTTCTTCATCGATCTTTTCGAAGACTGGGACGGCGACCTTGATACCGAGTCCTTCGGCAGCGAGCCCAAGCTGTGCTTCAAGAAGCTGACCTAGGTTCATACGGGCGAGAACCGATAGGGGTGAGATCATGATATCGACGGGGCGACCGCTCTGCGTGTAGGGCATGTCCGCCTTGGGAACGATCTTACTGATAACGCCTTTGTTGCCGTGGCGTCCGGCCAACTTGTCTCCAACCGTGATGCGACGAAGCTGAGCGACTTTGACGCGGATTTGGCGAATAACGCCGGCGTCGAGTTCGTCACCCTGTTCGCGGTCGAGGATTTGGACAGAGATAACGGTACCCTGCTCGCCGTGGGGCATGCGTAGAGAGGTGTCGCGCACTTCCCGAGCCTTTTCGCCAAAGATGGCGCGGAGCAATCTTTCTTCAGCCGTAAGTTCGGTCTCGCCCTTTGGAGCGATCTTGCCAACAAGAATGTCGTTGGGTCCAACATTACTACCGATAACGACAACGCCATCTACGTTGAGGTTGCGAAGATCCGGCTCTGAGACGTTTGGTATATCTGAAGTCAATTCTTCAGCTCCGAGTTTGGTATCCATGACGTCGGCGACGTATTCATTTATGTGAATAGAACTCAATAAATCCTCTTCGAGAAGTCGGGAACTGATGGCAATGGCGTCCTCGTAACCAAGCCCTTCTAGAGAGCCGTAGGCAATAAACAGGTTCTGACCGATGGCGAGCTCACCGTTTTCGGCAGAAGGACCGTTGATAATAAGGTCGCCCTTCTTGACTTCATCACCGGCCATGACGAGAGGAGATTGGCTATAGCTGGTACTTTGGGAGGTACGGTGGTATTTTCTGATGTGATAAGTCTCAACGTCGCCCTTGACTGTGACAAAGCCGTAGTCGATGTCAGAAATTTCTTTGGCGGCATTTTTTGCCTGCTCGGGATCAAGTTTGATACTGACGTGGTTGGCGTCTGAGCTGACAACCTTACCGGTGTGACGGGCGACGACGACCCAGCCCATGGCCTGGGCGACGGGCGCTTCCATACCCGTGCCGACGATAGGAGCTTCCGGTTTCAACAGAGGAACGGCTTGAGTTTGCATGTGAGAACCCATGAGGGCACGGGTACCATCATCGTGCTGAACAAAAGGGATCAAGGAGGCGGAAGTGCCGACCACCTGGCGGGGGACAACGTCAATATATTGGATTTGGTTGGCGTCAACCTCGATGAACTGGCCGTCAAAACGGGCGGCGACCCACTTATCGATGATCACATTTTCACTTCTGCCGACTTCGGCGTGAGTGATGTAGTACCTTTCTTCGTCATCGGCGGTGAGATACTCGATTTTGTCGGTGATCTTCATGACACTTTTGCCGTCTTTTTCCTGCTTTTCGACCTTGAAGTAAGGGGACTCGAGGAAGCCAAACTCGTTGATATGGGTGTAGAGGGCAAGATAGGTGACAAGACCGATGTTTTGACCTTCAGGGCTTCTGACTGGGCAAATTCTGGAATACTGTGAGGCGTTGATGTCACGCATAGAGAAACTGGCGCGTTCCCGGGTGACACCACCGGTTCCCATGACCGAAAGACGACGAAGGTTGTCGATCTCAGAGAGGGGGTTAACCTGTTCGAGAATGGAGCTTAATCGATTGCGTCTGAAGAATTCATAGACGGAAGCAATGATCGGTCGGGGGTTAATGAGAGCAGAGGGGGTCGGTAGGTCCTCGGCCTTGGCCATACTCATTTTTTCCTTGATGGAGCGCTCCAGACGAAGTAGTCCAACACGGAAAGCGGTCTGGTTCACCAGCTCACCGACGCGTCGGACGCGTCGGTTGGCCAGGTGATCAATGTCGTCGATTTTGCCAGTACCATTTTGAAGCCCGATGATGAAACGTACCGCGGCGACAATGTCCTGCTTGTCGAGGGTGACGTGTTTTTCGTCAATTGGGAGATTCAAACCCAGTTTTTTGTTGAGCTTGTATCTGCCGACTAAGCCGAGGTCGTAGCGGCGGCTGTCGAAGAACATTTGATGAAAAAGATTTTTGGCGTTCTCAACCACGGCCGGTTCGCCGGGGCGAATCTTGTCATAGAATTCAAGAAGGGCCTCGTTGGTGTTCTTGCTGGTGTCTTTCAGAAGGGTGGTTTCGATATATTGGTGGTCAGTATCGGTATTGATATCCGTAAAAAGACTCCTGATCTCATCGTCAGTTTCATAACCAAGAGCGCGCAGAAGCGTGGTCGCCGAGATCTTCCTGTGACGGTCGATCCTGACGGAAATGTGGTCATTTCGGGAAACAATGAACTCTAGCCAGGAACCACGGAAAAGGGGGCGGATCTCAGCCCGGTACAGAAAGCGGCCACTATTGGGATCAAGTTCGCGGGTAAAAAAAACGCCCGGTGAGCGGACGAGTTGGTTGACCACGACACGTTCGACGCCGTTAATAATAAAGGTGCCGACGGAGGTCATCAGGGGGATGTCTCCCAAAAAGATTTCCTGCTCCTGGATCGCTTTGGTCTGGAGATTTGTCAGTTTGGCGGTAACTTTTAGCGGGGCTTCAAAGTTGACACCCTTCTCCATTGCCTCTTTGGGGGTCAGTTTGGGTTTACCAAGGTGGTGATCAGAAAACTCCAGCTGGAAAAATTTTCCGGTGAAGTCTTTGATGGGATTTAGTTCTTGGAGAGATTGGCGGATGCCGGTTATGAGAAAGTCTTTGTATGAATCAACCTGAATTTGAGTGAGGTTTAATTCCGGTAACTTCTTATGGGATTTACCCCAGTTTTCGCGAATAGCTTTTTTAGGCATCCTTTTATGGCTTTGTTAAGGCAGGACTCTTAACTGAAACGGGTGGTCCTATACAGACGGAAAAAACCTGGCCACCGTCGTTTAGCCAGATTTAATTGACTGTTGGTGATGTTACCAGATACGAGCCAGCCTTGTCAACTAGGGAATTAATTTTGTCAACGGGAAATCAACAACCCCGCGGCAGAGCCGCGAGGTAGCGAGGAGAAGCCGGTGATTTTACCGCACCACTCGAGCCACAGTTGTACAGCTAGAACCCGCAGAATTCTTGGACACTATACTTATGTAGTATGTCGCCCCACCAGCACTTTTGTCAAAAACCAACACCAATGTTTTGGCCCCTCCGTTCTTGAGAATTGTATATTGAGATCCTCCAGGAACTACCACTCCAGACGCCTGCCCTACAGAGCTCCACATCATGGTCGCCCCCAATTTCACAGATACCAACCTCTGGCTCGATGCATTATTCCCCCAGGTCGCAGTTATCGAATCTATATAGCGATCAGCCCCTGTGGGATTGGCCACTGCAAAAATCACGTCGTTCGTCGTAAGCGAAAGGGCAGACCCAGTGATGTTCACACATGTAGAAGACACGGGCGACGTTGGGATCGGAACCGGTGTCGTCCGGGGCGCTGTAGTAACAATTGGACACGCAGGCACAGCAGCACTTACGACTTCAGAATAACCTGTCAGTGGTGTATAGCTAGCATCATTGTTGACCACTCGGTAGCGATACTGATATGTCGTCTGTATGGCCACAGCATTGTCGTAATAATGCAGCGGTGTAGGCAACCCCGTCGTCAGACCAATCCGAGCAAAGTTACTACATCCCACCCCGACACACCGTTCCATATCATACCAATAGGTCCCTGATTGCGGCTTCGCCACAAAATACGCCTCCACACCCGTACAAGTCACCTTATTAATCCAAATAGTAGCTCCGGGTGGCGGCGTCGGGGTTGGCGTCGGGGTTGGCGTCGGGGTTGGCGTCACAGTGCCTCCACAGTTATTACTCCCCCTAAATTTTCTACAAATCAGATTTACAGCCGATTGCACCGATGCGGTCGTATCCTCTTGCGGAATTTGGATCCCAGAAACACCGCTAACTCGCCACCAACTCACTTGCCAGGACAGGGCCGCGTCACCGGCTCGAATATTATTCCCCGCCCCAGTGAAAATTTTCTCTACAGAAGAATTCCTCACCCCACAACCGTCTACCCACCAAACAGCATAGCCTGGATCGCCGGCTGAGTAAGCAGTCGCACAAGTGTTATAAGGGACTTTCTGTCTCGTCGGTTGCACCGCAATCACAAAATCGTAGCTGTTTGGCGAATAAACCGGTGACTGGGCCGTGTCAGCAGCCACAGAGGTGGCCAGCTTTTCGGCATATGTTTTGGTGGCCGAACCAAAGTAATCCGGACAAAAGTACCTCGTGACATACGAATTCGGGTTGGAGGGTATTGGCAAAACATTGTATGCCGTTCCAGTGTTAACAACCGCAAACACCTTTCCGGTAATCTGCAACTCCCCTCCAGAGAGATCGCTCACTCTCTTCCTGATTGAGTCAAAGTCCACCACTGGCGCGAATTGATTCGGAAGGGGATCAAAATGAGCCTTGGAGCTAGCAAAAAACACCCGGTTAAAATATTCCTTCGGAGTCACCCCGTAATATGTGGACTGGTACTGTGAATAAAAGGCTCCCTGGTTGGGGTTCGGATCAGCGGGAGAACAAACAAAGTTCCCCCAGCTATATCCGCCAAAGTAACCTCCCAACAGAACTGCAATATTCACGTTTTGTGTCAAGGTAGCCACATTAAATGCCCCAGTGGCTGCAGAACTAGAACCAGATGTGCCCTGGGTTGTCTCCGCGGAACTCACCCCAGAGGGAGTTGACGAGGTCGTCGTCAGAATTATTTTGTCCAACCTAAACCCATCCTCTCTCATCCACACATTCAAGGTGTGTGTTCCGGCAGAGGGAACCGTAATCTTGGCAGAAGTGCCATCTAAAGTCCCCTTGGCCCACACCCAAGAGGAATCGGCCTTAGGAATATTAATCCGATCAGCGGTCGAAACAAACTTGCCGTCCAGTCCCACATGTACAGAGTCGTTGCCTCCCGCACTTTCTCTCCCAGTTGGCTTGGAACTTCCCCTCACCCAAACCGTATATGTCCTGGGGTAGTTCAAACCAGACGGAAACCCAATTGTATATCGCAGTTCTGGGCTGGAACCAGTAAAGTTACTGTTTATAATACCACCGCTATTGGGTGTTACTGACACTGCGTCACTTCCACTAAAACCAGACGGAGAAGTGATTTTAGACCAGGTTCTCCCCCCACGAGCTACGACGGCGCTGTAATGCTCCGCGTCAATAACTACTTGGCCGCTCTTCTCAGTAAAAGTGGTACTGCTTGTTACAGCTGCAAGAGAAGACCCACTCACCAAAGATCCTTTCACAGAAATACTCATTCCGTTCTTAAGAGCAGCTCTCCTGGTCGAAGATAAACCAGACAGGTTCAACAAATATCTGGTTCCACCGGTGGAATCCAGATAGTAAGTTGTCGCTCCACTCGTTGTGCTTATCGCCAATTTTCCACTCAAGGTGGTTGTCGATCCCGCCGCCCTCGGTCGCGGGTCAAATTTCATGCCACTACCCAAAACCAAAACCGCCACGATCATCACCACCAACAAAAAGATCACCTTCGACAAACGGATAATGCTAGAACGTTTCCGCGAAACCCTCATCTCTCCCCACTATTCCACACAACCAGACTTCTTGTCAATGCCCATGTGTGCCCATGTGTGCGTCCTTATCCCGGGTCGGGGTAGTGGCAGTCCTTCCACTTCTTGCCGCTTGAACACCAACAAGGATCATTGCGGCCGATTTTCTTTTTCTTTCTTTCGTCTTGGTTTTTCAGCCTTTCGAGTGGAGCGAGCGGAGCGGATACCGGTTGGAAACGGAAAATTTTCCTCCCTATTTGGTTGTTGATCCGGTTGAGCAGAGACTCAAACATATTGTAGGCCTCCTGTTTGTATTCCACAAGAGGATCTTTCTGGGCATAACCGCGGAGCCGAATTCCGTCGCGAAGGTCGTCGATGGCGTCGAGGTGATCCATCCAAAGTTCATCATAAGTACCTAGGACGACGAAATTCTCGATCTGGCGGACGATCGAGGAGCCGAAGGAGGCCGCCTGGGATTTCCTGGCCTGGGTGATGATGGAAAACATCATCTCCTGGGCTGACTTTTCGTCACTGCCCGAAAGCCTCTTCTCGAGTTGTTTGGCAGAACTAGTATCGAGGGGAAGGATCATCTGAAAATCTTTGCTGATGCGGTCGGCTTCGGTGGCATCAATACCTTCCGGGGAATATAAAGTACAAAGGGCTAGGGCCTCGTTCTTCAAGACTTCGTCAATTCGCCCGGAAAGACCTTTTTCTGATTCCGATTCGGATAGTGCCTGGAAGCGGCGTTTGTAAAAAATCTCGCGTTGTTTGTTCATGACGTCGTCGTACTCGACGACACTTTTTCTCTGGTCAAAATAGAAGGACTCGACTTTGCTCTGAGCCGTCTCGATGGCG